>Ga0224496_10001051_pt1 | contig 17808 bp, 21 predicted proteins | sample SF_Jul11_sed_USG_2_FD_168127 | JGI IMG/M metagenome (GOLD analysis project Ga0224496, IMG submission 168127) | Sediment microbial communities from San Francisco Bay, California, United States - SF_Jul11_sed_USGS_8_1 | ecosystem: Environmental > Aquatic > Marine > Sediment | place: USA...
AAGGCGCCAAACACAGACAGAGCGTGCTGCCGGAGGAGATTGTATTAGCGTCGAAAACCCAACGGAACGAGTTCGGCGCCCGTGCCGCCTATATTCTTCTGGGCAACCATCATGAGCAAACTCGACGCCACCACAATTCGCCATGCTCTTTATGTCGTCCTCGCCGTTGCCTTCTCTGCCCTGATCTTCTACGTCTTTGGAAGTACCCTTGGCGATGCTGCTGCGTTCGTGTCCGTTCTGCCGGTTGCACTCGTTGCTGCCTTCTTTGGGAGCAGGGCAGGACTCGTGGCGACGACTTTGGCTTTTCCGTTCAATACTTTCGTGCTCGACTTCCTGTCGGGCGTTCGCAACGAACAAGGCCCAGTAACCCTGACCCGGGCCCTCATAACCCTGTCGCTGGTTCTGGTCAGTTTCGCTTTCGGTCAGTATTTCCTACTGGCCAAAAAGGTCGAAGTCTACGAGAAGATCGAGCGCAAGGCGGTGGCGACCGCCGCCAGGGTCGAGGATCGACTGCAGACCCTGCTTGCCGCTGCCCCGGATGTCATATTTCGCGTAACCCGAACCGGGCGACTGTTGGACGTTCATGGGCCGACCGGAGCGATCGACAAAGGCCGATACTTGTTTCGCAATCTTGGGGATTTCCTGTCCGACGAACTCGCCGGAGCCCTCAAGGTCGGGACCACCTCGGCTCTTGAGACCAATTCTGTCCAGGTTGTGATCGGCGACGCAGACCTGGGAGGCGGTAATCGGACCTACGAGATCCGCTTGGCGCCCGATGGCGACGATGTCGTGGGCGTAGCCAGGGACATCACGGCACAACGACAAGCCGCCGAACTAGAGAGACATGGCTACCTCGTGAGCACCAAGGACGAATTCGTAGCCAGCATCGCCCATGAGTTGCGGACACCCCTGTCTGCCATCATAGGTTTCGCACAGGAACTACGCGACCACCGCGCCGGCTTCTCTGAGGACGAACAGATCGAGATGATTACGACCATCGCCAACCAGGCCGGCGTACTGATGTATCGGATCGAAGACCTGATCGTGGCCGCCAAGGTTGATGTCGGGCAAGTCGAGTTTGTTCAGGCCCGGTTCGACCTGAACAAGCTGACCCGCGAAGTGATTGACTCGTTCCCCTCCGGCCCGGTACGAGTCATCGGCGAGACCACCTTCGCCACTGGTGATCGGTTCCGGTGTATCCAGATCGTGCGGAACCTGGTCGGCAACGCCGTCACCCACGGCGGTGGCGAAGTGTTCGTCACGGTTGAGTCAACCGACGACGCCGTCCAGGTCGGCGTCCACGATGACGGCCCCGGAGTCGGACTCCACCATTCCGAGGATGTGTTTGCCGCCTATCGGAATGACGCAGATGCAGAACGCCAGCCCGACCGACTCGGTCTCGGGCTAGTCGTGGCCCGGCAACTCGCTCGATTGATGGACGGCGACGTGATTTACGAACGCAAAAACGGCTTGAGTTCATTCGTCTTTTCGCTACCGAAAGCCACGTAGTGCCGCAATACGTCTGCAACCTGTGTGATAGGTCGTTCTCCGTCCGCCAGGACATCATCGACCGGTATGACAATTGGACGCCGTCACAGTGCCTTGACTGTCGTAACCGGATCGTGACGCCGTCGGCGACTTCGGGTACCTCTCGCAAGTCGACCTCTGGCAAACGATCACGGTCGCGGACGGCGTCGACTTCGCTGTCGATCGCCCAGGTCCTTGAGGAATTCACCGGTGGCCCCGACACCGGGGTCTTCACCGATGGTTCGTCCATCCCTAATCCCGGGCCGGGCGGATGGGGCGCCGTGTACGTCGTCGCAGGAGAGATCCTCGGCGAAGCTTACGGACACGATCCGGCCACCACCAACAACCGAATGGAGCTCACCGCGCTCATCGAGGGCATTCGACTGGTACCCGAGAACCAACCGACGACCATCTATTCCGATTCGAATCTATGTGTACAAACGGTCAATAGCTGGGCCGCCGGATGGGAACGAAACGGATGGAAACGCAAGAGCGGGCCTATCAAGAACCTCGACCTCGTCCAGGAGTTGTTCGCTCTCGCCAACTCGAGGCCCGAACTTACGTTTACATGGATCAGGGCTCACGACGGTTCCCTCTGGAACGAATACGCAGACGCCCTATCGACCGCCTGGAACCGCTCCGAGTTGTAGAGACAGACCCGATTCAGGTCGGTACCATAAAGGCGTGACGCAGTCCGTTTTATCCCGACCCCTCTACCGGCTCTACGAGCGTCAGCTCGAACGTGGCCTGGATTCGGCTCGCTTACCGCGTCACATCGGCGTGATCCTGGACGGCCACCGCCGTTACGCACGGACCCAACGCCTGCCTGACTACGCCGCGAGTTATCGCGAAGGCATGGCCAAGTTCGAGCAGTTCATCGAATGGTCCCAGAAGATCGGCATCGAGACGGTTACCGGTTGGGTCCTCTCTCCGCAGAATATGACCCGCCCCGATTCAGAACTGCTCCCTTACTTCGAAGTGTTGAAAGACCTCTTCCTACGACTTCCGTTACTGGCCGACCATTACGATCTCTCTCTGCGGGTCATCGGCTCGCTCGACTTGCTCCCCGACGACCTCGTCCGAGCCGCCAAGGAGATGGAAGCCGCCCGCCCGACCGGCAATCGGCAACTCAATATCGCGATGGGCTACGGCGGCCAGCAAGAGATCGTCGACGCAGCCCGAGAACTCATGGCCGATCTTCTTCGAGCCGGGATTACTCCCGAAGAAATCCCGTCGAAGGTCACTCGCGACTCCCTGGCAGCCCACATGTACTTGTCAGACCTGCCCGACGCCGAGCTAATCATTCGCACCTCCGGCGAGTCGCGACTGTCCGGCTTTCTCCTGTGGCAGTCGGCCTACGCCGAGTTCTCGTTTGTCGATGTCCATTGGCCGGCTTTCCGCCGCGTGGACTTCCTTCGATCGCTCCGTGACTTCGCCCAACGAGATCGCCGTTTTGGACAGTAACGGCTGGCACGCAGAGACCGAACGAATCGGTCTACGGACGTTTGACGCGCGTGATCTGACGCTCTTCCTCGAGTACCGCAACGACGAAGAGATCGCCCGCCTCCAGGGGTGGGAAACGCCGTACACGATTGACGAGGCCTACGAGTTCTTCGAGGACCTTGCCAATATTCCGCCGGGAACGCCTGGCGAGTGGCACCAGTTCGCCATCGTCGACAAAGCCACCGGAGTGACCGTTGGTGACGTCGGATTACATGTACGGGCGGCCGACCCTTCGACCGCCGACGTCGGGTACACGATCGCTCGAAAGTACCAGCGCCAGGGGTATGCCTCCGAGGCGGTTGGGGCGATCATCGAGTACGCCTTCGACGTCGTGGGGGTTCGAACCATCTTCGCCAATGCACTCGCCGAGAATGCAGCGTCGCGGCGCGTCGCCGAGCGCGTTGGTATGGCGCTGGACAAACAGTGGTTTACCAATGACGGCGCCGAACTGGTTCGCTACTCAATAGTCAACTAGCGGCCAATCAGTGGTGAGAATCACCGTGACCATCGTCGTCGTGACCATGGTCACCGTGGAAGTGTGAATCGCCATCCGCACCGGAGGCAGTGACGCCCACTCAACAACCAGGTTCACCGTGGTTTCCACAGCAACTCGTGCCGTTCTTTATCTTGATCGCGTTGTTCTTGATGGTGAGACGAAGTCGCTCGGCTAGATCAAGCTCTGACCGTACCCAGTTACCGATTACGTGTTTGAACCCTGGTCGTGACATGGCCAAGAGCCTAGAGGTTCCTGCAACAATGACGGGGTGCAAACCCAGCTCCCCGATGGGGAAACAATCACCATCCGACCGATCGAGGCGGCTGATCGCGCCCAGCTGGTGGCCGGTTTCGACGCTACCAGCGAGCAGAGTCGCTTCTTCCGCTTCATGCGGGGGGTTGATCACCTGACGGAAACAGAGTTGGACTACCTGGTGAACGTCGACGGCAGGGATCATGTGGCGTTGGTGGCAGTCCTGGCAACTGGTCAGGGAATCGGAGTTGCCCGCTATGTTCGCGACCCGGACGACGCAACCGTTGCCGAGGCCGCGCTGATAGTCGTCGACGCGCACCAGGGACGGGGAATCGGAACGAACCTCCTTCAAGCTCTCGCAGACACCGCGCTGGAAAACGGTATCAGTGCCTTCACGGCGTACGTTCTGCCGGAGAATCGGGCCGTCGTCGAGGCGATGACGAGAGCGGGCGCAGACACCGAGTCTGAGGATTCGCTGCTCCGCATGACCATTCGCTTGCCGATCGATGCGTCGCTCTTTGCCGACAGTGCATTGCGGGCCGCGTTACGACGGGCGGCCGCGGGCGAACTTAGTTTGAACGATCAGTTCTGAGCCGTCAGCTCTGACAGAAGGCCTCGATCTCGTCGGGGTCAACGGGTAAGGCGGATGTTAGGTTTTCTGAGCCTGCCGCTGTGATGGCAATGTCATCTTCGATTCGAATACCAATGCCGCGGAATTCGGCGGGAATCTCGTGGGTGACCCGGGGGGCGTCTTTGGTCTCTTCCTGTTCGAGCTTGCGGGCGGCGTCCCAGCCCATCCGAAAACGTCGCTCGTAGATCACCGCCGGGTGTAAGCCCTCCATAAGCACAAATTCGACGGTTTCCTGGTCGGGCGCAACGTAGATGCCCGGTTCGACGGTGAACGACATCCCGACCTCAAGGGTGCGTGACTCATCACCGATTTGCACGGATCCCGCATCATGAACGTCCATACCAAGCCAGTGTCCTGTTCCGTGCATGAAGTACTGCCGGTAATGATGCATACTCAATGAATCTTCGAGACCACGCGGCAGGAGACCTAGATCGACGAGGCCTTCGGTGACCACCCGCTTGGCGGTCTCATCCATGTCCCGGTGGGTATTGCCAGCCGTGGCAACGGCGATCGAGGCTCGTTGGGCGGCCAACACGACGTCATATACGGCCCGCTGGGTGGCCGAAAAGCGACCATTGGCCGGGAACGTTCTCGTGATATCCGACGAGAAGTGTCCTGACTCTGCGGCCGCATCAATGAGCAATAGATCCCCGTCCTCGACCTGACGGTCGTTCTCCGTGTAGTGGAGGATGCATGCGTTGGGCCCCGACGCCACGATGGAAGGATATCCATTGCGAGGCGAACCCTCCTGTCGAAACACCTGCTCCATGGCGGCTTGTACCTGGTATTCATAAACCCCCGGCTTGGTAAACCGCATGGCGGCTTCGTGTCCGAGTACCGAGATATCACAAGCTCGCCGGAGGTGGGCAAGTTCAGGCTCGGACTTGCGGAGCCGCAGATCGTCAAGGATGGGAGAGGGGTCAATGAGTCGAGTGGGGATGGTCCGGCCGTACCGGGCGGCCAGCGGGCGAAGACTATCCATCATCGGGAGCAACGTGGCGTCCAGTGGGCTGCCTGTCCGGTAGTACACGGTATCGCAGCCGATCAAATGCTCTTTCAACTGCTCCGACAAGTCGTCGACCGGGAAAGCCGCGTCTGCACCGAACCGTGACTTGGCGCCTTCAGTACCGGCCCGGTACCCGTTCCAGATCTCCATTTCGCGATCTCGCGGCCTCACAAACAAGGTGTAGGGAGCGCTCGGGTGAGATGGATGAATCACGGCTACTGCATCGGGTTCGGGGAACCCGGTCAAAAAATAGAACGTGGAATCCTGGCGGAATTCGTGGTTGACGTCATCATTACGGGTGAGGTCACGGCCCGCCGGAATGATGGCGACTCCATCGCCGATCGCCTCGGCGAACTGTGCTCTGCGCTGTGCGAATTGATCCATCCCGCCAGGCTACCGCACGCCGCCGAAACGACTAACTGGGGCCCCCACGAATGGTCCTAGCCGGGCAGAATGTGCAGATCGTCCGACGCGGGCGGCGACCTTCACCTACCATCGTGGAATCCAAGGGAGACACATTGAAACGAGATGACATCCTGAGCCGACTCGGCGAACTCGCCGGCGAAATTGAAAAAGCTCGCACCGATCCCGGCGACATCGCGGCCCTCTCGGCCTTGACTCAAGAGCGAGACGACCTTCGTGACATCCTCCGATCGCACGCTCCGCTTTCAGTCGAAGACATGCAACGGGAGCTGGATGGGCTCAAATCACATCTGGCTCGCTTCCCCGGCCAGGGCCTTGAACTGGCCATCGCAGGCGAAGGCTCCGTATCCGGGACCCGAAACTCAGTCAACGCAATCGCCGACGAACAAAGTTCGGCCGACCCGCATAGCGCCGTGGTCTGGATTCGACAGAGGATCGCATTTCTCGAAGACCAGATCCGCAAGGGTTAGCGACCCGACCCGGCCGTCGATCGCGATTCGGACACCATGGAACTAGCCATCAAGCTGTTGTTGTCGGTAGTGGTCGGGGGGATCGTCGGTGCCGAGCGGGAATATCGCGACAAGGCCGCCGGGTTTCGAACCATCCTGCTCATCACCCTCGGCGCCACCTTGTTCACGATCATCTCCGAAGAACTGGCAGGTAGCACCAACGACCCCGGTCGTGTCGCGGCGGGAATCGTCGCCGGAGTTGGGTTTCTCGGCGGCGGCGTGATCTTCAAGCACCATGGCAACGTGTCAGGAATCACCACTGCGGCCACCATTTGGGTGGCTGCGGCGCTGGGTATGGGGATCGGAGCCGGGGAATATGCCGCAAGCCTGGCCACCTTCGCCGTCATGATGATCGTCCTCGTTCTTCTTCCGAAGATCGAAATCATGATCGACCGCCAGTCCGAGCAAATGATCTATCGCATCGTGACCACTGCCGGGCACCAGAAGATCGATGCCTTGCGAGAGGAGATCGTGAGCCTGGGCCTACGAGTCCGGTCGTTCAAGGAAGCAAAGGACCGCGAACGCCTCATCACGTTCTTTGATGTGACCGGCCCGCAGGCCGCCCATCGGGCAGTCATGCAAGCCCTCTACGAAGACCCGGACATCCTTGAGTTCGAAACATAGCGAGACAAACGCCATCACAGGGTGGCAAGCCAGCGGGCCAGTTCCCGACCGATCTCAGAGCCGGAATCCTCCTGAATGAAATGCAATCCCTCCACGGTCATCTCTAGCTGGTTGGGCCAACTGCGACAGAATTCTCGCTGCGCTCCAATCAGAATCGATCCAGGATCGGCATTGAAGAAATACTTCGGTATCGCAGCAGTTGACAGCCAGCCCGCGTACGACTGAACGATCTCGTGCACGTCGGCCGGTACTCCGCCGATCGGAATTTGCCGGGGCCAGGTCAGGGTTGGGCGACGGGCCTCCCCGCCTGCGACGTACGGACGTCGATACTCATTCATCTCAGTCTCTGTGAGTTGGCGAAGTACGGAACCTGGCAAAACACGCTCGACGAACAAGTTCCTATCGAGGATCATTGACTCTCCCGCTTCGGACCGGAGACCCTGGAAGAAATGGCGGGCCGACTCGGGCCAGTCCTCCCATCGGGCGATCGGCTGGACGATGGCTTCCATGTAGGCGATGGCCCTTACCCGTTCTCGGTGTCGGTTTGCCCAGTCAAAGCCAAGTGCCGAACCCCAGTCATGAACTACGAGCACTATCCGGTCCCCAAGGTCGAGCGAATCCAGCAGCGCGTCGAGGTAGCGCCGATGTTCAGCGAACGTATACGCGTCCGGTCCCGACTCCTCGACCTTGTCCGAATCACCCATTCCGATCAGATCAGGAGCCAGCAGCCTTCCGTGACCCTCAAGTTCGGCCATGACAAATCTCCACAAGAACGAAGACGTCGGATTCCCGTGCAGGAACACAATGGGATCGCCCTCGCCGGCGTCGATATAGGCCATCTGCTTGCCAAAGATTGGCTGGAATGACTTCGTGTACATCTATCCTCCGCGGGGAAATTCACCCTAGCCGTTGCGCAATTGCTTCTCATAGGGACTCGGGAATCGAGAACGCAGATTGACCGGACCCATCCAGTCCGAGAGACGCGCAGCCTCGAGGTTGAGCGATACCCGCGCTTCGGCGCCCGGATCCCGCAAGATTCCAACGGCGATGGAGCCGTCAGGACGTTGCGCCCACCCTCCGACGATTTCCCCGTTCGCCCACGCCGTCGGACCTGCATTGCCGTTGCGGTCGAACAACCAGCCAGCCAGGTCGCCGAGGATCCAACCGCGCTCTTTCCACCCCATGACGCTCGGGTCGAGGCCCGGCAAAAGCGCCACCCAGGGTTCCGGGTCGGGCACCTGTCCGGAGTCGTTGGGAAGAATGAAACCGGTGCCACACTCGAGCACCACCTCCTCGGCGCCAACCAGCTCGAGGGCCCTTCTGGTTTTGGCGACGGTCCAACCCGTCCACCACTTGATATCTTCGAAGCTTCCCGGTCCGTAGGCAGCCAACCAGCGGGAGACGAGTTGCGTTTCGGCGTCGGTGGTAGACACGTCGGCGAGAGACTCGCCAGCCCAAGCCTGCAGGGAGAGCCACTCGTATTGGGACGATCGCCAGGTGCCCGCCGGCCTCCCTTTGGCCACCCGGCCGTCCATGGCCAGCAGCATGAGCAATCGGCTTGCCAAGCTCGTCGTCACCTCGGGTCCGGTCCCCTGCCGAACCGTCAGTTTGATGTCGAGGCCATCGACATTTTTCTTCATCTCGGCCGTGGTAGCCGTCCCGACTTCCTCCAGATACGCCATGCAAGCCCCGGCTACCCGCTCAAGCCACTCTTCGGCGTCGATGGTTGCATTGTTCGCCCGGAACATCTTCAACAGTTTGCGTCGCTCGTCGGCCACGACGTCACGAGTCGCTGCGGCATACATGATCGAGGCCAGGTCGGGCGGAACCATGAACATTGTGCGTCGCATCGACCATATCCGCCATAGCTCTGCCCGGTCGTACAGGGCGGACTCGATGTCTTCGATAGTGATGCCCTCCATCCGCGCTCGCAGGGACAGAAAGACGGTGGCCGGGTCGCTGCCATGGAGACCGACCAACGCATCAGCAACCTCGGCGACTGTCGCGAACGGGGCGGCCAGGCCGTGACGAATGGCCAGGCGGTTCCTCCGCTCGGCGTCAGAGATTCGCAGCACTTATCCAACTTCTGTCGATCATCTGCTTCTTACCCTATCGCCAGCCAACCGACCGTCTCGCGTACTATTGGCGTTGATGAGCAGGAATCCGCAAGTCGACGACTGGTTCGCCGAAAAGCAACATCCGATGGAAGCTGCCATGCAAGCGGTTCGGGACGTCATTCTTGGCTGTGATGCCCGAATCGCCGAAACCGTCAAATGGTCAACCCCAACGTTCATGTACCGGGGCAATATCGCCAGCTTCAACCCTGCCAAGAAGTTCGTCAGTTTGCTCTTTCATACCGGAGCCAAGATCCCTGGCGAATACGTTGGCCTCGATGGTGACGGTGACACCGCCCGGGTGATGCGCTTTGCCGACGAAGCGGCGGTACAACTACAAGCGGCCAACCTTGAATCGGTGATCAAAGCTTGGTGCGCCTGGAAGGATTCTGAGGCATAGGCGCCGGCTAGTAGCCGACGGTGTCGTCGGAGCCGATGATCTTCGTCGGACGAACTCGCACCAACCACTCGCCCGGTCCGCCATTTCGGCGCCCGAACTCGTCGGCCCGCTCCAGTCCCATGTAGCGACCACCGATCGCCTTCGCCCATTTGAGGAGTTCCTCTGGCTCAGCACTCAGGCTGGCGAAGCCCTCAACGATGACAAAAGAATAGGGTGGAACCTGGTCATCCACCGAAATCGCGACACGGGTATCACGCTGAAGGTTCTTGGCTTTGACGCTGGTTTCGGCCGTGTTGAACAGGATGTCATCACCATCGAGCACAAACCAGATCGGCGCCACATGTGGTCGACCGTCGGCCCGGACGGTAGCCAGCTTGCCGGTCAGCGTCCCGGACATCAAAAACTCACGAACTCGTTTCGGCGACATAGGAATGGACATGGCTCGAAGATACCCGAACGAGGCGACCGTCGGTCTCCGCACCGGGCTACCTAGAGTGACGGACGCACATGACCGAACTGGCTCCCATCTTCGTCGACATCCTGTTGCCGGTGTTCGGTCTCGCCGGAATCGGGTTGCTGATCGGGCGCCGCATGGACCTCGACCCAGCTCCACTCGCCAAGGTCGCCTACTACATTCTGGCGCCCGCCTTCTTCTTTGATCTTCTGCGCGACGCCGACGTCGCGTCGGAGGTCGTCGCGCAGATGGCCATCGTTATGGGCATGACGACCGTGGTCGTCGCGCTGCTTGGCCTGGCGGCCGGCAGGTTGTTCCGCTGGGGTTATTCGATCACGGCCGCCACGGTTCTGGTCGCCGTTTATGGAAATGTGGGCAATTTCGGGATTCCGATCGTGGCGTTTGCGTTCGGCGAAAACTCCCTTCCGCTCGCCGGGATCTCGTTCCTGATCATCAATTTCGCTGCGTTCATGATTGGAGTAACGGCGGCAACCTGGCGTACTTCGTCGCCGGGCCGGGCCATTTTCCGAGCGCTAACGACGCCAACCGTGGCGGTCTTGCCCATTGCGATGCTCTTCAATGTCAACGAGGCTCGACTTCCGGTCTTCGCCGACCGCGCTGTCACGCTGCTCGCCAACGCAATGATCGGCGTGATGCTCGTGACCCTCGGTGTGCAGCTTGCCCGAATGCAGCGACCCCGCTTCATAAAAGCGGTGTGGATTTCGGCGGGCCTTCGCTTACTGATTGCCCCGGCGATCGCCGCCGCGGCAGCCGCAACCATCGGATTGAGTGGAGTGCCAGGGGGGGTTACGATTCTTCAATCGGGCATGCCCGCCGCAGTGTTCGCGGCATTGATTGCCATTGAGCACGACCTCGAGCCAGATTTTGTGACAACCACGGTGCTCGTTTCGACAGTCGCAAGTGCCTTCACGCTCGCTGCGATCATCGCCCTCCTTTGAGATGCGTTCGAGGGCACCAGCTAGCGGCGAACAAACATTCGGGGTCGCAGGCGTCGCGGCAGCCTCCGCCCGAACAGGCTGAGGGCGTGTTGACGGACCGCCAACCCGTAGCCAACCCCGCTCAGCGGTGCCAGGAAGAGCACAACCACCGGAACCGAGCCCAGGTCAAAGAGGTCGAGCCGAGCAAGAACTTGCCAGGCGGTCACCCAATAGATTCCTGCCAGCCCGGCCACCTGTGCGTTGCGGCGAACCATGACGTGTCGAGCCGTCGCCCGATCCGGCGCATTCCAATTGTTCGTCGCTCTACCGATCGCCCAGCCCAAAGAGCCGAAGCCCAGAGCAGACAACCACGGGACCAAGTCCACTAAGACGCTTCCTTACGTTTCGCACGAGTCGACCGGACCCCCGGAGAGGGCCTGGCCGTCAGCTTGACCCTAGTTCCTTATATCTTCCAGTAGCGACCGTAAGCGCTTGATTTGCTTGACGACCTCACTGTAGGAACCCCCGCCGGGCGAGACTCTGTGTTCAACTGAGGCGTTCGGGTCGAGGCGGGCGAGATCTCCCGGCTCAAACTTGTCGTGCGCGCCGATCAAGTCTGCGGCGGTCGCCTCTTTCAGCGTCCGGCCGTCCTCCTCGAGGCTTCGCAACAGCCGCCCAACCGCTTCGTGGGCCGTCCGAAACGCAACGTTCCGGCCCACCAATACCTCGGCCATGTCGAGGGCGGTAACCGCCGGGTTCGGGGCGGGAGGGCTAAAGACCGCGGTCGCCAACATCGCAGCCAGAGTTTGAAGCGACCCGGCCAACACGTCGTCAGCATGGAAGACGATCCGCTTGTCTTCTTGGAGGTCCCGGTTATACGTCAGGGGAAGGCCCTTTTGCAGTGACATGATCGCCGTCAAGTCCCCGATCACCGCGGCAGAGCGACCCCGTACGAGTTCGGCTACGTCCGGGTTCTTCTTTTGCGGCATCGCAGACGATCCGGTTGTGAAGGTGTCGGGAAAGCTCACCCATCCGAACTCGCTCGTGGCCCATAGGACGATCTCCTCGGAAAGCCTCGACAGATGAACCATCGATTGGGCACAAACAAAGACATATTCGGCAACAAAATCCCGTGAGCCAACGGCGTCCATCGAGTTTGTAAAGTGCCAACTCCAACCAAGCAATCGAGCTGAAATCGCCGGGTCGAGCGGCAGGCTTGACCCACCGGACGCTCCGGCTCCGAGCGGCGACACCTGGACCCGATAAATCGCCGCTTGGAGGCGTTCTGCATCGCGACGAAGCATCTCGGCATAGGCAAGCAGATGGTGGGCTAGGGGGACCGCCTGAGCCTGCTGAAGATGGGTGTACGACGGGACCACGACGTCACCAACGCGTTCGGCCTGATCGACGAGCACCGTTGCCAGCGCCGCCAGGCGCTGCAATTGCAGCGACCCCGATCGCGCCAGGTACAGCCGCAGATCGAGCGCTATCTGGTCGTTCCGGGAACGGCCGGTATGCACCTTTCGCCCGACCTCGCCGACGAGTTCGATCAGCCGGCGTTCGGTGGCAGAATGGACGTCCTCGTCGGTTTCGAGAAAGACGAAATCACCCGCCTCGGCTTCGGCGACAATCTCAAGGATTCCGGCCTGCAGTCGCGCCGCCTCGTCCTCGGTGATGATCCCCTGTTCTCCCAGCATCCCGACGTGAGCCCAGGATCCATGCAGGTCGTCAAAGATCAGCCGGCGGTCTGCCGTGTCGACGGTGAAGGCCCACAGCAAGGCGTCGGGTTCCTCGGCGAAGCCTCCGCTCCAGAGCGTCGACATCTACTCGCCTTGACCGAGACGGGCCTCGGCAGAGCGCCGCAAACGCAGCGCGTTGAGCCGAATAAAACCCGCAGCATCGGCCTGGTCATAGACGTCGTCTTCTTCAAACGTCACGGTCGCCTGGTCATACAGACGGTAGTCAGACCGCCGCCCTTCGACATAGACACCCCCCTTGTAGAGCTTCAAGCGAGCCTCGCCCGATACCCGCTCCTGGGTAGTGTCGACAAACGCCTGCAGGGCTTCGCGTTCGGGTGAGAACCAGAAGCCGTTGTACACCATGGCGGCGTACCTGGGAATCAAACTATCCCGAAGGTGCATAACCTCGCGGTCAAGGGTGAGGGATTCGACGGCCCGGTGGGCGTAATGGAGCACCGTCCCTCCCGGCGTCTCGTAGACGCCTCGCGATTTCATACCCACGAAACGGTTTTCGACGATGTCGACCCGCCCCACTCCGTGGGCACCCGCCAACTGGTTGAGTCGGGCCAGCAGGGCGGCAGGTCCCAGCGATTCACCGTTGACGGCAACGGGGTCCCCCGCCTCGTACGTCACCGTTACGATTTCGGGTTCGTCGGGGGCGTCCTGGGGATCGACGGTCATCTTGAACATGTTCTTAGGTGGAGCTACCCAGGGATCCTCAAGCACTCCCCCCTCGTACGAAATGTGGAGCAAGTTGGCATCCATCGAGTACGGCTTGTCCTTCGTCACCGGGACCGCAATCCCCCGGGCTTCGGCATAGGCGACGCAGTCGGCCCGTCCTTTCAACTTCCATTCGCGCCAGGGAGCGATCACCTTGATGTCGGGCTTCAACGCGTAGGCGGAAACCTCGAACCGAACCTGATCGTTTCCCTTGCCGGTCGCACCGTGGGCAATCCCATCAGCGCCGGTTGCTTCGGCGGCCCTGACCAGGCCTTTGGCGATCACCGGACGGGCCAATGAAGTTCCGAGCAGGTAGTGACCCTCGTAGATCGCGTTGGCCCGCAAGGCAGGAAACACGTACTCGGACACAAACTCCTCGGTCAGGTCCTCGGCGATCGCTTCCACCGCACCGGTGGCCATGGCCTTGACCTTCGCCTCTTCGACCTCCTCGCCCTGACCTACATCAGCGGTGTAGGCCACCACCTCGACGTCGTATTCCTCTTTCAGCCAGGTCAGAATGACCGATGTATCCAGGCCCCCCGAATATGCAAGAACGATCTTCTTCATCAGCCAGCTCCGATTTGTTCGAGGCGGTTCGCCAATCCGATACCGCCATATTGCTCATCTGCAACGATCATCAAGGTGTCGTCGCCTGCGATCGTTCCCAATACGCCATGCAGCGGCGCTCCGTCGATGGCGCCTGCCACGACGCCGGCCGCCCCTGGCGCAGTTTTGATCACAACCAGGTTGGCGGAAACCGAGATCGACTCAACAAACTCGATGAGAGCCCGCGACAGGGTCAGGAACTCCGCATCGGCTGTGGAATGGTCGTCCGGCAGCACGTACTGCAAGTGACCGTTGCGGCGCGATTTAACGGCACCGAGGACATGCAGATCTCGTGACACGGTCGCCTGGGTAACCTCATGGGATTCGTCTGCCAGCAGATCTACTATTTCGCTCTGGCTCGAGACGTTGTTTTCGAGCAGCAGTTTGCGGATAAGCCGTCGGCGCGAGGCGGTATTCATGAACGCATAACGATACGGTTCGCCGAATGCTCATGCAACATGTCAGCGCGGCTCGATCATGGTACCGATACCCTCTGGGGTGAAGACCTCCAGGAGCACCGCGTGTTGTACCCGTCCGTCCAGGATATGGGCCTGCGGGACACCAGCCCGCATCGCCGAGATGCACGATCGGAGTTTGGGCACCATGCCCGCTGACGCCGACCCGGACGCAATCATGGTTTCGAGTTCGGTGATCCCGACGCGCGATAGGAGCGTCTCTTCGTCCCCAAGGTCCGAATAGAGCCCCTCGACGTCGGTGAGGTAGACAAGTTTTGCAGCACCCAACGCCTCGGCCAGTGCCCCCGCGGCAGTGTCGGCATTCAGGTTGTACGCGTGGCCATCGGCGCCAAGCGCGAGCGGGGCCACCACCGGAACAATCCCCTGACTGAGCATACCGACGACCAGCGTCGGGTCGACCGACTCGATCTGACCGACGAACCCGAGTCGCTCGTCTTTCGGGATCGCCTTGAAAAGTCCTCCGTCGATCCCGGTCACTCCGGCCGCCACGGCTCCATGGCCACTCAACAAACGGACGATATCGGGGTTTACTTGCCCGGCCAGCACCGACTGGACGACGCGGATCGTCTCGGAATCCGTAACCCGAAGTCCGTCCACCCACTCCGGTTCGATGCCGGACTGGCTCATCGCGCCCGTGATCTGTGGCCCGCCGCCGTGCACGATGACCGGCTTGATCCCAACCAGGCTCAACAACGTGATATCTCCCGCAAATGAATCTCGCAGTTCGTCGCTCGTCATCGCCGAACCGCCATACTTTATGACGACCGTTTTGCCCTTGAATGCCCTGATATATGGAGCGGCCTCGGTAAAGATCTTGGCTTTGCCCATCGTCGTAGCAATTCGGCTCTTGCGAGCACTCGGCGAAGTATGCCCGGTGCTCATGAAGGCGCTCCATTGAACTCGACGTATCCCGGCGTCAGGTCGGTCGTGATAATCGTGGCGGTCCCCGGACCCCAACCAACTCGAACCTCTATGCCAAAATCGTGGCGCAGGAGCAGACGAACGGCAGCCGGATCATATTCCACCTGGCATCCGTCCTTGGCAACGGCAACGCCTTGGTAGGAAACCGCAAAGGCCTGAGGATCGATCGTAACTTCGGACACGGCAGCTGCCTGAAGCAGGCGTCCCCAGTTCGGGTCACCGCCATAGAACGACGATCGCACCAGGTCCGAGTCCGTCATCGCCCGCCCGATCCGGCGAGCGGAATCGTTGGTTGTCGCCCCGACCACAGTCAGGTGCACGACCCGATTGGTTTCCTCCCCATCCCGAGCGATCATTACCGCCAGCTCCATACAAACCTCGGCCATCAATCGTCTCACCACGGTCAGGTCACCGCCGGCTTCGCTCGTGGCAAAGGCGATCACCGTATCGTTCGTCGACTGACATCCGTCGATATTGAGCGAGTTGAACGAAGGTGTAACTGCCTCGCGCAAGCAGGCGTCAAGGTCGCTCGAGTCGATATCGGCGTTGGTCGTCAGGACCGCCAACATCGTTGCCATATCGGGACGAATCATCGCGGCTCCCTTGGCCATCCCCTGCACCACCAAGTCGCCAAAGGTTCGCCGGGCCACCTTGGCGAAGGTGTCCGTCGTTCGGATGGCTTCCGCAGCATCGACCCATCCATCCACGCCGAGGTCCATAGCGCTGAGGGCCGTTTCGATCTCGGCGATCGGCAACTGGGGACCGATGGGTCCAGTTGAACAAACGAGCACCTCCCCATCACCGCATCCCAGAGCTTTGGCGGCGGCCTGCTGCATCCGTTTGGCATTTGCCATCCCGATCGAGCCGGTACCGGCGTTGGCACATCCCGAGTTGATCACAACCGCCCGGGCTTGTCCACGACTGGCAACTGCGCGACTCACAACCACCGGAGCAGCCGCCGCCTGGGAACCGGTGAACACCGCCGCACAGGGCACTACCCGACCCATGTCGATCAGAGCCAGGTCGGGCGCGCCCGATGCCTTGATGCCGGCCGCCACGCCGCCAGCGCGGATCACGGCATCCAACCCGAGTTCGGTAGTCCGGCAACTTCATCAAAGCCGAGCATGAGGTTGGCGGCTTGCACGGCCTGTCCGGCGGCACCTTTGAGAAGATTGTCGATCACCGAGAGAATGACCGCATTTCCGGTTGATTCGTCGAGATAGACCGACACGATAGCCCGATTCGAGCCAACCGCCCATCGGGTCTGCGGGGGCCCGGAAACAACCTGATAGAAGGGTTTGCCGTCCCCGAATTCAGCCAGCACGCCCCGCAAGTCATTGGCGGTGACTCCATCGGAAACCGGAACCGTGATCGTGGCGTGAATCCCTCTCAACATCGGGACCAGGTGAGGGGTAAAAGTGAGCCGGACGGGCGACCGTCCCGTGTAGGCCTCAAGTGCCATCTCGATTTCCGGTCGATGACGGTGCGTGGTCACGCCATAGGCCGTGACCCCTTCGGCAACGGCACCGAAGAGGAGGTTCTCGCTCAGTGATCGACCGGCGCCAGATACGCCTGAGACTGCGTTGACCACAATCCCCTCGAACGCAACGGCCCCGGCGGCCAGTAACGGAGCAAGCCCCAGCAGGGTGGCCGTCGGATAGCAGCCGGGAGAAGCCACTCTGTTCGTATCACCCATATCGACCAGTTCAGGAAGGCCGTACGTCCAATCCGCCAGCTGGTCTGGGAAAGGATGGACGGAGCCGTAGGCATCCTCGTACCTTTCTGGCGTGTCCAACCGAAAGTCAGAACCGAGGTCGACTACCGCCACTCCCCGTCCGGCAAGATCGCTGGCCAGGGGGGCCGAAGCTCCGTGGGGAAGGGCCAGAAAAACGACGTCGACGCCCTCAAGGTCGGCGGTATTCGCTTCGAGGACCCGGTTCGAGTCACCCAGCTGCGGGTGCACGTCTTCAAGGCGCTTTCCGGTCTGAGAGTGGGCTCCTAGGTAGGTAACCTGTAGACTCGGGTGGCCGTCGATCAGGCGTATCAGTTCGCCGCCGCCGTATCCGGAAGCGCCGAGAACCGCCGCTGATTTCATCTTGACCCCATCCGCATAATTATACAACTATGCGCATAGTCCTGCAAACCCCGGTCAGCCGTTCAGTGGCGACAAGCCCAGGCTCGGGATTGGCGGCATCGCTTCGTCGTAGAGCCACGCGTGCAAGAAGCCAGTGAGGTCGCGGCCGGTAACCGCCGCAACCGTGGCGACGAAATCGGCTGTATCGGCATTCCCGTAGCCGAATTGCTTCTGGAAGGTCCGCGCTATCTCGAAAAAGTCTTCATCCCCGACCTCCAGTCGCAGGGCGTGAAGGGTCAGGCCGCCGCGCAAATACACCGAAGCGTTGAAGATGTCGTCCGGCGTGGGAGAACCGGCCGGCGGAAACTGCCGATACGCCTGCGCGGCTGCCACCG
>Ga0224496_10001052_pt1 | contig 17805 bp, 12 predicted proteins | sample SF_Jul11_sed_USG_2_FD_168127 | JGI IMG/M metagenome (GOLD analysis project Ga0224496, IMG submission 168127) | Sediment microbial communities from San Francisco Bay, California, United States - SF_Jul11_sed_USGS_8_1 | ecosystem: Environmental > Aquatic > Marine > Sediment | place: USA...
ATATTTTGCTGTTCTGTAATCGGTATCACACCCAGGTAGATCTGCGGAGCTAATCGCCTGTTGAGCCGTAGCTCCTCTTCACAGTAAAATTTGCGCTTCGCGAGACTGGTGAAATCGAGGAAGCCAAAATTCACCGGTTTTTTGACCTTGTAGGCGAACTCACCGGTAAGGAATACCCAGGAAATATGGGTCTGTATCAGCTCAACCTGATCAACAGGATGATCATAGAAATCAGGTTCTAGCATGGCTTGAACCATTTTTTCCTGATAGTTAGTCATTTTGGTTAACCGATCAGTAATTCAACAGGATTACCTGTAGTATAGCGCGCATATGGCACCGAAAAAGAAACATTCACCAAAACGAAAGACCAGAAAGTCATCCCGTCGCGTTAAACCTGCAGGCCTGTTTGTCAGGCTGCTGCGGAGTCGTTTTTTCATGTCTGCATTACTGGTGTCAGGCCTCGTATTTAGTCTCTATATCATCTACCTGGATATTCGGATTACGCAAAAGTTTGAAGGCAAAATATGGTCCCTGCCATCACAGGTCTATGCGCGTCCGCTTGAACTGTTTATTGATCAAAAGCTATCAGTGCAACAGTTCGAGCAGGAGCTACGGCTTATTGGCTACCGGCAGGTTAGCCAAATTCCCACACGGCCCGGAGAATACCGTTTCTGGAACCAAAGTCATTTTGAGCTGATTAGTCGTGACTTCATGTTTTCCGATGGCCTACACAAATCCCAGGCACTACGTGTCGACTTCTCACGGGATAGGGTTGCGGGTCTATACGCGCTCTATAGTCAGCAACCGATTGCACTATTGCGCCTTGAGCCCGCGCGCATAGCCGGTATTTATCCCTCACAGGCCGAAGACAGGGAGCTGATAAAGCTGGACCAGGTCCCTGATTACCTGGTGTTGACCTTATTATCGGTTGAGGATCGACGTTTTTATGAGCACTGGGGTATAGATCCCCGTTCTATTGTCCGTGCCATGATTGCGAACATCTCTGCCGGCGGCACAGTGCAGGGTGGCAGTACACTAACCCAGCAACTGGTGAAGAACCTGTTCCTGAGCTCGGAACGCAGCCTGTGGCGTAAATTCAATGAAGCGATCATGTCGTTGTTACTCGAGTTTCATTATGACAAGGCCCTGATCCTGGAGATCTATCTTAATGAGGTCTATCTCGGGCAGCAGGGTGCCAAACAGGTACATGGTTTTGCACTGGCCAGTCATTTCTATTTCGATAAAGCGCTTAACAAATTGAGTAAAGATCAGCTTGCCTTACTGGTCGGCCTGGTGAAGGGGCCTTCCTGGTATGACCCACGACGCCATCCACAACGCGCCATAGAACGGCGAAACCAGGTACTGGGAAAAATGCATGACCAGGACGTGATTACGGATGAGCAGTTCGAAATCTATAAGGCCAGGCCACTGGGAATAGTGACCCGGGCCCATAAGTCATCTAATCCTTATCCGGCCTTTATCGACCTGCTCAAGCGCCAACTGAAGGCCGATTACAATGAAGATGACTTGCGGTCCTCGGGTTTGAAAATCTTTACCACGCTGGATCCGACCGTCCAGCGAGCCGCAGAAGGTGCTGTGAAGCAGGGCGTGGCACAGCTGGAAAAATTTTATCCCATGGCGGATCAGCTACAGGCCGCCGTGATCGTGGCCTCCCCCGAAAATGGCGAAATACAGGCCGTGGTCGGTGATCGCGAACCGGACTTTCACGGTTTTAACCGGGCGCTGGATGCGGTGCGGCAGGTAGGCTCTTTAATCAAGCCGGGTATTTATCTGGCGGCACTCAGGCGGCCAGAAAAATATAACCTGGCCACCTTGCTGGATGACACCCCGTTACATTTAAAGGCGCGTAATGGTGATATATGGTCACCACAAAACTACGATAAGGAATTTCTCGGTGACATACCGCTTTATAAAGGGCTTTTATTGTCGCGCAATATACCCACGGTGCGACTGGGTCTCGACGTAGGCCTGCCGGATATCGTCGATACGCTGAATGACCTGGGTATTGAGCGCGAGGTACCGCCTTATCCCTCCATGACCCTGGGGGCCTTTAATCTCTCGCCTATGAATGTCGCGAACATGTACCAGACACTGGCAGCCAAGGGTTTTAATATCCCGCTACGGGCGATACGTGAAGTGCTGGATCAAAACAGCAAGCCACTGAGTCGTTATCCCTTAAAGCTGGAACAGACGCTCAAGCCCGAGCCTGTTTACCTGGTGAATAGCATACTCAACCAGGTCACCAAAACCGGGACTGCTCAATCACTACAAAAGAGTCTGCCGGTGAATGTCGCCGGTAAAACCGGTACCACCGATGATTTACGCGATAGCTGGTTCGCGGGTTTTTCCGAAGGCAGGATGGCCGTGGTCTGGCTGGGTCGTGATGATAATAAAAGTACCGGGCTTACCGGTGCCTCCGGTGCCCTGAAAATATGGACCCGGTTAATGCAGCAGATACCACTGCAGGATTTACACATGGAGCTACCCGAAGGCCTGCAAAAACACTGGATTGATAGCCAAACGGGCGGTATTTATGAAAAAGCCTGCAAAGGTGCGGTAGAATTAGCCTTTTTACCCGGGTCCGTACCCACCCAGAGGGCTGAATGCACATCATCATTTTTCGACAACCTGTTCAACTAAGGCTGCAGGCCCTGTTTTTAAGCAGCTTACTGTTGACCGCCTGTAGTGCACCGATGGAAAAGACCTGGGATCCCCTGCAGGGCGAAACCACGGACAAACAGGCCAGGGCGGGTATAGACCGCAATGCCGCCGGTATGTCACCGGCAATGGCGGCACTGATCCAGGATGCGGATGAATCGATCGAGCAGCAGCAATGGGGGCGCGCCCTGTTTATTCTCGAACGCGCCCTGCGCGTGGATGCCAAACAACCCGAGGTCTGGACGCGAATGGCTGTCACCTACCTCGGCAAGCAGGAACCCCAGCAGGCGCTGCAAATGGCGCGTCGCTCCAACAGCTATGCCCGTAGTAAACCCGAGCTCCAGTCCTACAACTGGTTATTAATATCCCGCGCCTATACGGCACTGGACCAGCCGCAGGCAGCAGAGAAGGCCGCGGCAAAAAGCCAGCAGTTGCAGTAATTTATGGTAATGCAGACAGCCGATTTGTTAGGTGCCAACGGCCCCTTCAGTGAAACCCTTGATGGCTTCGTGCCGCGTGAAGGACAGCAGGGCCTGAGCAGTGCGATTGAATCGGTACTGAAAAACAAACAGGTATTGATCGCCGAGGCCGGAACCGGTATCGGTAAAACCTTCGCCTACCTGGTACCGGTGCTGCTGTCCGGTAAAAAGGCACTCATTTCCACCGGTACCCGCCACCTGCAGGATCAGCTGTTCCACAGTGATTTGCCGGTGGTGATGAAATCCCTTGGTATTACCATACCCGCCGCCCTGTTAAAGGGGCGATCCAATTACCTCTGTACCCACCGGCTGAAGATGTCATCGCAACAGGGTTACCTTACCCGCGAAACCATGGATCACCTGCAGCGCATCAAGGCCTGGGGGAAGTCTACCCTGAGCGGTGATATCGCTGAAATGTCGGAAATCAAGGAAGATGCCCGGGTCTGGCCACTGGTCACATCCACGGCTGACAACTGCCTCGGTAGCGAGTGCCCGGACTGGAATGACTGTTTCGTCGCCAAGGCCCGGCGCGGTGCACAGGAGGCCGATGTGGTGGTGGTCAATCACCACCTGCTGCTCGCGGATATGGCGATTAAGGAAGAGGGCTTTGGCGAGCTACTACCCAGTGCCGAAGTCTTTATTATCGATGAGGCACACCAGCTGGCTGACATAGCGACCCGTTTCTTTGGCCGCACCATCAGCAGCCGGCAGATCATGGCGCTGGTAAATGACAGCATTGCGGAGCAGGTACAGGAGGCACCCGACATGGTAGAAATCCGCGATGCCGCCGATGAGTTGAAAAAGGCGATGCAGGATTTCCGCCTCGCCCTGGGGGCCGACAGCCAGCGTGATGGCTGGCAGAAAATCACCAACAAGCCCCAGCTGGTCAAGGCGCGTAAGGAGCTTGAAGCCTGTCTCGATGAACTCGCTGCGCTGCTGGAACTGGGCGGTGAACGCAGCAAGGGCCTGGAGCAGTGCTATATTCGCTGCACCCTGTTAAAACAGAATCTCGCCAGCTACGGTACAAATACTGCCGCTGTTGATGGCGAGGATACGCAGCAATACATTTACTGGTACGAAACCTACACCAGCGGTTTTGTGCTCAACATGACACCGCTGGACGTGGCCGGCCTGTTCAGCAGCCACCAGCAATCACTGGGGGGTAGCTGGGTCTTTACCTCGGCGACCTTGCAGGTGGGTAACGACTTCAGTCATTTTGCATTGAGCCTCGGCCTGCAGGATTACCAGCAGGGCCAGTGGGACAGCCCGTTTGATTACCAGCAGCAAAGCGTCCTGTTCCTGCCGCAAAATTTACCCGAACCCTCCCGTTATGATTTCACCGCGAAGGTGATCGAGCAGGCAATACCCGTGCTCAAGGCCAGTGGTGGCCGTGCCTTTTTATTATTCACCAGTTACCGTGCATTGAATGAGGCACAGCAGTTACTTAGCTCAAAAATCGATTACCCCATCCTCGTGCAGGGCAGCCTGCCCAAGCACCAGTTGCTGAATAAATTTAAGGAACTGGGTAACGCCGTGTTACTCGGTACCTCCAGTTTCTGGGAAGGGGTGGACGTGCGGGGCGAGGCCCTGTCCTGTGTGATTATCGATAAACTGCCCTTTGCCTCACCGGGCGACCCGGTCATGCAGGCTCGCCTGGATGCAATTCGCCAGTCCGGCGGTAACCCGTTTATGGATTACCAGTTACCACAGGCGGTGATTGCATTGAAGCAGGGGGCCGGTCGCCTGATTCGTGATGTAACGGATTATGGTGTGTTGATGTTGTGTGATCCGCGCTTGCAGAGTAAGCCCTATGGTAAGTTGTTTATTAAGAGCTTGCCGGATATGCCGGTGACAGAGCGGATTGAGGATGTTTGTGGGTTTTTTGTATAGGGATTATTCGTGTTCATTTGGTTGGATAATGGATGATTTTAGTTATTGGTTTCTTTTGAGGTGGTGTTTCGCCTGTTGGCGACCTACTTCTTTGTCTACAGCGACAAAGAAGTAGGCAAGAAAACGCCGCCCAGCACAGTTTGAAAGCCCCGAGCATTGGTAACCCGCGATCTCAAATTACTTAGTAAGCTGTTACTGTTTTATCTTTGTTGCCGGGTCGTTTTGATTCGCCTCCCTGCTCAACAAAACTAAATCCGCCATCCCTGGCAGATTTACCCTATATGGAATCAATGCTCGGCAAACGGTGAGAGGGATACAAAATCAAAACCTTTCAAAACACGTCATAACTACCTAAATGATTACTCTGGCATCCTCACAGATAAAATTGTCTGGAACAATTTTAAACGCGCTCCGCACGACCCGAAGGGCGAATCACAAGGATGTAATTCATAATCGAGCTGACCCGGTAACGAAGTTAAAACAACAACAGTACACTAATAAACTCTATGATCTTCGGTTAACAATGCTCGGGGCTTTCAAACTGTCTTGGACGTGTACGGTTCACACACATAGGTAACAAAAGAGTTCAAGGACATGGGTAACACTATTACCCTAACAGGTATCGCCAGGGGGCGAAACAGCACCTCAAAAGAAATAATCAACATTGGGTACGTATTTATTATCTAAATGAAACCCAATTTTGAAAGTACCCCAATTACATATAAACTACCCCACCTAATGACAACACAAAAAACAAAACTCCTCGCCCTCGATACCTCCACCGAGGCCTGCTCCGCAGCGCTTTATATCGATGGTCATATCGAACAGATCTACCAGCTGGCACCCCGCGTCCATACCCACCTGATCCTGGGTATGGTCGAGCAATTACTCGCCGATGCGGGTATAGGCGTTGCCCAGCTGGATGCACTGGCCTTTGGGCGCGGGCCCGGTTCCTTTACCGGGGTGCGCATTGCGACCGGCGTGGTGCAGGGGCTGGCCTTTGCTGCGGAGCTGCCGGTGGTGCCTGTGTCGACGCTGGCCTCCATTGCGCAGGCGGTGTATGAGGATCATCAGCATAACCAGGTGCTGGCGGCAATTGATGCCCGCATGGGCGATGTCTACTGGGGTGCCTATAGGTTAAACGCGGAGGGGTTGATGCTGCTGGTGGATGATGAACTGGTGATACCCCCCGATCAATTGAGCCGGCCCGAAGGTGATGACTGGGTCGGTGCCGGTAGTGGCTGGCAGACCTATGCTGAGTCGCTGAGTGGTTCCATGGGTGTTGATGCGAGCAGGCAGTTTGCTGATTACTTCCCGCAGGCAAAAACCATAGCACGACTGGCCGTCGCCGATTTCGCACAGGGTAAAGGAGTGGATGCGGCACAGGCCCTGCCGGTGTATCTACGCAATGATGTCGCCAAAAAATCTGCGCAGCAATAACCTTGGGTTAAGTCCGCCGATGTTGTAATATAGCGGCCCATTTAGACAATCAAGATTGATCCCGGAAAATGTTAGAAATTAACCCCATTCAAAATCAGATAGATGATCTCAGTGAGCGTACGCAGTCACTTAGGGGGTACCTTTGACTTCGACCAGCGCAAGGAAGAGTTAGACGAGGTCAAACGCGAGCTGGAGCAGCCGGATGTCTGGAATAATCCGGAACGTGCACAGAAACTGGGGCAGGATCGTGCCCGTCTTGAAGCGATTGTTATCACCATCGAGACCATGCTGAATGGCCTGACCGATGCCAGGGAACTGCTGGAGATGGCCGCAGAAGAAGACGACAGGGATAGCGTGGATGCCGTGGTTGCTGACCTGGCCGAGATGGAAACAAAGATAGCCGATCTCGAATTCCGCCGCATGTTTTCCGGTGAAATGGATGCCAATAATGCCTTTCTCGAAATCCAGTCCGGCTCCGGTGGTACCGAGGCACAGGACTGGGCCGAAATGCTGCTGCGTATGTATTTACGCTGGGGTGAGGCGCATGGCTTTAAAACCGAATTGATCGAGTGCTCGGCCGGTGATGTGGCCGGTATTAAAGGAGCCACCATCCGCTACGAGGGTGAATACGCCTACGGCTGGTTAAGGACCGAGACCGGCGTACATCGCCTCGTCAGGAAATCCCCGTTTGATTCAGGTAACCGCCGCCACACCTCGTTTTCCGCGGTATTTGTGTCACCGGAAGTCGATGACGATATCGATATCGACATCAACCCGGCCGACCTGCGTATCGATGTCTACCGTGCCTCCGGTGCCGGTGGCCAGCACGTTAACCGTACCGAATCCGCTGTGCGTATTACACATAACCCGACGGGTGTCGTGGTACAGTGCCAGAATGACCGTTCGCAGCACAAGAACAAGGCCACCGCAATGAAGCAGTTAAAAGCCAAATTGTATGAGCTCGAGTTGCAAAAACGCCGTGGTGACCAGCAGGCCGTGGAAGATTCAAAATCCGACATTGGCTGGGGTAGCCAGATACGCTCCTATGTGCTGGATGCGTCCCGGATAAAAGATTTACGCACCAATGTCGAAACCGGCAATACCCAGGCGGTACTCGATGGTGGTATTGATATGTTTATTGAAGCCAGTTTAAAAAGTGGCCTGTAATTGTTATTAAAGCAAACAAGACAAAACCTATGACCGATAAAGAACAGAACATCGAAGAGCAACAGGACGAAAACAAACTAATTGCCCAGCGCCGTGACAAATTAAATGTGTTACGTGAAGCGGGTAATGCCTTTCCTAACGATTTTCGTCGTGATGCACTGGCCGCAGAAATTCACAGCGAATACGGTGAGCAATCCGCAGAAGAACTCGAGGCCTCGCCGGTACGTGTAAAAGTGGCCGGTCGCATGATGGCGAAACGCATCATGGGTAAGGCCAGCTTTACCCAGCTGCAGGACATGTCCGGCCGCATCCAGTTATTTTTACAGCGCGACAGCCTGCCTGAAGGTGTCTATAACGAGGGCTTTAAAAAGTGGGATGTGGGCGACATTATCGGTGCCGAAGGTGTCGTGTTTAAAACCAAGACCGGTGAGCTGTCGGTCAAAGTTGACCAGATCCGCCTGCTAACCAAATCCCTGCGACCGCTGCCTGAGAAGTGGCACGGCCTGTCGGACCAGGAAACCCGTTACCGCCAGCGTTATGTGGACCTGGTGATGAACGAGGAGGTGAAAAACACCTTTAAGATGCGGTCCAAAATTATTTCCTATATCCGTCGCTTCTTTGACGAGCGTGGCTTTATCGATGTTGAAACGCCCATGCTACAGGCGATTCCTGGTGGTGCGACGGCACGCCCCTTCGAGACCCACCACAACGCACTCGACATGCCGATGTTTATGCGTATCGCGCCCGAGCTGTATTTAAAGCGCCTGGTCGTGGGTGGTTTCGAAAAGGTGTTTGAAATCAATCGTAATTTCCGTAACGAGGGTGTCTCCACGCGCCATAACCCGGAATTTACCATGCTGGAATTTTACCAGTCCTATGCGGACTACCGTGACCTGATGGATATTACCGAGGCCCTGCTGCGTGGTATTGCAGAAGATGTTGTCGGTACTACACAGATCCAGTACCAGGACGACAGCTACGACTTTGGCAAGCCCTTTGATCGCATCTCGGTATTTGATTCGATCCTGAAATTTAACCCCGATATCAAGGCCGAGGATTTAAGCGATATGGATAAGGCCCGCGGCATTGCAGAGTCACTGGGTATACCGTTAAAAGATGGCTACGGCCTGGGCAAGGTGCAGATCGAAATATTTGAAAAGACGGTAGAGCACCGACTGATGAACCCAACCTTCATTACCGAATACCCAACCGAGGTGTCACCGCTGGCTCGCCGCAATGATCATAATGATTTTATTACCGATCGCTTTGAATTCTTTGTCGGTGGCCGTGAAATTGCCAATGGCTTCTCCGAGTTGAATGATGCCGAGGACCAGGCTGAGCGCTTCATGGCGCAGGTTGCAGAAAAAGATGCCGGTGATGACGAGGCGATGCATTACGATGCCGACTATATCCGCGCACTGGAACACGGCCTGCCGCCTACGGCGGGTGAGGGTATAGGTATAGACCGGCTGGTGATGCTGTTTACCGACTCACCATCGATCCGTGACGTTATCCTGTTCCCCCATATGCGTGTTGAAGTGCTCTAGTCAGCGCGTTATATGGTAGGGCGGGTACGCGTGGGTGCGCCAGTACAAAAGCAGCAAAAACACTGATTTCAGGCTGATTCAGCCGGATGGTTAGCGTTTTAGCCATAAGCAACTAAAATAGATCATAATAATTAAAAAATATTTAGCTTAGATGCCCTATAAAACTCCCTTATCGATTCGGCTCAGGTCACTCAGTGGCCTGCTGCTGGTATTGGCGCTACTGCTGGCCGCAGGCAGTACAGGCTTGAAATCTACAGCCTGTCTGGATACGGCGATGTTCAGTGCGGGCCAGTGGATCCTGCCCCAATCTGACCGAGTGGATAATATCCAGCTAATACAGGTGCCCGATAACCTGATACAGGACCCGGAGCAGGTTTCACAGCTGCGCCAGCTGCTCAAAAAACTCAATCGATCTAAATCTGCAGTTACTGCATTCATCACGCCACAAACCCTGTTTGCCGATTACCAGCGCAAGGAAGACGACAAAAAAGCAACCGCCGAAGAGACCGAGGCCGATAAATGGGAGATGACGCAGGGTGAGTTAACCAAACTGGTGTGGACCCTGGATCGTTATAGTGTATTGAGTGGTGTGGCTGTTAGCCTGGACGCTACGCTGCCGGTGAATGTGAGCACGATGCTTGACCTGGTCGAGGATACGTCTGTAATGGCACCCGTGGTCGCCTTTTTTATGCCGGCCAAAAGTGAGATGGCAATCGCGAGCCAGGCAGTAAATTATACGCACCTGCCGTTTTATTATTCTGCAGGACATAAACTGACCCGGCCCTTAATCTGGTATGACGCATCCGTTTCAAAACTGTTTCCTGACCTGTTGCTCGAAACCTATGCGCGCTATTTAAAAAATAAAACCATTGACTGGCAACAACAGTCCGGTGTGCTACTGGACGGTAATACATTGCATACCAATCCCGCAGGTTATATTTTAAATTATCCCGTTAATCACAATGCTGCCGATATACTCAGCCTCGAGGAGGCGCTCAATACCCCGGCTTCGAGCTTCAGTAAAAAAGTAATACTGATCGGCTCAGACAAAAACCAGTTACAACAATTGCAGCAGGGTATGAGTAACCTGTTGGCCAGTAAAACCTACTACTCACCCCAGTGGTCCTACTGGCTGAAAATTATTTTACTGGTCCTTGCCTTTGCCTATGCCCTGTACTTATTGCCGCGCCTGCAAAAACATACCGCTACCCTGTTAACCCTGTTTATCGTCTTTGCCTTACTGGTTGCACAATATGGTCTATTGCTTACGCAGGGGGCATGGATGGCATGGGTCGCGCTTTACCTGTTTATCATTACTGCGCACATTATTGTACGTGTGGATCGGAAATTCGAGGCGCGTTTAAATCATTCAAGCCTGGGTACTTATGATGCACTATGGCGACTGGGCCAGTACCAGTTTGAACAGGGCGATCATGATAAGGCTATGCCGACCCTGTTAAAGTGTAAACCGACCACCGATGTGCTGGAGCTGTTATATGAGATCGGTCTTGGCTTCGAGCGACGTCGTCAATACGATAAGGCCTTACAGGTTTACAGCGAAATTGAAGTACGCAAGGCTGACTTCAAGGATATACAGAAACGCCTGCAAACCCTGACCAATGTCTCTGGCACCAAGACAGAAGTAATTGGTGCGCTACAGGGTTCAAAAACACTGGTGATGCCTGAACTGGACCTGCAATTACCCGTGCTCGGTCGTTATGAAATCGAGCGTGAACTAGGTCGTGGTGCGATGGGTGTGGTCTACCTCGGCAGGGACCCCAAGATCAATCGTCAGGTCGCGATTAAAACGCTGGATTACTCACAGCTATCGAAAAATGAAATCAAATCGATCAAGTCGCGTTTCTTCCGTGAGGCCGAGGCGGCGGGTCGCTTAAATCACCCGAACATCGTCACCGTGTATGACGTCGGTGATGAAGAAGACTTTGCCTTCATTGCCATGGATTATGTGCCCGGCGTCTCCCTGAGTGAATTCACCAAAAAAGAAAAACTGCTACCGGTCAATGAAGTCTATCGCATTAGTAAGGTGGTGGCGGAGACCCTGGCCTATGCCCATGAACAGAAGATTGTGCATCGTGATATAAAGCCCAGCAATATTATGTACGATCCAAAAACCGGCCAGGTAAAAGTGGCCGACTTCGGTATTGCACGGATCACTGATAGCGTTAAAACCCGTACCGGTAGTTTCCTCGGCAGCCCCTCCTATATGGCGCCGGAACAGATGACCGGTAACCACGTCGATGGCCGTGCCGATATCTATTCGCTCGGTGTCAGTTTTTACCAGTTACTTACCGGTATACTGCCATTTAATGCTGACAGCCTGGGTAACCTCGCATACAAGATCACCCACGAGAAACACAGGCCCATCAGGGATGTGCGGAGTGATTTACCCAGTAGTGCCACACGCATTGTGAACAAGGCGTTACAGAAAGACCCTGACAAACGTTATGCTACCGGTAAGGAAATGGCGGAGGCATTAAACAAGGCAATGCCAGGGGATGGGGGCCAGTAATGAGTCACTTCGAGATACAGGGTGGTACCGACAGGGGGCTTGTCAGGAAGAATAACGAAGACAGTATCGTTTATTGCCAGTTTGACGATGCAAATGCAGCACTGGCCGCGGTAGCTGATGGTGTCGGTGGTTATGAAGGTGGTGAAGTGGCCAGCAAACTGGCTGTTGATACACTGGAACAAATGATTAGTATCGATGTTTTACAACGTGAAAATACCGGTGGCTTTACCGAGCAATGGCTGGAAAACCAGCTGGTACACGCACTAGTTAATATCAACCAGCAGGTTATTGATCAACAGTCACAGGATCAGCTTTTATCCTCAATGTCCACCACCCTGGTTGCGCTGTTGTTTAAGGATAATCAATTCACCCTGGCCAACCTCGGCGATTCACGCTGTTACCGTATCCGTAATCGTGAGATACAGCTGCTCAGTAAAGATCACACCGTGGCACAGCAAATGCTCGATAACGGTGCCATTAGCCAGGCACAGTATATGCAATCACCCTATCATCATGTACTGAGCAAGGGTATCGGGCTGGAGAATGTTATTACACCGGCAATGTATAGCTCCATGTGGGTGGCGGGTGATGTGTTTTTATTGTGTTCAGATGGTTTGACGAATACCTTGAGTGATGATGAGATTTTGGCTGTGGTGAGTGGTGCATCTGATTTGCAGGGCTGTGTGGATGAGTTGATTACGCGGGCGAATGATGCGGGGGGTGGAGATAATATTTCGGTTGTCCTGGTTAGGTGTTTGGGGTGAATGTTCCTTTTCATTTCTGTCTTATTCTGAAAATTTGTACTTTGCCAGTTGGCAACTGATTTCATGCCTGGACCGCTCCATTTATTCCTGTTATCTGGATAGCGCGAGGCAAGCAGGCTTCATTCATGCCGATTTTAAAACAATTGAAACTATCAGGTTGACGTGGCGTTATGGTAATTCGTAATAAATGTGTAAACCCATAATAAGTAGAAGCCCAATTTGATGAGACGGGGTTGAGCATTATCATATTCTGTGTTTAATATAGATTGATGCTATTTTATATATTTAGCTATAAAAAAAGATTCTAGATTGAACGAAATGGTGTTCCAGAGGGCATACATGTCACAGTTGGATAAAGAGATGCAGTCATCAAATAACTTGAGTTCTAATTCGATTCTGGTAGTTGATGATGATCCTGCACAGAGATTAATACTAAAAACCGCGCTTGAAAATAAAGGTTATAGTGTGCTGGAGGCGAGTAGTGGAGAGGCTGCGATTTCAATATTTGAGCAACAGCACCCCGTTATGGTCCTGCTGGATGCGGTGATGCCCGCTATGGATGGTTTTGAAACCTGCCGACGTATACGATCTCTTGAAGAGGGAAAGGATACGCTAATTCTTATGCTTACCAGCCTTAATGATGATGAATCTGTAAATCAGGCATTTGATGCTGGTGCTGTTGATTTCATTACTAAGCCTATTTACTGGTCAGTGCTTTTTGGGCGTGTAGGTTATTTGTTGAAGGCCAAGACCAATGAGAAACATATTCGTCAGATAGAAGATAAGGTGCGTCATGCCCATAAAATGGAGTCCATAGGGCATTTGTCAAATGGCATGTCACATAATTTTAACAATATTTTAGGTACTGTACTGGGTTATACCGAATTATTACAAAACTTCTATATAAAGGACGAAAAGAGCAAGCAGGCACAATATCTGCAACAGATTTATACATCAGCTAAACGGGCGAGTGATCTTGTTTCACAAATGCAGATGTTTACCAGTAAAGGAATAAGTCACCCAGAAGTTTTAATGCCATCGGTATTGCTTGATGAAACCATAAAGATGTTGCGCCCTAGCTTACCAGCCAGTATCGAATTACACCTGCAGGTGGAGGACAACCTGCCAGCTATGGAAATAGACCCTGTCCAATTTCAGCAGATGGTACTGAATTTGTTAATCAACGCCAGGGATGCGATGAGTGACAAAGGGCGCATAGATATAGGGTTGCAGAAATCAGAGTTTAGAGGATTACATTGCGCATCCTGTCATTATGAAATAAATGGTGAGTTTATAGAGTTGGTAATTAGGGATACAGGTACTGGTATTGCGGATTATATGCTAAAGAAAATATTTGATCCTTATTATAGTGGCAAACCATTTGGTGAAGCTAGTGGTATGGGTCTATCAGTTGTTCATGGAATAGTGCATGAATATGCAGGACATATATTGCTAGAAACGGATCCGGTACAGGGTACAACTTTCAGGATACTCTTCCCGGCTGCTAGTGTCGAATTAGCAATCGTTGAAAAAGAAAATAAAATCGAAGACGATGAGTACCTGGAGGCTAGTTCTGCCAGTCATATACTGGTTGTGGATGATGAACAGGCGATTGGCGCCTATGAAGTCGAATTTTTGAAAACCCATGGTTACAACGCTACTTATATGAGCGATCCAGTGAAAGCCATTGAAGCAGTTACAGCCAGTCCTGGAGAATATGATTTGGTCTTAACTGATAAAACAATGCCTGGATTGGATGGCATGGAACTGGCGGGTGCAATTATGGCTGTGCGCGCAGACTTGCCTATTATTTTATGTACAGGCTATAGCGCCTCACTGCCAGCTATTGACCTGGAGTGTATAGGTATCCGTGCCAAGTTAAACAAACCTGTAGATGGAAAGGAATTGTTGCGAACAATAAAAACTCTCTTGAATAAAGTCTGAAGTCGCTAGCAAATAAGTGGGGTCACAAATAAGTGGGGTCAGAACACAGTTTTAGCTAATATTTGAATCAACTATGATCTACCCTCGATTGTTTGCTAAAATCAATCCCTAAACCTAATTCTCTAAAAGTATATTATTCGTGATTAAAGCCTTCCTGCTAACCCGGCAGTCATTTGATACCAATAACGGTGTGCAGCTGGAGTTCTGGTTTAGTAGTGATGCCGGGCCGCTCAAGGTCATTATTAATCGTCATCCCGTGCTTTTTTTTATCCGCCAGGCTGATGTCGAGCAGGCCAGGGCTTTATTATTGAGGTCACAGGCTGTCGAAATCAAACCATTAGCGTTGAAGAATTTTGAGTCGGAGCCAATGGCGGGTGTTTATTTCCAGTCACAACAGTGTTTTTATCGAGCAAGGGATGTTCTCCAGGAAAATAATATTCGCTGTCTTGAATCCGATATAAGACCGCCTGAGCGTTATCTTACCGAGCGATTTTTAACCGGTCCTGTATCAATCCACGTGCAACACACATCAGGCGTGATCGTGAATCCGCGTATCACACCGGTGGATTATCAGCCAAAATTTACCGTCATGTCATTTGATATCGAGACCGACTACCAGACCGATGAGTTGTTCTCTATTGCCTTTGTTACCAATAACATCAAACGGGTATTGATGGTGGGTAATCCGGCTGAGGCTACAAATGAAGAAAGTAATATTGAATTCATCGATAATGAGTCGGCATTAGTAAAACGCTTTCTTGCCTGGATTAATGAAATTGACCCTGATGTATTTATCGGCTGGAATGTGATTAATTTTGATTTCAGATTTTTGCAACGAAAGGCTGATCAGTTAAAAATTCCTTTAACGGTCGGGCGTCAGCGTGCAAAGCCATTCTGGCGACAGCAGGAAAATGAAACTGGGCGTTACTTTCTATTGATACCCGGGCGGGTTGTGCTGGATGGTATCGATACACTAAAAAGTGCCACCTATTCTTTCAGTAGTTTTTCGCTGGAGTCAGTGGGTAGTGAACTGCTGGGGCGGGGAAAATTAATCCAGGAGGCAAGTCATCATGACCCTTTATATAAAGCCAAAGAAATACGACGCCAGTTTAAAAATGAAAAATTAAAGTTAGCGGCTTATAATCTTGAGGATTGTCAGCTGGTATGGGATATCTTCGAGCATACGGATCTTATCAATTTTGCCATTGAAAGAGCGCGGTTGACCGGTCTCGAAATGGATCGTATTGGTGGCTCTGTGGCAGCCTTCGATAACCTGTATTTGCCACGTTTGCATCGTAAGGGCTATGTGGCACCAAACATCGGGGATTATGAGGCGCGTCCCGGTGCTCCCGGTGGTTATGTTATGGACTCGGTGCCCGGCATGCACGATAGTGTGCTGGTGCTGGATTATAAGAGCCTGTATCCGAGTATTATCCGTACCTTTAATGTAGATCCCTATGCGCGTATAGCTGCCCTGCATGAAGATGAGGTTGATACTATACCCGGTTATGATGGTGCCAGTTTTTCCAGGTCAGAAACTATCCTGCCGGAAATTATCAAACAGCTCTGGGAGGCGAGAGACACAGCCAAGCTTAAAAAAAATAAGGCCCTGTCCCAGGCAATTAAAATTATTATGAATTCATTTTATGGTGTCCTGGGTACGCCCGGTTGTCGCATTCATGACTCGCGTTTAACCAGTTCTATTACAAAACGTAGTCATGATGTAATTCTGAAAACCGTTGAGTTAATCGAAGCGGCAGGTTATGCGGTCATCTATGGCGATACGGATTCTGTATTTGTGGCACTGGGTAAACGTCTTTCTAATGCACAGGCCGACGCCATTGGCGCACAGTTAATCCGGCACGTTAATCAGTTCTGGTCTCTGGAGCTCGAGGCTGACTATGGTATTAAGTCATATCTCGAAATGGAATATGAAACGCACTTTATAAAATTTTTCATGCCAACCATTCGCGGTTCAGTAAAAGGCAGTAAGAAACGATATGCAGGTGTGGTAGAAGATTCTAAAGGTAATCAGGAATTAAAATTTAAAGGCCTGGAGTCGGTGCGGACTGACTGGACGCAGCTGGCAAAGGATTTTCAACAGGAGCTCTACCATCGGGTATTTAACGATGAGTCATACGAAGGTTATATAAGGCGCGTTGTCTCGGGACTCAAAGCAGGTCATTACGATGACAAGCTCATTTATAGAAAACGCCTAAGGCAGAAATTGCAGGATTATAAGAAAAATATACCGCCTCATGCACAAGCTGCAATAAAAGCCGAGCAGGTGTTTAAGGATACGGGTCGGCCGTCACGTTATAAAAGTGCCAGCTGGATAGAATATGTGATTACGGTTAATGGACCAGAAACCCTGGAATGTCATTTATCTCGATTAAACTATAATCATTATATAGAAAAACAGTTAACCCCTATAGCGAATACCATTTTATCTGCTATAAATAATGCCATGGAAAGCGTCATTCAGGATCAGTATGAACTGTTTTAAAAAGCTGGTGATAATCCCTGCTTCAATTTAATTAAATATGTTTCTATATGACTTATAATTTGATAAATGTCTATTTGGCAGGATAGTTGGTGTTGTTATTCCAATGTCTTGCAGGCTTTAGTTTTAGTCTTGCTTCCTTGATTTAACAATTATTTAACATTCTATGCCTGTTCATTAGTTTGTGGCGTCACTTAATTTGTTGTTAATGTTGATATAAAGCAGAGAAAATTGTTTGACAGGGTGGTAATGTACCCTGGCGTGATTTATTGATCAATAAAAAGTGATCTGTCTTCCTTGTTACTGAGTTAAGTATAGATTGATATATTGCGATCTGATGGATGGATTACAGCTATGAGCAGGGTTATGTTTTTAGTTGTTTACTACAGCATTGATCTGTTTTTGATAGTAAATAATTGATAAAAAAGGAGTGGGGAAATATTGAATTAAATTAGACCAGTAGACGATTTATAGAAGTGAAATACAGTTTGCCATGACATTATCTCTTGCAGTTATTCATTGCCCTAAAATTAATAATATTTTTTTATATCTTATAGTGTTGTTATTGCTCTATCCTTTTGCTGTCTCTGCTGCAGAAAAGGAGGCGTTTATCGGTGTCCTCGCCAAGCGAGGTGTAGAGCATACTTTACACAAGTGGCAACCCACAGCCGATTACCTTAGTCGGGAAATTCCTGGTTATCACTTTACTATCAAACCTCTCGATTTTGATGCTATCACACCTGCCGTAGCTTCAGGAGCAGTTGATTTTATCCTTACGAATCCATCCTTCTATGTAGGGCTCGAGGCTATCTATGGTGTAAACCGGATTGCTACGCTAAAGAATCGCGTCGGGGCGAGCATT
>Ga0224496_10001054_pt1 | contig 17791 bp, 20 predicted proteins | sample SF_Jul11_sed_USG_2_FD_168127 | JGI IMG/M metagenome (GOLD analysis project Ga0224496, IMG submission 168127) | Sediment microbial communities from San Francisco Bay, California, United States - SF_Jul11_sed_USGS_8_1 | ecosystem: Environmental > Aquatic > Marine > Sediment | place: USA...
TTGAATTGGATGCTCAATAAAGGACGGAGTTCTCACTCCTGCCAAGCATAAATAACTGCTGCTATGACCATAAAGGCCTGACGCTTAAAACGCAATAAACACACAAACACATAAAAAACAATCGGTTATAAACTTTTTGTAAGGGTTTTTGCTAAATACTGTTGTGCCGCCGGCACCAATACTTTTCCGCCTGACCCTCAAGAAAGGTTTCGGCCGATGGGCCTCTCAGCATCGCAAGGGTTGCCAGCATGCCGGCCTGGGTACAGGTGTCGGCCGCCACTGTAACCGACGACGGTGCGTCAACAACCGGCCAGCCGGTCCTGGGATCGAGCACATGCCCATAACGCACACCGTCCCGAAGCAGGAATCGCCGGGCGTCTCCGCTGGTCGCAACTCCGCCCTGCCGCAACTGGATCAGTTTCTCGGCCGAACCAGAGTCGCTGCCCTCGATACCGATGCCCCATGCCTGCCTGCGTCCGGGCGGCCCCGTGACTGCGAGGTCACCGCCGAAATTCACGAGGCAGGGCGTATTCCCAGCGTTGCGCAATAACAGGATCGCTCGATCGACGGCGTACTCTTTGCCAATGCCACCAAGATCGATCTCCATGTCGGCCCGCAGTTTGAGGATGGGCGACTGCCACTCACACTTGTCCCAGCCGATGCTGGCGAGCAGACCGCGGACCGATTCGGCGTCGGGAACCTTGTCGCTGCCATCGAACTTCCATGCGCGGCGCAGAACCCCGGACGTGATGTCGAAAGCGCCATTACTTAATCGGTATACGGTCACCGAAAAATCAAGTAGCTGTGCCGTTTCCTCATCCACTTCAACTGGTCGGCCCCGGGCGGAATTGATTTGGTCGATTACATTGCCGCTGATGTACCGGCTGTACTTGTCCTCCAGGCGCCAGGCTTCGGTTGCGACCTGCGTGGTGAGGTCCTCAGCACTCTTGGCTGACGGCGCTTCGGTCAGGACCTCACAGGGGCTTCCCATTGCCTGAAATCGACCTGCGTAGCCTTCCGGCCGGGCCTCAATCCGGATATGTCGATCAGGTCGCTGCTTGGCCATGGTGGCCCACCGCGAGATCCGGGAAATCAGTAAACAATCCGTCGACCGAAAGCTCATCGACAGCGAACTGCATGAGCTCGGCAAAACTGCCGAATCCCGGCGGCAGGTCGTCGTCCCGAAAAGTAAACGGATGCACAGCCAGGCCTTGCTGATGCGCCGCCGACACCAGGCCGGAGTCTTCGATACGCTGGTCGCGGTCGATGCGGTACAAAAAATTGACCCACGGCCCGATGCCATCGACCGTTCGGGCCAGGCGCCTGAGACCTTCGGCGGTACGCAGCTCATCGAAATCTGTGGCGGCTTCACCCCAGCGGTTGTCACCGATTAATTGCACCAGTTTCAGGGCAGAATTATGTACCTCGCGAACACGCCGAAGTTCCTCGTCATCAAAGCATTGCACGTAGACGGGATCAGCATGTGCTTCGTATCCGTGCTCGCTAAGTGCGCTGAGAAAAAGCGGCGTGATATCGATACCCTCCTGCCTGTGCCAGGCCGGGCTCTTTATTTCTGCATACACGCCGACGGGACGTCCAAAATTCGCCTGCAGCTCAGCGATATATGCCAGTTCTTCCGAAAACGTGTGCACACGATATTCCTCGCTGACTGACTTTGGTCGCTTTGGGTAAACCAGCGATCCGTCGGCGTTTGTTCGATCGTGCACCTCTAGCAGACGAATCTCATCCAGGGAAAAGTCTCGAACATAGTATCGTCCGTCGCTGCGTTGTCGGCCGGGAAAATGCCGGGCAACGTCAGTCACTCGATCCAGATGTATGTCGTGTAATACGACGAGCTGCTCGTCTTTCGTGGCTACGACATCCTGCTCCAGGTAATCGGCACCCATACTGTACGCGAGGGCTTTCGCCTGGAGGGTGTGTTCCGGCAAGTAGCCGGACGCACCTCGGTGCGCGATCACAACTGGCCTAATCGGTGGGCCCGTCCGCATCGAAGCCGGGAAAGTCGAGAACCTCCCACCGAGCCGTATCCTCGCCACGCGCCTGACGTCGCAGGGCATCGGCCAGTTCCCGGTCATTCCATTGAATCTGTTCCTGGCAGCGTTCCTGAAGTTCTTTCGGTATCTCGGCGGATACGCCGAAAGGCTTGACCGCAATCATGCCCTTTTTGTTCGCTTCGGCGACATCCATGATGAATCGGACGATGTCGGGCCGCTGTTCGTAGGTGCTGGACAAGACAAAAATCGCCTCCGCGGCTTTTATTTGTTCGATTAACTCGTCCTTGATGGCCTGCAAGCCACCCGTCATCGGAATATTTTCGGGCTTGCTGACATTGAGGTAGTAGAAACCTGCCACGCCTTCGAGAAATTCGAACAAGCGCAGGTAATCGTCGCTCTCGTCAAACGCGTGCGAGGCGAAGACAGTGATCGGGTTGTTCTCGGACACTAGCGGCTCCTCTATCCGTAATGACCGTAGTTTAGCCAAAAAAAACGTCGCACGCGCGCGTAGCACTGTTGGGGCTGTTTCGGTATCGTATGCAACGCATGCGCCTCCTTCTATACAACATTCGATATGCCGTCGGCGGCGGCGCCAGCATGCATATGCCCTTGCCGGGCGCGGGTTATGTGCTCGGCAATCAGTCGGTGCTCCCCGACATCACCCGGTTTATCAAGTCCGTCGACCCGGACATAGTCGGCCTTATCGAGGTGGATACGGGTTCCATACGCAGCCGTAATGTGAACCAGGCCGAGAAACTGGCGGCCGATCTCGGCATGAACACGTCTTACGAAACGAAGTACGGCGAAAAATCATTCAACAAATTGTTGCCGATAGTTCGTAAACAGGGCAACGCCTTCATGGCGGCCCGCCGTGTCCACGGTGAAAAATTCCACTATTTTGATACAGGCATCAAGCGCCTGATTATCGAACTGGAGATGAAACACTACGCGATTTTCCTGGTGCACCTGTCGTTGAAATACCGCCACCGCCATCTGCAATTGCGGGCTCTCTACGACCTCATCATGAAGACCGAGAAACCGGTTGTCGTTGCGGGGGACTTCAACACGTTCTGGGGAGAGAACGAAATCTACCTGTTCATGAAGGCAGCGGGTCTGACCTCTGCCAATAAAGACAGTCTGCCCACCTACCCTAGCCGGTCGCCCCGTAAGGAGCTCGACTTTGTGCTATTTCAGGACGGCATCGACGTAACCGGATTTGAAGTTCCGAACGTGCGCTTGTCCGACCACTTACCCATAATTTGTGATTTCGAACCGAGATGACGATGCAACACTGGAAAACTGAAACAGACGACAAGGGCGTAATTTGGTTATGCCTGGACACAGCAGATTCCAAAGTGAATGTGCTTTCCTCAGAAATTCTTTACGAGTTAAACGAGATACTGGAGCCGCTGACCCGGACTGCACCTGCAGGTTTGGTTCTATGGTCTGGCAAAGACAGAAGCTTTGTAATGGGCGCCGACATCAAGGAGTTCGTAAAAGTCGACACAGTCGAACGTGCTCGCGAGGTAGTTCGATTGGGCCAGCAGCTGATGGACAGAATGGCGGACCTGGCTTGTCCTACCGTCGCCGTCATCAACGGTTTCTGTCTCGGCGGCGGTCTTGAGCTGTCGTTGGCTTGTGACTACCGGATCGTGCTCGATGGAAAAAAGAAAATTCTCGGCCTGCCGGAAGTCAATCTGGGTTTGCACCCGGGTTTCGGTGGCACAGTCAGGGTGATTCAGACCTGTGGCGTGCGCGCCGGTATGCAATTGATGTTAACGGGTGCGCCCGTTGCTCCCGCGAAAGCGAGAGCCATTGGACTCGTTGACAAGATCACTAGCGAAGATAAATGGCGCGACGACGCCAGGGCCCTATTGCTTGCGTCTCCGCCGAAACAGCGTGCGCCGCTGCTCGATCGCGTGTTGGGTCTCGCCCCGCTCCGCCCGTTACTGGGAAAAGCCTTGTTGAAGCAGGTGCGACAGAAAGCGCGTGAAGATCATTATCCGGCGCCCTATGCGATGGTCAGGAACTGGGTCGCCGACGGCGCTTCTTCCACTACAGGATATGAGGTTGAGGCCAGTAGTTTTGCGAACCTGATGGTTTCGAGTACGTCCAGAAACCTCGTCAGGGTCTTCTTTCTGCAAAATCGTCTGAAAGGACAGGGACAAAAGACCGACGCGCCTCTGCAGCATGTGCACGTCGTCGGTGCTGGCGTCATGGGTGGCGATATCGCTGCCTGGTGCGCGCTCCGCGGTCACACGGTCACGTTGCAGGATCGCGAGCAAAAATACATCGACCCGGCGATGGAGCGCGCTGCAAAACTGTTTGCCAAACGCGTTAGGGACGATGCTGAGCGAGCCGCGACGTCAGAACGATTGCGCTCCGATGTCGAAGGTGCCGGCGCGCGCGAAGCGGATCTGGTTATCGAGGCAATTTACGAAAACCTTGAAGCCAAGCAGGCACTTTACGAAGCCCTGCAGGAAAAGATGAAACCCGGAGCGCTGCTTGCCACCAATACGTCCAGCATTCGGCTGGAAGAATTGCGCACGGTATTGCGCGAGCCAAAGCGTTTCATTGGCTTGCACTTTTTCAACCCGGTCGCGATGTTACCGCTGGTCGAGATCATCCGCTGCGAGGATACCGAGCAAAGCGCATTGGACATCGGGTTTGCCTTTACCAAGGGCATATCCAAATTGCCGCTGGAATGCAGAAGCTCGCCGGGATTTGTCGTCAACAGGATCCTGGCACCGTACATGGGCGAGGCGATGCATCTCGCTGAGGAAGGCGTGCCGCTGGCAAAGATAGACTCCGTTGCGGTTGCGTTCGGAATGCCGATGGGCCCCGTCGAGCTGGCGGACAGTGTCGGCCTGGATGTCGCGCTGCATGTGTCGAAGGTATTGGGAGCGGCAATGGACCGGCCCGTGCCCGCCGCACTGCAGGCCATGGTCGATAAAGGGCTGTTGGGTCGCAAGTCCGGCCAGGGCTTCTACGCCTGGAAGGATGGCAAAGCCGTCAAGGAGCATCACGGCCCGAATAGCTCGTCAGCCCATTCAAAAGCAGACATTGAAGATCGCCTGATCCTGTCCATGGTGAACGAAGCGGTAGCCTGCCTGCATGAGAATGTTGTTGCGGATGCCGATCTGCTCGATGCGGGAGTGATTTTCGGGACTGGCTTCGCGCCTTTCCGGGGTGGTCCTCTGAATTACGCAAGAGAACGTGGCACAACTGCACTGATCATGCGTCTGAAGGAACTGGCAGAAGCCCACGGCGAACGCTTTCAGCCACACAGTGGGTGGATCGGCCTGTGATCAAAGTCTCACCCGGACTCGGGGGATCGGACAAACTGTGCGCCGCTTCACGATGCGCGCATTATGCGGTATCCGAAGTCTTTGAATTAACGGTAGAATACTTAACTGACGGGGCTCTGCCGCCCCATGAGCGAAACACGAGTGAAAACAGGATGAATAATGGCCAGTGAGCAGGTAAGCACAGAGCTGCTCAGAGGATTTTCTCCGCTAGACGGACTGAAGCGAGACAACCTTGCCGCGCTCGCGCGCAAGGTGCAAATACGCGAGATGTCGCCGGGGCAATTATTGTTCAAGGAAGGTGACACCGAAAAACGGACCCTGTACGTCGTGTCCGGCATTCTTGAATTGATCGACAACGGCAAGGTTATCGGCACTGTCCAGGGTGGCAGCGAGATGTCGCGCAATCCGATTGCACCGGTTTTTCCCCGTCGCGTATCGGGTCGAGCAAGGGATCGCGTGCAGTTTATTTCGATCGATAGCGACCTGCTCGACGTCATGTTGACCTGGGACCAGACCGGTACTTACGAAGTATCTGAACTGGCTGGGAAATCCGACCAATCCAGTGAAGACTGGATGACGATGCTGTTACAGACCAAAGCATTTCACAAGATTCCGCCGGCGAACATCCAGGCGATCTTTATGCGCATGCAGCAGATCAATTACCGAACTGGTGACGTGATCCTGAAGCAAGGCGCCGAAGGAGACTATTTCTACGTCTTGATTCGCGGCACAGCACTCGTTACGCGTGAGACTCCGCTGAGCAAGGAAGGGATCAAACTGGCCGAACTTTCAGTTGGCGATACGTTTGGCGAAGAAGCCCTGATATCGGACGCGAAGCGCAACGCCACTGTTACCATGCGAAGTGACGGCGCTGTGATGCGCCTGGGCAAAGACGACTTCAAGAAGCTTTTGAACGAGCCGATGCTCGACTGGGTATCGATGGCCGAAGCGGAAGACATCATTCGAGCCGGAGGACAGTGGCTGGATGTGAGATTGCCGAGCGAATTTGAAAACCAGCATCTCGACAAAGCCCTGAACATTCCGCTTTACTTCATTCGCCTGAAGATAAATACCCTGGACCCCAAAAAGAGGTACATCGTCTGTTGTGATACAGGACGACGCAGTTCGGCGGGAGCCTACATATTGAGCGAACGTGGTTACCAGGCCTATGTGCTGCGAGGCGGAATCAGCCGCGATACTGCCTGAGCCGATCCCCGTCTGATTGATTACATTGTGTGCGTGGGCTTGTCGCCACCCAGAGCGCCGGCGAGATAGGTTTCGATCTTCTTTTGGGTGTTGCCCTGGTCCTGGTCGGAGAACTGTACGCCGATACCCGCAGTGCGCTTGCCCTGTGCACCCTTCGGTGTCATCCAGATGACCGTGCCAGCTACCGGTATTTTTTCTTCCTCGCCCATCAGATTCAGCAGCATGAAGACCTCGTCGCCGAGTCGATAAGAGCTGTTAGTCGGGATAAAGAGCCCACCGTTGATGACAAATGGCATGTACGCAAGGTACAAGGCGCTCTTGTCTTTGATCGTCAGTGTCAGTAGTCCAGGTTTGCTCATAAGGTACTCATCTCGGGTTACGGTGGGCCAGCATCAGCTCCATTCCGTCAACGGGTGGCGTAAGACCACAATCCTTCAGTCCATTTGCCCAATCGATCAACAGGCTCTCAAGGCTCAGCTGAACATTAAATGATCCGCCAGGCTGTCCGCGCAGACGATTGATTATGTCTAGATAGCAGAACAGATTTCGCGTGTCCATGCGGCGTAGCACAGAATCGTCAATTGTGAGTCCGGGCGCGGTGTCCCGGCCTGTCGAGAGCCCCAGGACCGCCAGCCGAACTTGCTGCGACAACCAGTTCAGGACAAATCCGGGGTCGAGCTTCGCCCAACGCGCCGCGATCTCGATGGCCGAGCCCTGGCCATTGCCGAGCACCTGCAAGTCGCGCCCCATCGCAGCGTGCGTGTCGAGTTCATCAAGTGCCTGCAGCGCAGCGAGCGGCGCTCCGCCAGAGGAGCGTAAGGCCTCGATCCAGGCGGCCCCGGGGCGCACCCGATCCAGCCACTGCAGGGCCAGGTCCTCTGCTGGCGCGGGGAAATCGATGCGCTGACAGCGGCTGAAGATAGTCGCGGGCAAATGCCCTACCCGATCGGCGACGAGAATCAGCAAAGTGTCACCGGGTGGCTCCTCCAGTGTCTTCAATAGGCTGTTGGCTGAGTTGACCGTCATCGCATTCGCAGGCTCGATGACAGCGACCTTGCCTGCGCCCTCGTAGCTGGTGAGCGAGAGTTCGGCGACCAGACCGCGAATTTGCTCGATGCCGATGCTTTGTTTGTCCTCGGGCGTGGTGATCCAGCGCAGATCCGCATGCTGGAGAACCTTGTAGGGAAAGGTTGGCAGCTCGCTGAGGGGGTCGGGTCGGAGTCGCTGCATTGCCATCCAGGCAGCGGCGGCCCGTTTGCCGGTGCCAACCGGACCGAGCAGCAGCACAGCGTGTGGCACCCGATTCTGGCGACTGCAGTCCAGCCAGGATTGCGAGAATTCATTTAGCCAAATTAAGTTCATAAAACAAATAGTTGGAAAAGATTATTAATGTTAATTCTCGCTAAGCAAACGCTGTGCGAGCCGGCCGACATCGGCTTGCACTTCCTCGAGACTGCGTGCCGTGTCGATAACGACAAAGCGCCCCGGCTCGCGGACGGCCAGGTTCAGGTAGCACTCGCGCACGCGCTCGAAGAACTCGTGCTGCTCACTCTCGATGCGATCGGGCGAGCCCCTGTGGTTTGCTCTTGCCATGCCCACCTGGACCGGCGCATCCAAAAGCAGGGTCAGGTCCGGTCTGACGTCCCCGTGCACCCACTCGGCCAACTGGTCGATGATATCCATCGGCAAGCCTCGACCGCCTCCCTGGTAAGCGCGGCTCGAATCAGTGAATCGATCGCAAACTACCCACTTGCCAGCCTCCAGAGCGGGCTGGATAACGTTCCTGACGTTAAACGAGCGGGCCGCGAACATCAGCAGCAATTCTGCGATTTCCGGAACAGCTTCGTCACCGTGATGCATCAGCAGGTTGCGGATCTCCTCGGCCACCGGTGTCCCTCCGGGTTCACGCGTCGTCAGGACTTCAATGCCGGCGGACTCAATGTGCGCGACCAGGGTATCGATGTTGCTGGACTTGCCGACACCCTCGATTCCCTCGACTGTAATGAAACGCCCTCGCTTCATCAGGAGCCGCCTTCGCGTCGTTTTTGGCGTAAGCGGCGCAGGTATTCGGCAACGGCGGCATCGTGCTCGGCTTTGGTTGTGGAGAACTGGTGGCTACCATCGCCGAGGCCGGTCGCGACAAAATACAACTCTGTGCCCGCAGCCGGATTCAGCACCGCATTAATGGCTGCCCTGCCCGGCATCGCGATTGGCGTCGGGGGCAGGCCATGACGGGTGTAGGTATTGTAGGGCGTATCTGTCGTCAAATGCTTGCGCGTCAGGTTGCCGTCGAATGCGGGACCGATACCGTAAATCACCGTCGGGTCGGTTTGCAGGCGCATGCGCTGCTCGATGCGGCGGCTGAAAACGCCGGCTATGCGTGGTCGTTCATCGGCGCGCGCAGTTTCCTTCTCAACGATGGACGCCAGGATCAGGGCTTCGTACGGAGAATGCACCGGTGTGTCGGCGCTGCGGCTCTCCCACTCCTCGGCCAGCACGTCCTGCATCAAAGCATAGGCCTGCGCTAATACGTCCCGGTCGCTGGTATCGAGCGGAAATCGGTAAGTTTCCGGGAGAAACAGACCCTCAGGGTGGTTGTACGGGGCTCCCAGTGACTCCAGCAGGGCTGGCCAGTCTTCATCCGTCATGGTCACTTTCACCGCGTCATTCGCCTGCAGGGCTTTCATGAGCTCGCGGTAGTTCCATCCTTCGACGATTGTGAAGGCATACAGGCGCACCACGCCCTTGGTTAGTTGCTCCAGCAGGGACAAGGGCGTTGCGCCCGGCTCCACCCAGTAATGGCCAGCCTGAATTGCGCCTGCCTTGCCATGCCAGCGCACATACAGTCGCAGCCAGAAATCGCCTGAAATCAGATTCGCAGCAACCAGGCTCTCGGATACGGTCGAAAACGAGCTGCCGGCCGGAATATCGAGCGCCATGCCCTCGCCCGAAACCGCCAGCGGGGTTGCCATGAAACGATTGGTCTGCCACGTGACCGTCAAAAGTCCGGCAATGCCGATCAGCAGCAGGATCCCGACGGCAACGAAAAGTCGATTCATAAACGGCACTCGGCAATACCCGAGTCGGCAAGTATTGCCATGACCTCTTTTGTGACCGTGCCTGCCGGCCATATTTTTTCCATGCAACGCCGCACAGGCAGCACGCCGAACTGGCTGTTACATACAAAAATTTCGTCGCTGTCGTTCATATCCGCCAGTGTGATCGATCGAATGTCGGTTTGGATACCCTGCTCTGCCAATGATGTAATCACGTGCCTGCGCATGACACCCTCTACGCCACAACGTGCCAGCGACGGTGTCGAGAGTCTGCCGTCATGCACAACGAACAGGTTGCTCATAGTACCGCAGATGACCTCGCCTTCGGCGTCCATCGTCAGCCCTTCGAACATGCCAGTGCCGGCCAGTTCGGATCTTGCCAACACTTGCTCCAGCCGGTTCAGGGTCTTCATGCCGGCAGTCGCCGAATGGATAGCCAGCCGTGTGGCGCAAACCAGGGTTTCAATACCGTTGCGGTAGGATTCTTTGCTCGCTGCCGTGGCGGTATATACACCGTAATAGACCGACGGCACATCGACAGCCGATCGCCCGTAGCCGCGTTCTCCCGCGCCCGCGGTTAGGATCAATTTCACCACGCATCGGTCTTCGGCAAGCCCACTCTGCTGCAGAGCAGTCTCGACACCCGCCCAGAGGTCCTCTGCTGCCGGCTTGTGCAGCGCGAGGCGCGCGCAACCGGCGGCCATTCGGTCCATATGATAGTTCCACAACCGCGGTTGACCGTCCCGGATAGCAATGGTCTCAAATAGTCCGTCGCCGTATTGAAAGCCGCGCTCGCTAATTTCGACAGCGTCGATGGCACCCTTTGCATCGAACCAGTCAGACATGGGCAAACACCCTCAGCATGCCCTCGGCTTTCGCCCGCGCTTCCTGCAGTTCCGCCTGCGGATCCGAATCCGCGACGATCCCGGCACCGGCACGAAAGGTAATCTCGTTGCCGCGCTTTACCATGGTACGGATCAGGATATTCAGATCGAGGCTTCCATCAAGGTTCAGATAACCGAATGAACCCGTGTACGCGCCGCGCGCGGTGACTTCAAGTTCATCGATGATTTCCATACAGCGTACTTTCGGGCAGCCAGTGATCGTGCCGCCCGGAAACACGGCGGCAATGGCGGCTCCCGGACTGACGTCATCGCGCAGCTGTCCCCTGACATTGGACACGATGTGGTGCACGTGTGCATAAGTCTCCAGGACCATCAACTCGTCGACTTCGACGGTGCCGGCTTTGCATACACGTCCGAGATCGTTGCGCTCGAGATCGATCAACATGAGGTGTTCCGCGCGTTCCTTCGGATGCGCGAACAGTTCGCTCAACAGATCATTGTCAGCCTCGTCATTGGCACCTCTCGGTCGTGTCCCCGCGATCGGCCGTGTTGAGGCTATGCCGTCCCGAATCTTCAAAAGCCGTTCTGGCGATGATGAAATAATTGCGACGTCCTGCCAACGCGCAATTCCGGCGAAGGGGCCCGGATTCGCACGACAAAGCGCCGCGTAAATGCGTTCAGAACTCAAGTCGCCATCGACCTTCACCGTCCACTGCCGCGAGAGGTTCGCCTGGTATACGTCACCAGCCTCTATGTATCTTTTGGCCGCCAGAACGGCGTCCAGGTATTGCGTCGGCTCGTCCTCTGATACGGCAACGGAACGAATTGTCGCCTGTGTATCCTGTCCTGCCAAAGCAGCAATGTCGGCGTCCAGCTGGGCTTTGGCAGGCTCGCTTTCGTTTTCGCAAACCAGGTGACAGACGCCGCTATCGTGGTCGAAGATCACTGCGACAGGACAACGTACTGCGAATGCGACCGGCAACAAGGGATCGGCAACGAGGCAAAGGCTCGGCTCGATTTCGGCAGCGAGCTCGTAGCCCAGGTACAGGAACCATCCACCGCGAAAAGGCAGATAGCCTTTAGTTGGTGGTGTGCGCTCTGCAGCCCACCACTCGTCCAGTGCTGGCAGAAACTCCGAATGCTGGCTGCCGCAGCGACCTGTCAATCCCCTTGCGGCGTCGAGCGCAATGCTCTCACCGGGAAATGCAAACAGGATGTCGAAGCGTCCGAGCGCGCCGCCACGGGCCGTACTTTGCAGGAGGAATGGGTAACGCGAGGGAAAGGTCTGATTGAGCCGTCGCAGCTCATCAGGTCCGGTTATCCCGGGCAAAGTCTCAGTCAAGCGCTCGAAGTATCAGGCTTCCGTTCGTGCCGCCAAATCCAAACGAGTTTGAAATCGCGGTGCGAACTTTCGCATCGCGTGCGACATTCGGCGTGTAATCCAGATCGCACGCGGGATCCTGATTCTCAAGATTGATGGTCGGCGGGATCACCTGGTCGCGAATTGCCAGGGCACAGAATATGGCCTCAACAGCGCCCGCTGCGCCTAGCAAATGGCCGGTCGTTGATTTCGTCGAGCTGACGGCCAACGTGTTCGCAGCCGCACCAAAGGCACGTTTGATGCCGTGGGTTTCGCCGATATCTCCGGCAGGCGTAGAGGTGCCGTGAGCATTCAGGTAGTCAATGTCGGCGGCATCGATGCCGGCATCGCGAATCGCCGCCGTCATGCACTTGCGCGCCCCTTCGCCGTCGGCCGGGGGCAATGTGATGTGGTAAGCGTCACCGCTCATCCCAAAGCCAATAACCTCGGCATATATGCGCGCGCCGCGCGCCCTCGCGTGCTCCAGTTCCTCAAGAACCACGCAACCGGCGCCGTTGCTCAGGACAAATCCGTCGCGATCGATGTCATAGGGCCGGCTAGCGCCGGCCGGATCGTCGTTTCGGGTTGACATCGCTTTGGCGGAGCAGAAACCACCCATTGCGAGCGGCGTAGTCGCGTATTCCGAGCCACCCGCAAGCATAACTTCGGCGTCACCGTGCTCGATCATCCTGGACGCGATCCCGATGCAGTGGGTCGACGTGGCGCAGGCCGTAACGATCGAGACATTCGGGCCGGTGATGTGTTGCATGATACTGGCCAGACCGGAGGTCATGTTGATAATGCTACCGGGTATAAAAAACGGCGACACTTTCCGTGGTCCGCCCTCGAGCATCCTGGAATGATTATCGGCAATGCTCTTGATGCCACCGATGCCGGCGCCCATGGCTATCCCGATTGTGTGCCCGTTTTCCTCGGTGATTTCGATGCCCGAATCGGCGATTGCATCGACCGTTGCGGCGATCCCGTAATGGATGAACGGATCATTCTTGCGTTGATCTTTGGGGGACAGGTAGGCATCGACATCGAAGCCTTTGACTATGCCGGCAATTCGCGTCGGATAACTGCTGGTATCGAATTCGTCGATGAGCCTGGTGCCGGAAACGCCCTCGCAGACGTTAGACCAGGCCTCTTCAAGCTTGCTACCGACCGGCGAGATGATTCCCATCCCGGTAATGACAACGCGTCTTTTGCTCAAGGTAGGTTCGTCTTGAAGTGGCAGAATGCCGTGTTGTACCGAAAAAAAGATGGCGCGGTGAGTATCACCGCGCCGGGTGTTTTAACCGTTGGCCTGGCGAGCCGTGATGAAGTCAATCGCCTGCTGAACGGTGGTAATCTTTTCGGCATCCTCATCGGGGATTTCCGTTTCGAATTCCTCTTCGAGCGCCATTACGAGTTCGACGGTGTCCAGCGAGTCGGCGCCCAGATCATCGACGAACGAAGCATTATTGGTTACTTCGTCTTCTTTTACACCGAGTTGCTCGGCAACGATGCCTTTAACTTGTTCTTCAATACTGCTCATCGTCTTTATTACTCCTAAAAAGACTAAAATTGTCGATACAGCCTGCCGTTATTGGCTTGAAATGCCGCTTTTAGTTACGCTCGAAATCGCTCTAACTCATTGATATTTGATCAATAATTGGCAGGGCGCCTCGTTCGTCGGTGGCCATTGTATGTGAATCGGTCAATGCAATCTATACCCGATCAGTCCATCACCATGCCGCCGTTGACATGCAGGGTCTCACCCGTGATGTAGGCGCCCGCCGGAGAGGCCAGAAAGACCACGGAATTGGCAATATCGTCGGTACTTCCGAGCCGGCCCAGCGGGATCTGCGAGAGCATGGCGGTTTTTTGATCCTCCGGCAGTACTTTGGTCATGTCCGTGTCGATAAAGCCGGGCGCTACGACATTGACCGTAATGCCACGGGAGCCAATTTCACGGGCCAGGGACTTTGAAAAACCGATCATGCCAGCCTTGGTCGCGGCGTAATTGGCCTGCCCTGCGTTACCCATGACGGCAATGACAGAAGCAATATTGATGATGCGTCCACGCTTCGCTTTCATCATGCCGCGCAGGCAGCCTTTACTGAGCCGGAACAAGCCGGTCAGGTTAGTCGCAATGACGTCGTCCCACTCTTCCTGTTTCATGCGCATCAGCAGGTTGTCTTTGGTGATACCGGCGTTGTTGACCAGGATGCCCGGGTTGCCTTCCTTGTCCTGGACGTCTTTCAGTGCCGCCTGTACCGATTCCTCATCGGCTACGTTCAGGACGATACCCCTGCCCTTGCCATGCAGCGCCGCCGAAATGGCGTCAGCACCGCCCTGGCTCGTCGCTGTGCCGATGACGGTGGCTCCGGCGGCGGCCAGCGCTTTTGCAATGGCGGCGCCGATACCTCGCGAGGCACCGGTTACGAGGGCGATCTCGCCGGACAAGGCGTCCGAACTATAAATGGCTGTCATGTTTGATCCCTTTTTCGTTTAGGCGGTTAAGGCTTTTTGCAGACCTTCATTCGTGTCGACGGCCAGGACCGGGACGCTTTTGTTGATGCGGCGGCAAAGGCCCGCGAGGACCTTGCCCGGTCCACATTCGACGAAGGCAGTAGCGCCACCGTCGATCATCGCGGTTACCGTCGTAACCCAGTGCACCGGGCTATAAACCTGGCGAGACAGGCGCGCGCGGATATCGTCACCGTCGCCATAGGCTTTGCCATCGGTCGCCGCAAGGACCCGGATTGCAGGCGTGCAAAAATCGGCCGCTGCCAATGCCTCCGTCAGGGCCTCGCCGGCGCCAATCATGAGGGAGGAATGGGATGGCACGCTTACTGGAAGCGGCATGGCAAGTCTTGCCCCCGCGGCCTTGCAATGGGCAATGGCGTTGTCCACGGCCTCTTTGTGACCGGCAATGACGACCTGCCCTGGCGAATTGAAATTCACGGGTTCCGCGATGCCGATGCTCGATGCTTCATCGCACGCGGCAATCACCCCAGCATCGTCCAGCCCGATAATCGCGGCCATGGCGCCAACGCCGGCTGGTACAGCACCCTGCATCAGCTCGGCACGCCGAATCACCACGGCCATCGCGTCCTCGAAGCTCACGGACTCAGCGGCCACCAGCGCGGAGTACTCCCCCAGGCTATGGCCCGCGAACTGCAGCGGAACCGGGCCGCCAGCGGCGCGCCAGGCCCGGTAGGCAGCGATACCGGCCGTGAGCATCGCCGGCTGCGTCACAACGGTTTCGGCCAGCTTGTCGGCAGGGCCACCCTGCACCAGCGCCCACAGGTCGTAATTCAGGATCTCACTGGCTTGTTCGTAGGTTTGCTGTACTACCGGGTAACTTGCTGCCAGATCAGCCTGCATACCTACAGCTTGGGAGCCCTGACCCGGAAAAACCATCGCTATGCTCAATACCTGTCTCCGTGTGCGCCTTGACGCAGGCCGGGCATTATATAGCTGCCCGCAGCCTGACTCTAATCCTTACCAGGACAGCCCCCAAAACGCCCCCAACGGCGCCATACAGATGCGCCGCAACCACGACGGGTCCGCCAGACGTCGATTCGGAGCCGGGCAAGGGGCCGCCGACCTGTTCCCAGGCAATTTTTGCGACCAGTAGCGCGGACAAAACGGCAGTTTCGGGCTGTATATGCCGCAGTCGCGGCACCAGTCCGGCGGCCAGTATTCCGTGCAGCAGACCCGACATTCCCACGTACCAGAGCAGTTCTGGACGCAGCAGCCAAAAACCGATATCGATAGTGGTCACGGCGACCGCAATGATCAGCATCCAGTCACGAATGCTTTGCGAGCCGCCGACCAAAAACCAGACGAGCAATAAGCCGGCACTGTTCAGAACGAGGTGAGACCAGCCGAGGTGCGCCACATGGCCGCTGACTAATCGCCAAACTTCCCCCTGGCCTATCCATACCCGGTCGTAACGCAGCCACTCGCCTGCCGCGCTTCCGCCGAGCATAATCAGCATTGAAAGCGCGATGATAACGGCAGGTATTACCCAGCTTGCCGCGGGCGTTTTTTCGATGACACCATTCGATTCGAGTAACCCCATGTTTGTTATACTGACGTTTATTCAAAGAGCGAGTCAATCCACCGTTTCGGAGCACAGCCAGTGAGGCAAGAAAAGATACGCAATCGTCGGCAACTCGGGTTCACCCTGATCGAGATCATGGTCGTCGTCATCATTATCGGAATTCTCGCTGCTATCGTTGCACCGAACGTAATAGGTCGAGTGGATGATGCGCAAATTACGAAGGCACACGCTGAGATCAGCAATATCGGTTCAGCATTGAAATTCTATCGGCTCGACAATTTTTCCTACCCTACCAGCGAACAAGGTCTCGAGGCGCTCGTGAACAAACCCAACGACCCCAATGTGAAAAACTGGAAGTCCGGCGGCTACCTCGAGCGCTTGCCGAAGGATCCGTGGGGCAATCCTTACCAATACCTGAATCCGGGTAACCACGGCGAAGTCGATATTTACACGCTGGGCCGTGATGGCCGTCCAGGCGGCGAAGGTCCGGATGCCGATATCGGAAACTGGGAGCCCGAGTAGACTCGGTCACGGGGTCTACTGCTTGCAGACCATGCCGAAATCGCGATTTGCCGCAGGATTTACGCTGGTCGAAATACTGGTCGTCGTCGTTATTGTTGGCACAGTTGTTTCGATTGCCATGCTGTCTTTCGGGGTACTCGGCACTGACCGCGAGCTGCAAACCGAGGCGCGGCGCTTTGCCTCGCTGGTCGAAATGGCTCGCGATGAAGCGGCAATGCAAAGCCGGGAATTCGGTATTGAAATCATGACGGGCGCATATCGATTCGTCGAATACGACGGACTTGCGGGACGATGGGCTGATGTGCCGGGCGACGACACCTTGCGGCTTCGCAGTCTGCCGGAAGACGAGGAGTTCGAGCTCTATATTGAAGACAAGCGCATCCGGCTCGATGAAGAACCGGCGCAATTCGAGGACCCGGATGAGAGGCGTGGGATGACTTCAAACAAACCTTACGCGCCGCATCTGTTAATTTTCTCGAGTGGCGATGCGACTCCTTTCGAGTTGCGTATCCTGCGCGCTTTCGACGATCAGCGTGTGGTGCTTCGTGGCGACGCGTTTGGCATTGTCGAGATTGTGAGTCGTGATGAGGAGTAAGTCGTGATGCGGTCGCTAAATAAAGGATTTACGCTGATCGAAGTGATGGTCGCACTCGCAATAGTTGCCTTGTCCCTCGCCGCAGTCACCGCCAGCATGAGCCAAATGATCGATGCGGCGCAAACGATGAAGGATCGAACCTACGCGAGCTGGATTGCGCAGAATCGAATCGCCGAGTTGCGTCTGGCGCCGGCAACACCCAAGGTCGGTGCCAGTAACGGTGAGATCGACTATGCAAATACCGAGTGGTCCTGGCGCTCGGTGGTATCGGAAACCGGTGTTGATGACCTCTACCGGATCGATGTATCGGTGTCACTCGCGGGCAGCGACGACATCATTCGAACGGTGACCGGTTTTGTCGGTCCGCCCGGAGCTCCCGGCGAAGCCAATCGCGCCTGGCAACGCTTGCAGCAAAGCCCTGGCACCCCGGGGTCGGGAGTGGATAAATGACACAGCGTAAATCCACAGGCTTCACGCTCATCGAGGTGCTGGTGGCAATGGCGATATTCGGTGTGCTGACGATCCTCGCTTACATGGCTCTGGCACAAACGCTGGCGAACTCCGAAATGCTCACGGATCGCATGGATCGGTTGCAGGCTATTCAGCGGACGATGCGTTACCTCGGGAACGACCTTACGGCGGCCGCGCCGCGTCCAGTTCGCGATGAACTCGGCGTTACCTACCTGCCAGCGGTCATGGTGTCGCGAGCGAATGATTTTGCGCTGGCGGTCACGCACGGCGGATGGAGCAACCCGGCTGGACTACCCCGCAGCACCCTGCAACGCAGCGTCTATTTACTTAATGAAGGCAAGTTGATTCGCGTCTAC
>Ga0224496_10001055_pt1 | contig 17787 bp, 19 predicted proteins | sample SF_Jul11_sed_USG_2_FD_168127 | JGI IMG/M metagenome (GOLD analysis project Ga0224496, IMG submission 168127) | Sediment microbial communities from San Francisco Bay, California, United States - SF_Jul11_sed_USGS_8_1 | ecosystem: Environmental > Aquatic > Marine > Sediment | place: USA...
CTGCTTGAATTAGGTATCAAAACAACCATAATCATTGATTCAGCCGTTAGGTTTTTCATGAACAAAGTGGACCTAGTAATAGTTGGCGCTGACGCAATAACTTCAGAAGGCAACGTAATCAACAAGATAGGAACAAGCTTGGTTGCTTTGGCAGCTAGCGAAGCGAGAACACCTTTCTATGTGGTCTCGGAGCTGCTGAAATTTGACCCTTCCACAGTGTATGGTGACTACGAAAAAATCGAAGAGCGAAACCCAAACGAGATATGGTCTGATGCTCCATTGAAGATAGAAATCAAAAACCCAGCCTTTGACATAACCAGACGAAATTTCATTCACGGAATAATATGCGAAGAAGGAATAATATCACCTCACTCAGTACTTGAAGTAGTGAGAAAAAAATACCCTTGGTTAACAAAGGTTTAGATAAAGATTTCATAGACGGGCGTTCAAAAGCTTGAACGGACCGTTCAAAACTATTGCATTAAATTCAGGAGTTTACATTGTTTTAAGAGTAGGTGAAAAAAATGACAGAAGACATGCTACAGAAACGTGTCGCGAACGCCCCTTTAATCAAGCCTGCTCTTAGAGCTTTAAACAAAGTTTTAAAGCAGACTGCCAACGGCAATAAAAAAGCCAAGTCGGCAGGGTGTGCACATTTCCTCGGATATCTGAAAACTCGTCCAAAAAAATCTTCAATCCCAGATGGTTGTTTAACATGTAGCAAAATCTTGAAGTGTACTGGAGGCTGAAATTAAGCGCATAGGGTAAAGACTTTTGAACGAATGTTGTCACCAGCAAACGCTTTGGGTTTCCTCAGATATTTTTACGAGTCTGATCTCCAAGTTTCCAACGCAATCTGCAGTTCGCTATGAGTTGTAGCATACTCCTCAAGTTCTATATGTTCCACCGTGGCATCTACCGCTTGTCTCATAGCCTTTGCACCCGCCACCGTTCCATCCTTGTGTCCGTGTATGCCTCCTCCAGCTTGGATAACAAAATCAATTCCAAATATATCAATCAGTGAAGGAACCAAGGCAGGATGAAGACCACCTGATGCAACTGGCATAACTCTTCTCAGCTTGCTCATTTTTCCTTTTAGAGCCTCGCAACTCATCAACACTTCTTCCCTCGTCTCTGACATCTTCCCCACAGCAGCACCAACATGAAGCTGGTCGACTCCGACAATCCTGGAAAGTTTTGCAATCACCCGCATAGCAATGCCATGTTTTGGATTTTTTGTAAATGCCGCGTGACCCGCCCTGTGAGCATGGAGAACCATGTTCAAATCTTGATCTCTCAAAGTCTGCAATGCTGAGAATCCACAGGACAAGATATCAATCATAACGTATTCCCCGCCCTGATCCACTACGAACTGTGCCCGCTTCACCATCTCGTTCGTTTCAGAAGTCACATTAGGAATGTAGATCTTTTTTTCACCCGTTTGCTCTTCAGCTCTATCTCGATAATCCAAGGTCTTTACAACGCGGTCGTCAAACTGACTAAATTTTTGACTGCTGAGGTTCTCGTCGTCCTTCACTATGTCGCATCCTCCAACCCAAGCGTTGAAAGCCACCTCAGCATGGTCTTTAGGGTTCAAGCCCAGTTTTGGCTTTATTATAGTTCCAATCAAAGGTCTGTGATACACATCAACCAGTTTGCGAATTCCAGTTATGCCATATTTTGGCCCTTTGAAACTTGTTACTATCTCTTCAGGTATACGCACGTCGTTGAGCCGCAAGTTTTTCAGGTCTTTCAGGCCAAAAACATTCCCAGCAACGCTGCTCAGCATGTTCGGCATGTTGCCAAGCTCGAACAACTCGATCGGATATGCAATACGCACGGAGTTCCCGCTGATGTCAAACACGACAGCCTGCAACTTTTTCATGTAAGCTTTCATTGTTGCAAGCTCCGTCCAGGTTCCTATCGAACTCTCCGCAGCCACCCCGCCCGCCATTTTCGTGATCTCCTCGTCATATGTTTCAACAAAGAAATCGCACACAACGTCGTTTTCGCTTGGTCTATACGTTAGGTCTACAAAATCTCTATACTTCAATTCATTTCATCCCAAACGTTTTTCACCTACGGAGTGATTTAATAGTTTTCAATTTGGCGTAGACGGTGAGGAAACAAATGGAGCTTAAAGTCAAACTTCTGGGCATCGAGTCTGGAAAACCTATTGTAGTGATGGACGATGAACATGCAAGTCGTCTAGGACTCCACCCTTCTGACAGAATAATAATCAAGTATCGGGAAAAATCCGCAATCGCAATCGTCAATGTAGCGGCAACTTTTCCCAGAAAAACGTTGGGCGTATATGATGAAGTTCGTAGTGCATTAGACATTCGTTCTGGAGAATCAGTTGAAGTTCAGCCTGCTGAGAGACCCGAATCACTAGGATATATACGGGATAAAATTTTGGGGCATCGACTTCGGGATCCAGAAATGAAGCAGATTATCAAGGATGTGGTGGAACGACATCTAAGCGACGTCGAGCTTGCGGCTTTCGTCACAGCCCTACACATATGGGGCATGAGTATAGATGAAGCTGAAGCATTGTCAAGAGCGATGGTGGCAAAAGGAAAAACTCTTCGCTGGAACAAAGGTCCAGTTTTGGACAAGCACAGCATCGGAGGGGTTCCAGGCGACAAGACTACGCTCCTTGTTGTTCCAATAATTGCGGCGGCAGGCTTCACTATACCTAAAACATCATCGAGGGCGATCACCTCACCAGCAGGAACAGCTGATCGCGTGGAAGTTCTGTGTCCTGTCAGTCTGGATGCAGAGGAAATAAAACGAGTAGTCAACAAAACTAACGCATGTTTGGTGTGGGGAGGTGCATTAGACCTCGCCCCTGCGGACGATCTTTTCATCCAAGTGGAATATCCCTTGTCGATAGACCCACTTCTTCTTCCGTCAATTATCAGCAAGAAGAAGGCAATAGGTGCAGAATACGTTGTGTTAGACATACCCACTGGTAGAGGAGCTAAAATAAAAACAGCTGGAGAAGCCCACTCTTTAGCTAGAGATTTCATAGAGCTGGGCAATCGGCTTGATATGCATGTACAATGCGCAGTAACCTTTGGTGAACAGCCAGTGGGCTTCGCAGTAGGACCTGCCTTGGAGGCTAAAGAAGCTCTTTTGGCGCTAAAGGGCAATGGACCTTTCGATTTGGTGAATAAAGCAACAGAATTGGCTGGCATTCTTCTTGACATGATGGGTGTCGGGGATGGAAGAGACAAGGCACAAACTCTTCTCAAATCTGGCAAAGCCGATAGAAAGTTTCGTGAGATAATTGGTGCGCAAGGAGGGAACCCTGAGGTTACAGCTGATGACATAGAGCTTGGAGATAAAACAACACAGGTTGTTTCAGATGTTGGCAGCCGAGTGGTATGGATTAGCAATGTGGCAGTTGCTCAGATAGCTAGGGCAGCTGGAGCGCCCAAAGAAAAGGGTGCAGGTGTTTTGTTAAGAGCGAAGCTTGGGGACCAGGTGAAGAAAGGCGATCCGTTATTGACCATATACTCTGGGACAAATCAGAAGTTGGAAGCGGCTTTGGCGCTTGCGGAACGACTTGAACCTATAGGTCTGAGCAAAAGATATGGTGAGAAAATGCTGATTGGGCGTATTCCAACGAAGATTCCGCCTGAGAAGGTTTTCGTATTGGAAAGATAAAAGTCACATTCGAGAAGCAGGCGTATCTACTTACCTTTCAGAGACTATAGTAACGCGCGCGCGACGCCCATACATATACTCTTAAGATTATTCAGGATCCGCTTCCAACTCCCTACCCATTTTGCAATTGCAAAACAGTTCTTGTTGCATGGCAACGTACATATTTGGATCATATGGGGCGAGGTATGTTGAAAAAGAGGAGGTGGTCTACGTTTTTTTTGGAACAAAAATTTCACAGCAATACTCGAGTGTAAGGGCTATACCCAGCGGTTGCGCCCTCAGACTACCCAGTTTTTTCAAAAACGCATGCGCGTGCAAGTCAGCAAGTCGCTTCTATGGGTAATTTGCTGTTGCTGTTATATCACAGTCACATAGGCTTAAAAACTTCAAGTTCTAAGAAAAATTCTGCGCGTAACGTACCGAGAAGCGCGCACAAGATTTGTAGGAAGGTTGACAAAAAATGTATGATACGATAATTATCGGTTCTGGACCAGCAGGCTTAACAGCTACTACCTACGCCAGCAGGGCAAAGTTGAAGACCCTTGTTGTCGCCGGAGCCAAGTGGGGTGGACAACTGATGCTCACAACAGAAGTGGAGAACTTTCCAGGATTCAAAGAGGGAATTCTCGGACCCGACCTTATGGATAACATGTGGAAGCAAGCCAAACGTTTCGGCGCCGAGACGATCTTTGAAGACGCCACGGCTGTGGACTTCTCATCTAAACCCTTCAAGGTAACGGCTGGAAACAAAGTGTATGAAGGCAAGACAGTTATCATAGCCACCGGGGCTTCAGCCAAATGGCTAGGCTTGGAAAGTGAAAAACGGTTAAGGGGCAGAGGCGTTTCGGTCTGCGCTACATGCGACGCAGCCTTCTTCAAAGACAAGAAAGTAGCGGTTGTAGGAGGAGGCGACACAGCCATAGAGGAAGCCCTAGCCCTATCCAAATTTGCAAGAGAAGTAAAAGTCATCCACAGAAGAGACAAGCTGAGAGCATCCAAAATCCTTCAAGAACGAGCCTTTAACGACCCAAAAATAGAGTTCATCTGGAACAGCACAGTCCAAGAAATCCTAGGCAAAGACAGAGTTGAAGGAGTTAGACTTAGGAAAGTCGATTCGAATAAAGAGTTTGAACTAGCATGCGACGCTGTTTTCATAGCAATCGGCTGGAAACCGGAAACCGAAATCTTCAAGGGTCAAATAGAACTGGACCAAGCAGGATATGTTGTTGCTAAGGATACCACAAAGACCAACGTAGAAGGAGTCTTCGTAGCAGGTGACGCACAAGATTATCGTTATCGTCAGGCCATTACGGCGGCTGGTGCAGGATGTATGGCTGCCCTAGATGCAGAAAAATATTTAGAGGCTTAAAGGATGGTCCACGTCTTCTGCCTAGACGAAAAATGTAGAAGAGTCATTCACCTAGACAACCACAAGCACTGGAACTTCAAGGGCAAAGTCAAATGTTTAAAATGCGGAGTAAAAATGGACGTAGAGATAAAGAACGGCAAATTGATGTCTCCAAAGAAAACTGTGGAAAAATAGCCTCTGCTGGCTTGCAACGGATAGGTCCTTACTGGGAAAAATATACTGGAGCTTCGTGTGATTCAAAGTAGGCATAAAATCAAACAACAATTTTCTAATCACAACTAATCTAGAAGACTTGCGAATGGCATCGAAAAAGGAGAATTGTCGATGCGTGAAGAAAGTGTTCCGGAGGATCGGTTAAACATAAGAAGTTAGATTATTGCGCGCGAACCACGATTGTAACATAATAATGTTTAAAAATATGCGCGCGTTTGTTCTTCACTTCCGATTAAGTGAACTTAAACAACGCAATTATCGCCACAACTGTCAAAATGGCTAGCACTGTGAACATAGTCACCATGGGCAAATCATCCTTATTGGCATAATACCCTGCACTAACAATAACGGTGTACAGTAGCATTCCGAGTGATACGGGTGAAAGTGTTCTTGTCCATTCACTACCTGGCAACAATCCAGCTCCAGAGATGATTAAGAGAATGGCTGTTAAGAATTCAGCCGCTAAGTGGAGAGTTGCTCGCCTAGGTTCTGTTTGCAACTCTGGCACTTGATTTGTAGCTAAAAGTATAGTCCACATTCCGATCATCGCTAAACCAATTAAAACAGAATATGCACCAACCAAATTGGTTGCAGAAAGCCAACTCATCTAATTTCACCTTTTTTCAAGATTATCCTCCATAGTCAGTAACACTTGTCATTGCGCGCGCATGTTGTATTTTGGACATGGAAGGTTTAAGTGTATGTGGCTGGGATGCAACAGTAACAGCAACTTTTATTTTAAAAAAAAGAAAAAGGGGATTGAAACTTTCCTGATGGAAAGCTCATCAGGGCAACAGGCTCCTTGTTCTTTACCGGTTTTGGTTCCTGTGTTGCGATAAGTTTCTGTGTTGCTCCATATTCATTGTGCAGTTGCAGATTCTGTTTGTGTCACATTGGTTGGTTCTTTGTCTGCTACGATATTGTGTTTGTGCGCAATCGCAAGTGCAGTTGCAGTCCTGTGTTCTCAGTCTATCTTGAGTTTGAAGTCGATCTCTATCTTGCGTTTGAAGCAGATCGCCATTGGCAGCTCCATTGACGTAGGCTTGTATTGGCGCGGCGAGGAAAGCAGCGGATACAACGGCTAGGACTAAGGCTGCCCCCACAACCATTTTCATTTTACTGTTCATTCCTTGTCACCTCCGTCTTTTGCTTACAAGAAAACCAAGGTTTTCGTGTGGTTTAGATGTTCAGTGTAACACAACGTTTCAGATTTTGAAACACCTTGTGAAGATTATTTTCAAGTTTGCCCGACCTATAGAGGCGTCTCTAAAAGCCGTAAAGTATAATTCTTAGAAGAGCATGTGCATCTTTAAGGTTTGCAAAAAATGAAAAGTGTGCTATGGAAAGGCATTGGTTTCGGGCTTACTTCCGGCGTCATCACCACCTTAGGTATGGTCATCGGGTTGCACTCGGGCACTCACTCTAAACTCGCAGTTGAAGCAGGTATTATCGTATTGGCAATGGCGGACGCGTTATCAGATGCCATGGGAATCCATGTTTCTGAAGAGGCTGAGATGGAGCACACGACAAAAGAATTATGGGAGACCTCATTCTTCACATTTATATCAAAACTCCTCGTTGCTTTGACTTTCATTATTCCAATGGAAATCCTAGAGTTATCCGACGCGATACTAGCAAGCGTTTTTTGGGGTTTATTCTTAATTACAATATTCAGCTTTTACATGGCAAGATCGCAAAAACAAAACCAGTATAAGGCAGTCTTAGAACACCTTTTCATTGCAGCCTTAGTAGTGGTATTAGCCCATTACCTAGGTGACGCAATCTACGAAATTTTTGCGACATAAGATTTTCGCAGACCATATCGCGCGCGTAATTGTCAATTTCATGTCCATCATTCGCTAGATTTTCGAGGCTTCCTGTTAGAATAACCGCTTCGTAGTAAGAATTAGTTGACTTCCGCTACTTTCTTTGCGAATTCCTTTCCAAACTCGAAACATCTCTGGATTTCATTCTCTTCAGGAACCCATTTAACTGTCAACGCAGGGGCAACTATCTCCATACCCGCCTTTTGCAGCTTCTCTTCGATAGTCTTGACCGCTCCGCCTCCCCAGCCATAGGAGCCAAAGGCAGCAGCAATTTTGTTTCTCGGTCTTAAACCCTGCAATTCTTCTAGAAAGGGAGCCACGGTTGGCAGAACACCGTTGTTAATGGCTGAGGAGCCAACAAGTATCCCTTTCGCTTCGAGAAGTTCTTTAATGATGTCTCCCCGATCTGAAAATGGAAGCCTGAACAGCATCGTCTCAACACCCTCGCTGCTAATGCCCTCAACTATGGCTTTAGCCATCTTTTCTGTGCTACCCCACATAGTATCGTACACAACAAGAATCTTTCTTATTGCATCTCCCTTTGCCCAAGCTAGATAAGCTTCAACTATTTTTGTTGAGTTGCTGCGCCAGATAATGCCATGACTTGGCGCAATCATGTTGATCTTTAAGCCTAATTTCTGGATTTCCTCGATCTTCCTTATTACCAACCGACTGAACGGCCACAAGATGTTGGCGTAATATTTGGCTGCCTCGTCCATCAGTATCTTCTCATCAACTTCATCGTCGAATCGCTTTGAGGTTGCCAAGTGTTGTCCGAACGCGTCATTAGGTAAGAGCAAAGCATCTTTCTCTACATAGGTGAACATGCTATCTGGCCAGTGAAGCATAGGGGCTTCGATGAATCTTAAACTTCTTTCGCCTAAATTTATCTCGTCGCCAGTTTTTGCAACTTGAAAATCCCAGTTGCCAAAATAATGTTTTTGCAATCCCTCTTTGCATCGGGCAGTGCCTACCACCTTTGCTTGAGGGGCCAGTTTCAAAATTTCGGAGATGGCTCCAGAATGATCCGTTTCAACATGGTTAGCCACGACATAGTCTATCTTAGAAGGGTCAATGATCTCCCTAATCCTTTCTATCATCTCCGTCGCGAAGGGCCCGTAAACGCTATCGATTAGGGCTGTTTTTTCGTCAACAATTAGATAAGCGTTGTATGTGGTTCCGCGATGGGTTGAGTAGGTGAAGCCGTGAAAGTGTCTGACATTCCAGTCGACGGCTCCAACCCAGAAAAGGTTTTCTAATACTCTAACGGAATGCAACGTCAAATTTCACCGGATGGAATTTGTTAATTCACTCCTATTAATCTTCCACTTCTGTGAAATACCTTAGCGCATAACATCCAGTAGGTATGAGATGTGAAATGGCAACTCATTTCTTCTTGAAAAACAACCAGTTCTTCCTTCCCTTAAACCTCACCAAACAATAATCGCCTCTAAGCTTGCTGCCTTTGATTTCGAAAACCAGCTTGTCTTCGTCCCTTTCCTTCAAGATGTACTGCCCCTTGTCCCAGATTTCCACAGTGCCCGCGCCATATTGCCCCTCAGGGATTGTTCCTTCAAAACTTGCGTATTCAACCGGGTGATCTTCCACCTGCACCGCAAGTCTTTTTACGCCGCTCTCTGTGGGCGGAGTTTTGGGAACCGCCCAGCTTTTCAAAGCTCCGTCCATTTCCAACCTCAAATCATAATGTAGATGCGTAGCTTGGTGCTTTTGAATGACGTAAATATTTCCACCGTTCGCTTCCACGCTACCCTTGGGTTCCCTTGTTTTCTCAAAATCTCTTTTCTTCCGGTACTTCTCAAGTCCCATTTTCTTTTCCTCTACTCAGGAAAGATAAACCCCAAAGACCAAATAAGGACAATTCCTAGGATGAACAAGACAAACTGAATCATGGATTTTCCAATATTCTCTTCTTTTTGTATCTCCGGAATCAATTCAGAGGCTGCAAGGTAAATGAAACCTCCAGCAGCCAAAGCGACAAGAAAACCAACAAAATTCTCTATATTCATTGAAAAGTAATTAGAAATTAGGACCCCAACAACGGCTGTTAACGCAGATAAGAAGTTAAACAACAGAGCTTTGTATCGTGTAAAGCCGCCGTAGACTAGGATCCCGAAGTCTCCTATTTCTTGGGGAAGTTCGTGAAAGATTACAGCGACGGTTGTGGCTAGTCCCACTGGAACGGTTATGAAAAAACTGGCGGCTATTATCATTCCATCAATGAGGTTGTGGATTCCGTCTCCGATCACATTCAAGTAAACAAATTTCTTGACGGTCATTTTTTCCTCCACTTCAGATTCATATCCGTGCACGTGTCCATGGTACCAATAGAGGAAACGTTCAAGGAAGAAGAATCCGAGAAAACCTAGAGTAACATAAATAACAACGATTGAAAGTTGCTCTTCGCCAACGAATTCTACGGCTTCTGGTAGCAAATCTAGGTAAGCCGCGCCTAAGATGGAACCTGCTGAAAAGCTGAGGAGAACAAACAAGATTTTGTCTAGCGTAGTCTCTTTCAGAGATATGACAAAAACTCCGATCAACGACAAGAAGCTGACTACAGCAACAGCCAAGATCGCGTAAACTAAACCAGACAAAACATTTTCTCCCTTATTTTATGTCAATAATATGCGTCCTTAATGAAGTTAATGGAAATGTTAAGATTTAAGTTCAATTTTTTGTGTACACGCAGAAACCTTGAAATCTGATGTGGCCACATTTTATGCTAAGGAGCATTTTTTATGGTAAGGGGACGGAACCCAAACTGGCTATGTAAACTTGGATTGCATAAGTGGAGAGATTAGGGCGAATCAGTTGTTGTTACTTGGGAAGAACCTTATGGCAAATGGAACGGTCTCCCACCAAAACCACCCCGTTCCGATCGCTTTCGCACCCAAAGTAGAGAAGTGTTTACCAAAAAGAAATGTTTGAGATGTGGAATCAATATGAAGAGAAGATTGGCCAAGAATGCAGATGGAACCTTATCATGTATCGGTTGGGACGCCATATCAGAATCTGAATATGAAAAAGATGAACATGCAGAACCCAAAGTAAATCAAGGCACGCGCGTATGATTCGTTAATGCACGTGAACTGAGAAACTACTGAGATACAAGGAATCCACAGAGAGAATTTAAGTTTAATAGCAACGGACAGAAAATCTATATCACAAGAGCGCGGTTCCGATGCACGAACATCTCCATCCGACAAGAAGCACAAGATATCTTGGAATAGCCTTAATCATTACCATATCTTTCTTCATCATTGAACTAGTTGGAGGAATCTTGACAAACAGCCTAGCTCTTCAAACAGACGCCCTGCACATGCTAAACGACGTCTTAGCCCTAATCTTCGCTCTCATAGCCGCATGGCTCGCCTTGCGTCCTACCTCGGTGAAAAGAACCTATGGCTATTACCGCGCAGAGATTCTAGCAGCCTTTTTGAACGGCATCTTTCTATGGGCCATAGCGATTTTCATCTTCTATGAGGCCTTTCAGCGGATTCAACAACCGATTGAAGTAGAAAGCCAAAACATGCTGATCATAGCTTTTTTGGGCCTAATAGCCAACGGACTGTCTGCGGTCACCCTATCAAGATCAAAGGATCAAAGCCTAAATGTCAAAGGCGCCTTTCTCCACGTAGTCGCCGACACCCTAGGCTCGATAGGAGCAATTTCCGCCGGGCTAATCATGCTTTTCACCGGATGGCACCAAGCAGACCCTTTAATCAGCATGATGATAGGCGTATTAATTTTCTATGGCTCCGGTAGACTCGTCCGAGACTCTCTAAACGTCCTTCTTGAGGGAGTCCCCTCCAACATCGACTTAAGTGTGCTAGAGCACAGAATAGTTGAACTTGAAGATGTGAAAGGGGTTCACGATCTTCATGTATGGTCTATCACCCCAACTAGGATGTGCTGCATGAGTGGTCACGTGGTGGTGAAAAAGGGGACAAACAGAAAGAAGCTAATCACGACTTTGATCAACATGTTAAAAGAAGAGTTTGAAATTGATCACACCACTATTCAACTAGAGGACGAAGGCTACCCAAAAGCGGCTGGTGAACACTAGAGAAGATATATGCCGCCTGAGAAAGCTTGTACGTTTTCTTTAACAGTTTGCAGTTTATCTCAACTAGCTTTCTTCACCAAAGCCTTCGCAAGCTTTTCTCCCAGCTTCGCCGCCTGAAGTTTATCGGCTTCCCGAGGAGCGCCTTCTACAGCTATTCCAGGCTTTACGAACCTCGGATTAAAGACCCCAATAATTCGCTCAATGTTTTCAAGAGCCGTTACTTGACCACCAGTTCCGGTTGTGAATACCGCCATTGGCTTACCCGCCATCTTATGGCGTATGGAATAAAGGTCTGTCAAGAGTGTCAGTATTTGGCCGGACATGATGCCGAAATGCGACGGAGACCCAACTGCGTAGCCATCGGCGCCAATGACGTCTTCCGGAGTTACGGACTCGGCTCTCTTCAGTTCAACAGTCGCCTCTGAAACCCGTTTAACCCCTTCTGCCACAGCCTCAGCCAGTTTCTCGGTGTTACCAGTTCTAGAATAGTACATTATCAGAATTTTAGGACCCATTCTGATGATCACCTCCTAATTTGACAGTCATTCGACGCACCGTTCTTTATTTTACCTCGATTTTTATTGGAGGACTACGCTTCTCTTTTAACGGCACTTCCACCCTAAGTAGACCGTTGTTGAATTTGGCCTCTCCTTTTTTGGGATTGACCTTTATGGGGAAGTGTAAATGGCCATGGAATGCTAAGTCTTCTCTTTCTGCTTGGACATGGATGATGTCATCGTGCATACTCAGGTTAATGTCCTTCTTCTTAACTCCAGGCAAGTCAACCTCGACAAGGTAGTTCTCACCTTCGGCATCGAGACATGCAAACATGTGTGGAGGCACTACAACTTTTTCAACCAAGATTCATCACCTAATCGTTGTTTTCGAGTGTAAACTTTTAAGTTTGTGTGACTGTGGTACAACAGCAACAATGGCTTCCGAAACGGTTAGCCCATTATTCCGCTACGTGATCCGAGAGATAAAATATGACATAAGTCATATTTATGTCTTATGCGCGCGACATTTGTCACCTTAGCCAAATGTGAAGGCCGAGGGACATAGCTTGTTCAAGACGCATATTCCACATTTCGGTTTCCTTGCCACGCAGATTCTTCTACCGTGAAATATTAGCAAGTCTGTGACCCTTTTCCAATGGGTTTTCGGAACCATTTTCATCAAATCACCCTCTATTTTGTTCGGATTTTCATGCTCTGAAAGACCTAGTCTTCTTGCAAGTCTGCGGACATGAGTGTCCACGGCTATTCCTTCTATAACGCCATAGGCGTTCGACAAGACAATATTCGCTGTCTTTCTTGCAACACCAGTCAACTCGAGCATCTCCTCCATCGTTTTTGGAACCTTCGAGTTGAACTTTTCAACTAGGATTTGGCAACATTTCTTGATGTTTCTGGCCTTGTTTTTGTAGAAGCCTGTGGGTCTTATGTGTTCTTCGAGTTCTTCTAGATCCGCATTGGCGTAGTCTTCTGCCTTTCTATATTTCTTAAAGAGGGTTTTGGTGACGATGTTTACCCTTCGGTCGGTGCATTGAGCTGAAAGGATAGTGGCCACCAAGAGCTCCAAAGGGTTGGTATAGTTTAGGGCTATTTTTGCGTCTGGATGTTCCTTTTCCAGCAGTTCAATGATCTTTAGCGCTCTAGTTTTGTTGTCACGTGTCATGTCGACACGTTTCGATTTCTCTTTCATTACAATATTTTCCTTCACGTAACTTCAACTTGTGGAGATCTCTCTTTCTATATCTTCTAACACGTCCTCAGCCCTTTTTCTGGCGTCTAGAAAAAGTTTTTCCTCTGCTTTCTCTTTCTTCAAGAATTCAATCAGTTCTTTGCGTATTTCAAGCAAGTTCTTTCTTCGGTTTTCCTCGTTTAAGGGCTTGTTGCCTTGAAGTTTTACATCTCCCTCCCAGAAACCCTCAGCGAAGTACCAGTCCTTGAACCATGTGCATCCTGATTTCCATAATAAATATCCGATAGGAGTGGCTGGGGCTGGAAAGTCCCGCTCTAAGCCCTTTCTTGTTTCTTCGTGGTTTACGTAAATCACCATAATGTGGGAATTCGGAGGAAGAAGGTCTAAAAGATGCTTGAACAATTTCTCGTCCAACCCTTCCTCAGAGAGGTCTACGATCTTTGAGGATTCAAACTTTACACGGTTGTCGTAGTATATTTCCAACCAAGGCTTGTAGAATTCTCCCCTTCCAGAAAAATATTTGCCCTTCACCACCGGGTGCTCAGAAGTCTCTCCATCAATAGCCAAGTACAACTCAAAGTTAGTTTCTTCTACAAACCGCCCCCGGGAAACATTGTCAATGTGGAGTACGTAACCATTCAATTTTTTTCCTTCGATGGAAGAAATGAAATTTTTCTTCAGCATCCACACCATCTGGACATTGGTCTAAACCCATCATCGAGTTCAAATCTCAGCCGTTTCACGATCTTTTTGGCTATTCCCCTGCCAACAAAGCCATTGCCGTTATAACATGAAGTTTTGCTGGCTAAATACTTTACAGAAAGCCTTTACGTTTCTAATAGTATGATGTCTTGGGGTGATGTTATTGGATGTTAAGCTTTTCGTTGACGGTGAGGAGATAGATCTGAATGAGTTTGTTGTAAAGATGTTGAGTGGAACTCTTGTAGGGGCAGTAGCTTCTTTACGCGGAATAAGGAAGGACTGGAAGGAGATCAAGGTAAAGGTGACAAGATAGAAGATCGATGCTTCAGAAGAAAGGAGAGACTGGCTGGCAGCGTTTTTCTTGTTACTAAGGGAAAATGCTAAACGAAGAGGGTTACGTCTGCTGTTGAGGCAAGGTCAAGGAAGGTTGCTGCGCCAGCGATCTCGTCTACCTCAGGGATCAGATCCTCTTTCTTTACACCAAACATTTCCATTGTTGGACTGCAGGCATAGATCTTCAGCATTCCGGTTGCCTTTAATCTTTTGAGCATCTCATAAGGTGTAGGGTACTTCATCTCTCCCAACTTCTTTTTCAACTGTTCTTCCAAGTGTTTGTACATGGTGGGCAGCCCAGCTTTTTCCATAGCTCCTTTTCTGAGCATGGTGAGTCCCCAGAAAGTAAAGTAAATGTGAGTCTCCATGTCCATGGCTGCAGCAGCAGAAGCCAGTATAAACACAGGATAGAGCCGGTCTATGGTGCCTCCATGGGCTATGATTGCAAGCTTCTTTTTCTCATTGTCAGTCATAAATTTTTCACCCCCTTTTCTGTTTTTTCAAAATTCAGAATATAAGTTATGCTATAACACTGTTATAAACATTTCGAGTTTGGTGAAGACGTTGAAAATAGTCATGCAACGTAAAGTATTAAAATCCTTAGGTTGACTTAACGGATAAATCGAGGTTGATAAATGGCAAAGGTCAAGGTTGACTGGACAAAGTGCAACGGCGACGGTGTCTGTGTGGATGTGTGTCCTGTTGATGTCTTCGAGCTTCAAGATCTTCCTGAATATCCAGACAGTCAGAAATCTATCCCTATTAGGGAAGAGGACTGCATTCTCTGCATGGCTTGCGTGACTTCGTGTCCAACAGAAGCCATCACCGTGGAAGAAGAATAAAGATAACTAGCAGAAGACTAGAAGCTACCAGCTAAGGTTTTTACATGCTTTAGCCTTTACTATGTGTTGCGTACGTCATCCTTTTTCTCAGCCCTGAAAGCTATGGAACATTCGTCAGTCCTTCTCTTCGCTGCCGCCTCTCTTTCTCTCTTCCAAAACGAACTCTGGAAACTCTCTTAGCTTCTCTGCCATAGCTTTCAGACGCTTGTCGACTTCATAATTTACGGTTCCTTCCTCGAAGGTTCCATCCGGGCGCCTTGCGCCTGCTTTGACCCCCGTCAGAACCTCAATACCGCGATCGATAGTTTTCACGGGGTATATGTGGAACTTTCCTGCTCGAACAGCCTCAACAACTCCCTCCTTCAGCATGAGGTTTTGCACGTTGCTCTCAGGGACCAGAACCCCTTGCTTTCCGTTAAGGCTCTTGACCTTACAGACTTCGAAGAATCCCTCAATCTTCTCATTTACCCCGCCGATGGCCTGTACCTCTCCCTTCTGGTTCACGGAGCCTGTGACCGCAATGCTTTGCTTGATTGGGAAACCTGAAAGGACAGAGAGAAGCGCGTATAGTTCTGTGCTTGAAGCACTGTCCCCCTCTACCATTCCATAACTCTGTTCAAAGACGAGGCGGGCTGAGAGGCTGAGGGGCTTGTCTCGAGCGTATTTCCCAGCCAAGTAGCCGCTGAGGATCATGACTCCCTTGGTGTGAATTCTGCCTCCCAGTTTTGATTCCCGCTCGATGTCGATGAGACCCTCTCGACCGAGGCCTACGGTGGCGGTAACTCGGGAGGGCCTACCGAAGGCAAAATCTCCCAGACTCATGACAGAGAGGCCGTTCACTTGTCCCACAGCTTCTCCATCAGTATCGATGAGGAGAACATTACGTTCAATCATTTCTTGAATCTTTTTTTGAATGAGATTAGAGCGATAGACCTTCTCGTCGATGGCCTTTTTGATGTGGTCAGCAGTCACATATTCAGAATTCTCTTGGACAGCGTAGAAGTTGGCTTCCCGAATTATATCGGCTACCTCGCCAAACGTTGTGGAAAGCTTTTTTTGATCTTGGGCCAGCCTGGAGCCATACTCAACTATCTTGGCTAATCCTGAGGCGTGAAGATGTTTCAGTTTCTCCTTTTGGCAGAGGGTGCAGACAAAGGCCGCGTATTTTCGTACATTCTCATCTGTTCGATCCATAGTGGTGTCAAAGTCTGCCTTGACCTTAAAGAGCTCTTTAAAGTCCATATCCAAGAGGTATAGCTGCTGGTAGAGGAAAGGGCTTCCAATGAGTACCACCTTAACGTCCAAGGGGATGGGCTCAGGCCTCAACCCTTTGGTGGTAATGAAACCTAGGCGTTCTCCTGCCTCCTCAATAGTGATGCACCTATTCATCAGAGCCCTTTTCAAGGAGTCGTATGAGAAGATATTGCGGAGCATCTCTTCGGCTGGAAGCACTAGATACCCGCTGTTGGCTTTGTGTAGGGAACCTCCACGAATCATGGTGAAGTCGGTGGTAAGGACGCCGAACTGCGCCTCCTTCTCTATCCTTCCGAAGAGATTTTGATGGGTGGGATTGAGCTCCATGACCACAGGAGCTCCTTGCAGGTCGGAGTTGTCCACTATTACGTTCACTTCATACTTCCTGAAGGGAAGCTCTTTCAACCAAGGAACTGGGAAGGGAACCGGAGGAGCCTTAGGTTCCTTTATGAAGAGAGTTACATTCTCCAGAATGTCGTTTTGCACATCCTTCAAGTAGGTTTTGACATCAGGGAACTCCTTATATTTCTCTGCGAGACCGTCGACTAGGTGGCCGATGGCGTAAATGGCGACTTCTCGATTTAGTTTTTGGATTTCTTCGTTTCCTTTCCTTTCTAACCCTCTAAGCCGCCTCATGGCGTTTCTCAGTTCTGACTTCAGTTTTTCTCTTTTTTTCTCAATTTCGTCCTTCACTTGATGGGGTAGGGCCAGCAATTCCTGATCGCTTAGTGGTTTGCCCTTCACCACTGGGATGATAAGCACTCCGATTGGTGTGCTCTGGATAACAAAGCCCTCTTTCTGAGCCTTTTCGTTGAGTTGAGCCACAAGCCGTGCTCTCTCCTCTTCAATTGCCCTAATTGCAGCTTCCCTTTTTGTAGCATAATCCTCGCTTTCAAAGGCTTTAGGCAACACGCTTCGGACTTCGTCAATGAAGTTTTTTATATTTCTCTGAAACTCTTTTCCTCGACCAGGAGGCAATTTTATGGCCCTTGGTACAAAAGGGTCGACAAAGTTGTTCACGTAGCACCAGTCAGGCGGTACTGGCTTACCTTTGGCCATCTCCTCTAGAAAGTCTCTTACCGCCGTCGTCCTACCCGAACCCGGAAGACCAGCCACATATATGTTGAACCCGCGTTCTTTGATGTCTAAGCCGAACTTGAGGGCTCTCACCGCTCTTTCTTGACCAACGATTTCTTCAAGGATCGTCATCTCCTCAGTGGTTTCACAACGTATCAACTTTGGGTCGCATTCTAACCTAAGCTTTTCGACAGGCAATTCGTTCAACATGTAAACACATCCTTAGTTAAACCTGTGCGACAAAAATATTTAAACTATAATTCCCGTTGGCTGTAATATCTGTTTTTGCATTTCTATTTTTCAAAACATCATGCCATGAAACGGGATTAGGCTGATGCACGACTTTTTTCTAGAAGTTTTAGGGTTTCGCGACAGAAGTTTGGAAGGTCTGCTGGGAAACGAGATGTCACTAAGTTTCCGTCTACCACAACCGACTTGTTCAGGTAAATTCCACCAGCGTTTTTCAGGTCGGTGGATACTGAGACGTAGCAGGTAGCCTTTTTTCCTTTCACTACTCCAGCCTCCACGAGAAGTTGGGGTCCGTGGCAGATGGCAGCTATCACCTTTCCTTTTTCAGAAGCCTCCTTGGCTAGATTAACTAGTCCTTTGTTTGTTCTCATGCGGTCTGGAGCACGTCCTCCCGGGATAATTATTGCCACGTAGTCGTCAATGTTAACGTCTTTTGGGGAAAGATCAGATTCCATTGTG
>Ga0224496_10001056_pt1 | contig 17764 bp, 15 predicted proteins | sample SF_Jul11_sed_USG_2_FD_168127 | JGI IMG/M metagenome (GOLD analysis project Ga0224496, IMG submission 168127) | Sediment microbial communities from San Francisco Bay, California, United States - SF_Jul11_sed_USGS_8_1 | ecosystem: Environmental > Aquatic > Marine > Sediment | place: USA...
GAAGAAAATCGGGTGTTGCGGGAGGAATTAGAACATAAATTCAGTTTTCAAGGGATCATCGGGAAAAACGAACGGATGCGTCAGGTGTTGGAGAAGATCAAACTTGTCTCTAATACCGATTCGACGGTGTTAATCGTGGGGGAAAGTGGGACAGGAAAAGAATTGGTTGCGAATGCCATTCATGCGAATAGTGCCCGACATCAGCATGCTCTCATCAAAGTCAGTTGTGCCGCGCTTCCAGAAACGTTGTTGGAAGCCGAATTATTTGGTCATGAAAAAGGCGCCTTTACCGGCGCGCTTCGACAGCGCCGTGGACGATTTGAGTTAGCCCACCAGGGGACGTTATTTTTGGATGAGATAGGAGAAATTTCCCCTGTTGTCCAGATAAAATTACTGCGGGTGTTGCAGGAGCGGCAATTCGAAAGAGTAGGCGGAAATGAGACGATTGAAGCCGATGTGCGGCTGGTCTGTGCGACACAAAAAGATCTGAAGAAAGAAGTCGAGCAGGGACGATTTCGTGAAGATCTGTACTACCGCCTCAATGTGGTGCCAGTTCAGTTGCCACCGCTGCGGGAACGGCGGGAAGATATTTTGACGCTTGCCCAACATTTTTTGCAGACCATGGCTACTCGAAATCAACAAAAAAGCCAGACGTTATCTCGTCAAGCTCGGGAGGTCTTGTGTCGATATGGGTTCCCGGGGAATGTGCGGGAATTAGAAAATACCATTGAGCGGGCCGTGGCATTGGCACAACAGTCTGAAGAAATTCAAGTGGTGGATCTGTGTGGACAAAGCCGATGTCCTTATTCAGGAGGGGAACCGCAAAAGGATTGCGGGTTTTGTGGAGAGCAGGATCGAAGAAATAGTACGAAAAGTGGAACAGTGGAAACGTTAGTGGCAGCTCGTGAGCAATTTGAGCGCGCCCACATTCTCGAAATCCTTCAGCGAACTGGGTGGAGCCGAACGACAGCTGCTCAAGTGTTGGGCTTGTCCCGAAAGGGCCTTTGGGAAAAATGTAAACGCTATGACATTGTCCGATCCGGAGAGGGCGCCGGCCCTGATCGAGAGGATGATCATGAAGAATGAATGAATTTGAGACTATTTTTCTCCGATGCTGAGTCTTACTCCCCACCTTCCCATAGCGTAATAACCCGGTCATTCCCAGCGGTGGCAAGGTATTTCCCGTCTGTTGATAGCGCGATCCCTCTTACAGGTCCCTTATGTGACTTGATGGTCCGAAATTGTCGTCCTTTCTCGATATCCCACATTTTTACCGTCCCATCATCGCTGGCGCTGATCAGGACCTTCCCATCCTGAGTGACGATAAGGTTTCTGACCCATTCGGAATGTCCTTTTAGGGTGCGTCGTTCTTCGAGGTTGGGCATATCCCAAAATTTAATCGTGCAATCTCGGCTGCCTGAAATCATAGTTGAGCCATCCGGGGTAAAGGCCAAGGCTCCAATCCAATACTGCATAGGTTTTTGAAAGTACCCAGCGTCATCCACATAGAATCCTCGTTTTTCAGTTTCTTCGTCGTCCTCGTCATCTCGCCAGTGGCCATTCATGGAAATGGTTTCTTCCCCACTGGGTAGCACTTCATACATCTTGATTTTTCCGATATCACTGCCGGCCACGAGATGGAGGCCATCAGGAGAAAAGGCCGTACAGACGCTCCAATTATGGTCGAATTGATCTTTTCCCAACAGGGACATGAGCTCGGTGCCCGTGGTAACTTCCCAGATTTTAATATCTTTATTTTGGCCGCAACGGGCGAGCATTAGGCCGTCAGGGGAGAAGGAAATACTACAGACTGCGTGGTCGTATCGGGTAAAGAGCAAGCGAAGCGATTCTCCAGTTTGAGGATTCCATAAACGAATCGTTCGATCCTCACTGGCCGTGGCCAGTATTTGACCATCAGGGCTATACAGTACTTGTCGGACAACGGCCGTATGGCCACGAAGCGATCGAATTAGCCGGCCAGTTTCAATATCCCAGAGACGAATAAACCGATCATTGCCTCCACTGGCAAGCGTGAGTCCATCGGGGGAAAATGCGACCGACCAAATTTCTTGTGAATGCCCACGGAAAGACTTCAGTTCCTTAATTCCGCTTTTCCAATAGGGTAAGGAATCCAGGATCGGAGTCGGTTCCATCCCGGGTTCTGGAACCCCCATCTGAGGAGTAAGGGTGTCGGAGCTCGTTGTCTGTGTCATGAAGGTCCTCGTTTCGTGGGCTAATGATCAATACATTGGGTCGGCGTCATTACCGTTTATGATAGAGAGAAATACGCTTCCCTTGCCAAATAGGAAAACCCATTTCTATAATCTATTCATCTTGATACTAATCGCCGCTTTTGAAGGGAGTCAAGACACATCTGCCTGGGGTTATTCACGTATTGCTAAGGATTCATCGCCATCACTTGTGTTTTTGGTGATGAGAACGTACACGGAGGCTAGTTCATGGAAATCCGCTTTCAGCCCGCTCTTCTTCAGGAAGTGATCGACTCGTTTGCCGAGAAGACTGAACGTGAGGGCGATCCAACCTATTACAATGAGTTTCATGAATTGGCTGATCCGATTTATGAGAAGTTTGCTCTTGATGATCGTGAGCCGGAGTTTAAACGCCTCTATCAACATTTATTCGCAAAATGGGGGTTTGCTGACATTCTTCGAGATGGATTCGATGATTTCCCCGCCCTTCGAGACAAAACAGGGATTGTGCTGGTGCGTGGGGTGTTGAAGGAAGATCAAGAGGGCGTGGATGTCCTTCGAAAATGGGGCGTCGTGGAAGAAAAGCTGGCGCGAGAATTTGAAGAGGCGGGCAAAAAAGGCGTGGGCATCAAGTTGGTCCCCCGTCGATTCTATGATCCCGCGATCCCTCGATACTTACGCCATGAATTAACCCATATTTCAGATATGCTTGATGAGGCTTTTGGATATGACCCTGATACGAAAGTGGGATTAAATCCTGGCGAAGAACATTTGATCTTGAATCGCTATCGTGTGTTGTGGAGTTTGCATGTGGATAGTCGAATTGCCAGGTCGGGGAAAGAACCCATGTTCTCCCGAGAATATCGATTTCGAGAATTTCGTTCGTGGTATCGAAAGATTCTCCCTGGTCAAGTGGAGTCGGTGTTTGAAGGTATTTGGCAGGCGGATTATCTTACGCATGCTGAGCTTGTGGAAATGGCGTCGGATACGACTCGAGTGATTGAGCGGGCCGTGGAATTTGAAGAAAGTGAAGTGCCAGATGTTCCGACCAAACCCATGTTGCTCCCTGGGTTTCCTTGCCCTCTCTGTCGATTTCCAACCTATACCTGGGTAGAAAATATGGAAGAGACCCTAGAAGGGTTTATTTTAGATTTTATTCGGGAAAATCATCCAGGCTGGGATGTTGAATATGGGGCCTGTGACCGATGTGTGGAAGTGTATAAATTGCGGGCGTCCGGCGTAGTCTAGGCTTTTGTTCATGGCACCATCTGAATCATCATCAGACAACACGGCAAGCGATCAGGCGCTGGGAAGGCGAACCTTTCTTCGTCATTCTATGGTGTCACTTGGGGCCACGGTTCAACAGTTTGTCAAGCACCGTGATGCGCCTTCTGCGGAAGAGCCGCAAAAAGTAAAAATTCTCGAAAAACCCGGATGGCTTCGACCGCCTGGAGCTGCACCGGAAGACCTCTTTTTAGAGCGTTGTACGAAATGTGGGGATTGTATTGATGCTTGTCCTCATGATGCGATTGAGTCATTAATGGTTCAGGAAACCCCGGGTATTTATCCAGGAGAGACTCCCTGCCAATTGTGTGAGGGCTTCCCTTGCATTCTTGCCTGTGAAACGGAAGCCTTGATGCCCCTCCATAACCTCTATGACGTTCGAATGGGGGTAGCCAAGGTTTCTCGAAACGTTTGTACTGCCGGTAATGGGTGCAATGCCTGTGTGTCAAAGTGCCCTACTGGGGCAATTTCGATGGATTTTGTGGTGCTTCTCGTGGCGGTTGATGAAAGCCTTTGCGTTGGGTGTGGTGTTTGTCAATATATATGTGGGACCGTGAATGATCGTGCAGCCATTCGAGTGACGCCGCGTGTGATACCAGTCACCTCGTGAAATAGACAGGGGTGAGTTTTTTGAACTACTCATAAGTTGAAATACGTAATCCCTGTGAAGGATCTGTGGTCATTAGGATTAAGAAGGCAAGGCTTTGATTGAGTGAAGAATTTTGTTAAAAAAAGACCCGTAGAATGTTCTCTTAAATTATGGAAGGAGAATGCCCATTTGGATGATATTCACAGCTTGACTTCATAGGTCTGTTGTCCTATCATCTGGTCCCCTTTTCATGAATAATAATTGGTTTATTAATCGAAATTTATAAAAGAACGCGAATCAAGAAAATTTTTAATTTCTTAGGTGACTTGTATGGCAACTGTGGTTAAAGAAAAGAAAAATATCAGTGCAAATGGATCGTCACGAGCCAACGACCAAAAAGCAGTAAAAATTTCTCCGAAAGATGCTCCGGCTGTTGACCGTGCTCTCTGCCGAAGCAAACTATATCTCCTGGTTTCTTGGGGGTATCTGTATCCAGAAGATGATGAATTTTTAGATTATCTTCAAAGTGGAGAATTTGTCGAGGATGGGCGGACAGCCTTGGAAGGTTTACGAAAAGAACTCAAGAACATCGGTGGGCAAGAAACTGAAGATCGCCTTCAGGCGGTCGCTGCGCATTTTGATTCTATTGAAGAATGGATTTCTTCCGAGGGGGAAAATTGGAACATTCAAGATTTGCGTGATGAGCATCGCCGAGTGTTTAGTAATGTGATTGCCTTAGATTGTCCGCCATACGAAACGTTGTTTGGAAACGATCATGTGTTTGGTCAATCCTATGTTATGGGTGATATTGCCGGTTTCTATAGCGCGTTCGGTCTTCAGCTATCCCCAGATATTCATGAACGGTTGGATCATTTGAGTGTCGAGTTGGAATTTATGCATTATTTGTCCTATAAAGAGTCTTATGCCATTCTTCACGATGGTGCAGAAAAGCTGAAGACAGTTATTGAAGCAGAGAAAAAATTTGTCAAAGAACATATTGGTCGGTGGGTCCCATTATTTTCTGGGATGTTAAAGCGAAAGGCTGATTACGGTTTTTATAAAATTTTAGCTGATTTTACAACAGACTGGATGGCCTTTGACATTGCATTTCTTGGTGTGACGCCTCAGCCTTATTCAGAAACGGATTACCGCCCTGCGTCTTATATGAACCCTGAAGGCCAAACCTTTGAATGCGGAGCCCAAGATAAAGGGAACGAATTAAGTTTGCTCATGAACGAAGTCGGTGCAGATGCTTTTATAGATAAAGAAAGTGGTACATCTGAGCCATCTGGAAATGCTTAGTCTATTTGATTTGGTTATTTGAATTTGTTTAACAGGTTTCAAGAGACAGGTTGTTAGCAGTCCTTTCGGTTTTAATCTTTTATCAAAGGAGGATGCGTCATTATGAGATTGGTGCAGACGCGTAACAAACGACTGGTGTTTGGCGTTCTTCTATCTGTCCTGGTGGTATGCGTAGGTTTGACACTTGGGCAAATTCCGCTGGCCGTCTCGCAACCGGTTACCATTCCGGTTGGCAAAATTTCCGGCCCAATCCCAATGGATGCGGCCAACCCTGTATGGGAGTCCGTTCCAGGAATCGTCGCCCCTTTAAGTGGGCAAACGATTACCACTCCTATGCACCCCAACATTTCCGTCAAAACCGTCATGATCAAAATGGCCACCAACGGCACTGAGATTGGCGTTTGGGCGAATTGGGGAGATCAAACTCTGAATAACACCACCATTGGTCCTCAAGATTTCCGGGATCAAGTGGCGGTGCAATTCCCAGTACAAACAGCTGGAGCGCCACCGTTTCAATGTATGGGCCAATCTGGCGGAACCGTGAATATTTGGCGGTGGAACGCAGAATGGCAAAAAGACTTGGGTCGTGGCGTAGCTGGAATGTGGGATGTGGATAACCAATATCCCTCGATTGCTTGGGATTATTATTATGAAGAGCCAGCAGGTGGCGTGACCTATCCAGACCGGATTGGACGGAGCTTAGGGCCATTCAACCCCGGTATTTGGTCAGGAAATATCATGTCAGATCCAAACCTGCGGGTCGGTTCTGTGGAAGATTTGAATGCCAATGGTTTTAGCACTTTGACCACACAAGCTTCACAAGATGTTGTGGGGAATGGGTTGTGGGAGCCATATGGTGCGTTAAAGGGTGGTTGCTGTAGTGGACCAACCTGGCGCGTGGTGATGAAGCGGAGCTTGGCGACGAATGATCCTAATGATGTTCAGTTCAAAGCCGGTGCGAGCTTTCCAGTGGCATTTGCCGTGTGGGATGGTTCGAACGTTGAGCGGAACGGCATGAAGGGCATTTCGACCTGGTTTACTGCTCAGATGCCATAATTGCATTGTAGTTTGCTTGAATCAGAGTCTTTCTAGCTAGCGAGGACTCTCAATAAAAAAGAAGCCTCCGGTGATTTGCCTCTTTAGTTGGGGTAGGTTACCGGGGGCTTTTTTTTCCTTTATTCCCTTTGGAAGAATCCTTGCGCTTGTGTCCTTGAAGTCGTAGATTAGCTGGGTTGTTAAGAGTTTCCTTCTTTCATTCTTCTAGTAGAAGACTGCTGTAGTTGCGTTGAGAAGAATCAGACGTGTATAAATTTATAGCACTCTATAAGGCTTTGTCTTTTTATCTTCCCTAATAGATTGGGAGCTGCGCTGTGAATATTTCTCTTCTATTTCCACCAAGCTGGCATCCATCTCAACCATATCTGAGTATTCCTTGTCTGTCGGCATTTCTTGAGCAGGCTGGTGTTCCGGTTCAAGAACAACGAGATCTTAATATTGAATTGCTTGACCGGATGTTAACGAAAAGTTTCGGGCTAGATATTCATCAGCAACTTGTTGACTTGGTCAAAAAGCTTGAACAGTCAGTTGACGGAGAGACCGGGCCAGGGAGTAAAGAACATTATGCCAAAGCTGTTGAGTCTTTAGATCGGTTTCCTCATTTAATTGATGAAGTGGAACGGGCCAAAGCGTCCCTGCGAGGACAAGAATTTTTTGACGAAGATCGGTATCGAGAATCTCTATTTGTGATTGATCGATGGTTAGACGTGGTGTCTTCTCTCTATTTCCCGACACGAATGACTGTTGTTGATAACCAACTTTCTTACTCGATCTATTCTTCACGGGATATTATTAAAGCAATTCATGATGAGGCTCAAAATCCGTATCTTGACCTCTATCGAAGGTTCTTCTTGCCTGGCTTCACCCAAAATACCCCTGATTTCGTCGGTGTTTCGATTACGGCCACCTCTCAAATTATCCCTGGATTAACTCTCTGCCGGCTGATTAAAGAACAATTTCCACAGGTCCATGTCACTGTCGGCGGAAGTATTTTTACTCGATTGGTGGATAACCTGCGGCGCTGCGATCGGTTGTTTGAGATCACGGATGATTTCATCGTATTTGAAGGGGAAACGGCGCTCTTAGAAATGATTCATCAATTAAAAGGCCGAAAAGATTTTAGCAAAGTCCCCAATCTTATCTGGCGGCAAAATGGAAAAATTACGGTGAATCAGCCTTTTTATTCTGAAAATCTGACGGAGCACCCGGCTCCTAATTATAAAGGGTTTCCGTTAGACCAATATTTGGCTCCCTACACCGTTTTGCCTGTTCAATTTTCACGAGGGTGTTATTACAAGGATTGTGCCTTTTGTGCCCTCACGTTGGATCATCAGAATTTCCGACAAAAAGATCCGGTGAAAGTGGTGGATGAATTGGAGGCGTTGTCCAAATTACATGACACGCCCTACTTTTTCTTTACGGACGAATGCTTGGCTCTTTCACCGACCAAACGATTGTGTAAAGAATTGATCAAGCGAGGGTTAGACTTACAATGGACTGCTGAGTTTCGATTCGAAAAGCATCTATCTCGCGAGCTTTTGAGTTCCTTGCGGGAAGCCGGCTGTCAGAAAATTGTCTTTGGGTTGGAGACCTATAACGCGCGGCTTATGGACTTTATGGTCAAAGGGATTACCCAGGAGAACGTGGCCAGGATTTGTTCTGATTGTGTGGATCTTGGTATTGCTGTCCATTGCTATGTGATTGTCGGGTTCCCAACCGAAACGGAAGAAGAATCACTGGAGACGATGAACTTTATCGTGAACAACACCAAACTCAATACCTCCTATGGATTTTCATGCCAGCCATGCCTGTTTGATTTGGAAAAAGAGGCGCCGATTATGAGCGATCCTGGAGCCTATGGAGTCCAGCGAATTATGCGCCCGGCCTCAGAGGATTTAAGTCTTGGGTTCTTTTACGAGGTGAAATCAGGGATGACCCCGGATCAGGCTGAAAAAGTCTATCAATATGTCTATGAGAAGATTAGTGAAGTCGTCTGCGAACTGCCGTTTAATTATTCCATGGCAGATGGGCTGTTATACATTGCCCGTCACAATAAAGAACGCGAAGCGCAGCTCTCTGGGGTATAAGGCGTGTCTTCACTCGCGCGTAGCATCAACCAAGACCAATGGATTGTTGATGGTTTAAGGTACTCTATATGATTGCAGCCACAGAAAAAATCTCAGATAAAATAGAGAATCCTGGACTGTTGTTTGAGTGGGGTTTGAAGAGCCTGCTCTTTGCGGCATTTTTTGAGTTGGTGCTGTATCGGTTGGTTTCTCGCTTGGGGATGCATCTCGGGAAATTGGCGGAAAAATATGAAGCGGTACGAATTGGATTTCGAACCTTGTCGTCTTTAGGTTTTGTCCTATTAAATATGACGGCGATTCTTGTTTTTCTGATTTTAGGGATCTTGCTTATTCAAAAAATGCGGACCAAGCTGTGGGTCGGCCAGTGGGACAAAGTGGTCATTCCTTTGGTTGCCCTCCTCGTTGCCTGCACAATTGGGTATTTGTTTTTCCCACCGGCCATGCTGGGGTCGGTTGTCTACAATATCTTGGCATTTGGCATTCTGGTCTTTCTCTTAGTGGAATATTGGGTGACCCATCGCTTGTGGAGTCAGCGGTTTATGGTGGGCACCTTTTTCCTGGGAATTACGGGGTGGCTCTATTATCAAACGATGTCCACCTCCTATGGGTTGTTGAATATTCTGGATGCCCCGCCGTTGGTTCATGAAGTGAACCGTTTAGGGGAGGCTTTGATGGTGCTGTCCAGTATTTTAGTCTTTTGGGCCTATGGCAGTACCTCATTTGTGACCAAAAATAAATCCCAACGACGGTGGGGGCTTACGCTATTAATAAGTGGGGGAGGCGTCTTTCTCCTTCTGCTATTCATGGACTATTTCCTCTCCCTTTGGAGTCCTGAAACGGCCCTGGAGGTGCGAAAGGCTGGCGAAGGCATCGGATGGATTTTTCAAATGGGGATGGGGTATACCTTTTACCTCCCCTTTGCCTTTTATGTGGCAGGGTTTACCTGTTGGGCCTATACCGTTATTAAATTGGTCCTTATTGGGCGATTGGCGGGTTATGGGATAGGTTTGATGTTTATGGCCGGCTATGCCCTTCAATTGTCGCATTTGACCTTGATGGTAGTGCTTGGGTTAATGTTATTAAATATCGATAAACGAGGGAGCTTAGGGCGACTTCGCAAGAAAATTCATGACGAACCTCTCTATCAACCAATTCGACCCGTATACGGGGAACCAACACCGTAGTTAGGATATTGCAATGGAAGAACAAGCTGCTGGAATTCAAACGATGGACGCACAATCTGGCGATGTGGCCTCTGAAGAACGGGCCTTGACCGTGGATGAGGAAATTGCCGAATTAGAAAAACTCTTGGGTGAAGAGCCCGACGATTTCCAAGCGCGCTGTCGGTTAGGCGAACTGTATTTCAATAAAGGGCGCATGGATGAGGCTTTGTCCGAAGTCAAAAAATCCATTGAAATGGCTGAGGGGCTGAGGGTAGAAATGGATCGGTCTCTGGCGATGTATTATTCGAACCTGGGGACGATTTATGGAACCAAGGGGATGCTAGACGACGCAATCGCGCAATTTAAACGAGCCTTGGAATTAAATGCGTATGATGTCTTGGCGTTGTTCAATGTGGGGCGGTTGCATAACGACAGGGCTGAGTATATGCAAGCCAAAGAATACTTTGAGCGACTCATTGAGATTTCCTCGGAAGACCCGATCGCTTGGTATAACTTAGCGGGAGTCTACGAAAAATTGGACGACCCTCAGATTTCCGATTTCAATACCTTGGACATGGCGATGCAAGCCTATATGAAAGTGTTAGAATTTGATCCCAATCATTTGGAATCGAGTTTTAAGCTCATGGAGATCGCCTTGAATCTCAAGAAGCCTGACATGGCGGTCAAAGTGATGGAAGATGCGGTCGACAGTAATCCTGATGAACCATTGGCCTATTATAATTTGATCAATACGTATGAAAAGTGCAAGATGTTTGAACAGGCGGAAGAGACACGCAATCGCTTAAAAGAGCGATTTAGTAAACGTTCACGGGAAACGGCAAAAAAGTAATATCCTAGCAAGGAGATGCACTATGTTTGGAAGTTTAGGGTTTACAGAATTGATTCTTATCTTGGTGATCGTCCTCATTATTTTTGGAGCCGGGAAATTACCGCAATTAGGTGAAGGGGTCGGAAAAGCCATTAAAGGATTTAAGCAATCCGTTCATGAAGCTGAGGCGTATGATATTGACCCTCAAGCCCAGGCTCAAGAGGGCACACCTCCTCCAACCGCGGCCTCTCCGCAAATCCCTCAGCCCATTCAGACAGGGTCCGTTGAGACCTCGACGCCACCGCAACCTGCGGTGCTTCAGTCTGCTTCTCCAGAGCCCATGGCTGCGCCAGCCAAGGCCTAGGATAGGCAAAGAGGCAATAGGGATTGTGCGTGAAGCACATGAAAGGCATTTGTTCTTTTAGCTAAAAGGAAGAGGATCGGAATCATATGGGTACAGAGACCGTTGTCGAAGTTTCGGTGATTGAGACATTTGCAGGGAATGGAAAGTCCCGCAGCACGGGTGATGGGAAGCGAGCGGTTAAAGCGGGTATTCCCCTCCCCAACCAGGTCACCGTTGATCGAGAAGGGCGGTATCTCTACATTGCTGAATGCGGTTCTGACCGGGTTCGGCGAGTCGATATGGAAACCGGCCTCCTCCATAATTTCGCCGGAACCGGGGAAACTTGCTATAGCGGTGATTATGGTCCTTGTGGTGAAGCAGGGTTGTATCTACCTTTGGATGTAGCCTGTGATTCAAAAAACAATCTCTATGTCTGTGATTCTGGGAGTAACCGGATCAGGAAAATCGATGCGGATACTGGAATTATTACGACCGTTGTGGGTACTGGACAATGGGGATTTAATGGGGATGGTCCAGGATTAGAGGTTAATCTTACCTATCCAGCCGCCATTGTCTTTGACAGGCAGGATTGTCTGTACATTGCCGATACGCAAGCCCATCGTATTCGAAAATATGATACCGAAACGGGTCTAGTGACTACGATTGGTGGTTGTTGGACAGATGAAGATGATGAGCGAATCAGTCCGTTGACGGCGCAAAATCTCATTGTGTTGTCTGGCGATGCCATTGGAATCGATTTTAGCAACGACGAAGGATTGTTGCGTCCGAAGTGTTCCGATGGATTGGATTTGGATCTCTACCTGGATGATGGAAAGCCTGCCATGGAATGTAAGTTTTATGATGTGGTAGGCATTGATATCGATCGCCATGGTGATCTGTACTTGACGGATAAGGGCACCAATCGCATTAGAAAAATCGACATGAAGACGGGTCTGGTTTCTACCATAGCTGGAGTTTGTCGATTCGGGTTTGACGGGGATGGGAAGTTGGCCGTCCAGTCTATGTTGAATGTTCCGGAAAGTGCGGTGGTAGACGAAGAAGGACATGTCTATATTTCCGACTCCATGAATCACCGGATACGGAAGGTGGATGCCAAGACAGGCATTATTACAACCGTCGTGGGCAATGGTGACAGTGGTTATGATGACAAAAATATGGGTGGCTGTGGGGCTGCACGCTTTGTGGCGAAAGAAGACGCAGGTATGTTGAAGCATGGAGATGGCCTGATTGCCACTGAGGCGATCGTGAACACTCCTTCTGGCTTAGCCTTGGATTCCCAAGGACATTTATATATTTGTGAGCGAAATGAAAATAAAATTCGACGGGTGAAATTGGCATAGTTCTCCTCACTCCCTGAATGACCAAATAGTCTAACTACTGTGGCTGTTGTCACGAGCATTGACTCTCCCTTCGTTTCCGTGAGATCCATTTTCCTCAACCACCGCAATGTTTCCACCTTGTGTGGCGTATTCTCTTCTCGAGAACGCGTCCTGTCACTTGAAAATGGTAAGATGAAAAGATGGTTGGCATAGTCGTGGATAAGGTGGGTCATCGCCGAGTATTGAATGTCGAAAAGCCTTCTTCCCTGATCAGATTGGATATTTCAAAAGGTATCGTAAGGGTCCTTCACTTTGAATAAGGCACTCAATCAGATCAACGCAATTTTGATGCAGCCGCTGTGGTTGTGGGGAACGATGGGTCTGGTCTTGCTCTTTGGTTTGACCTGGTACCAAGTGCCTTTAGTCAGTTCGCAAGGAATGGTAGTTCGCGCCCATTTTCAAGAAGGCGACGTGCCTGATCATCCTGCTGATCCAGCCTGGGAAAAAGTCTCACCTCTTCCTCTTCCCTTAAGCGGACAAATCATCACGCGCCCTGTATGGCCAGAACCCAGTGTTCGTGCATTATCCATCCGGTCCATTCACAATGGGAAGGACGTCGCATTTTTAATGGAATGGCAGGATGCCACCGTCAACGAATCATTAACACCTGGTGTTTTTAGGGATGGTGCCGCTGTGGCGCTTCCAGTCGGCGATGCTCCGGCGTTCTTTTGTATGGGACAGTTAGACCATTATGTGAATATCTGGCATTGGAAAGCGGATTGGCAAAGCGATGTGGATCGTCGGGAAGCCCGCGCTCTGGAATCTAAGCGGGAGCGAAAAGGCCCACGTCGATTTGAAGTCATTCCACGCCGACCTTCTTCAGTGGAGGATCTGATTGGTGGTGGGTTTAGTACATTGACGAGTAAGGAACGGCAAGGGCGAATCAAGGGCCAGGCAGAGTGGAAACGGGGACTCTGGCGGGTGGTCATGAAGCGGCCCCTGACCGTCGATGGAGATGATCTGGAGAATGAGGCCATGCTGATTCCTGGGCGTCTACAAGCGATTGCCTTTGCCGTTTGGAATGGGGAAAACAAAGAACGAAATGGACAGAAAGCCGTGGCATCTTGGATGCAATTGCAAATTGATCCTGTGCTAACGGGTTCGAGTGGTTCTTAAGGATAGGGCGCACATATTTTTTACAGAGTAACCTTTTCTAATGCGTCAAATATTTAAGACAGTGAAAATAGCCATTCTGGTGTTGGTCTGCTCCTTCTATATGGGCGTAAGCATGGCTTCGACCCCTGCGCCGGCTCAGTCGTCGAATGGGCAAATGACGGAAGAGAAGGCCATCAAGCTTGCCGAGCAGTTTGGCGTCGATGTTGGAGCTGTTGATAAGGAAATTCAAGAAATGCTTGGGCTGACCAAAGCTGAAGGCGTGGTGGTCTTTGCGGTCATCGGGGGGTCCCCTGCCGAATTATCTGGCATTAAAGTCAAAGCAGTCATCAAAGAAGTAGATATTTATGAAATTCTGACGTTGGTAGATCTGGGAAATGCGTTGGAGAAGACCATGTTGACGAAAAATTTTACCGTTGCGACCTATGAACCGGCGGATATTGCCGATCAGGGAGTCACAGGCGGATTGAATTTCCATTTTGTTCGTATTTTGCAAGATTAGCTATCGACCATGATGAACGAATTTGATTGTCGAAAGGTATGGGCGTTGAACCTTCCCCTGCTTTTTCTTGGGAGTCTCGTCCTGGCCCTCAGTCTGGCCGGAAGTGTAGGAGCCCAAGCTGAGCCAACAGCAGCCGAAGCGGACCAAAGCTGGATTGAAGAGATTGAAAAGATATTTATCCCCTCCGAGCAATGCAAGCAATGCCATGACCGCCATTATGAAGAATGGAAGGGCATGCGTGAGCAGACCATGGATCTCAAAACCTTTGGTCGTGTAGATGGCGCCCTGTTACATGGCACCGCGCTGACCTCTCCGGTGTTTCAAACCGTCCTTGGTCTGTGGCTCCAAACCAAACCGGATGCCGATCAACGTAATCGCTGCCTTTCGTGTCATGCTCCGTCGGTCACCGTGTTTCCCCAGCATACTGATCGAATTATTGATCAAGTTATGAAGGGCGGGAAACATGTCATCGTTGAAGGGATCAGTTGTAGTGCCTGCCATTTGATTTCCGGGACACAAGAAAATCCGAATGGACACCCGACGTTCAAAATTTCTGCGGGTGCCACGATCTTTGGTCCCTACGCCGAACCGGATGAAAATCTTGTTCATCCATCGAAACAGGCTGGGGTCTATAAGGGAGCGCACTACTGTGCCTCTTGCCACTTTGGAAAAGTGAAAGATGTCATGCGGGAAGATATCCCAGGCGAAATTCTCAAAGGGACGATTTGTCAGGATTGCCATATGGAACAATCAACTGGCAGTTCGACGTCGCAACGGGGAGCATTAACCCGGCCCATTGGGCGGCATTGGTTCCAAGGCATTGTCATTCCTGGGATCATGCTCAGCAATCGAAATTTACAGGCCGAATGGTTTTCTCGTGTAGATATTGATGTGAAGCCCGGCCAGGGCGTGATTGAGGGTGAAGTGCTCGTGAGAAATGGTGCGCTTCCGCATACCTTTCCAGGTGGTGATCCGGTTCTGAAACAATTTTTTGTCACGATCGTGTTGAAGACCAAAGCCGGAGAAATTGTCGATCAATATGAAGAACGATTTGGGAAAACGTTTGAGGAGTTGTTGCGAGGACCTATTCCACGGCCCTTAGTGAATGGAGGCACCACTCGCCATATTTCCTTTTCGTTGAAATCCCCATCGGACACCAAAGGATTGGTGCTGGAAGCAGCCTTGAGTTATGCCTTAATCCCCAATCCAACGGCGGAGCTGAAAGCCGCGTACCTGGCGACCTTACCCACGGACAAAGATCGTGAGAAGGCCGAAGCCATTATTCAAGACTATTCGGCGCCACGGTTGCTCACGTTCCGGACCATGAACTTATAAGTCATTGGAACATAGTCCTTACCCAGACCACGATGTCCCATGCTAAAGGAACAGGCCTATGCATAATGGAACGAACGAGCGAGCTCGATGGGTTATGCCGATCATGGCCACTATCGGGAGTGTCCTAATAGCAATTCTGTTGGGCTGGGGTGTGCCTTCCACGCTCGCAGCCAAAAAACCTCTGGAAAAGACCTTCCCGAGTTCCGAAAAATGTAAGCGCTGCCATCTCCGAGTCTTTGAAGAATGGGAGGCTTCGGCGCAGTCCCGGTCAATTGTGTCCGCGCCTTTTCGGATCACGCTGGAGCGGTATTTGGCGAAAGCCGATAAAAAAGATCAGGCCATGTGCTTCCAATGCCATGCCCCCCATATTGCGGAATATGGTGAGCTGCTGCCCCAGTTCATCAAAGAAGTGCAATCCAAAGATCCTCAGATGGATGGTGTGGGGTGTTCGCAGTGCCATTTGATTCATGAAGTGGATGACAAGGTTCATCCCCCGATGCCGACGTTCGAATTAGGCAAAACCATTTTTGGGAGCTACGACAAAGCTGCCGAAAATTTGGCGCATCAATCCCAAAAACTTGAGTTATTTGGGAGTTCTCAACTCTGTGTCACGTGTCATGATTCCCTACCCCAAACTCCACAAACAGCCAACGATCTTCCTGGTTGGTTGGGGGCTTGGAAGACGTCCCAAGCGGAAATAAGCGGCAAGCCTTGCCAATCCTGTCATATGCCGGAAGCGGTTGGTGAGTCAGCCAATGGCGAAAAAATTAGGAAGGTGGCCAATCATAGTTTCCCTGGGAGATTTGGGAAAGTACGAGCCGAAGCCGTCGAGCTAGATTTTTCGACGACGGTCAACGGGGCAACGTCTCAGGTTGAAGTCGCGATTAAAAGCCTCGTGCCCCACAATTTACCGATGCCCCATCCAGGGTGGTCCAGAGTAGTCGTCGACCTTTCCATTAAAGGGAAAAACTTGAAAACCGTCTATAATGAACAGCGGTTTTATCAACGGGTTTTTGGCGGAGAAGATGGGAAAGAGACCGTCTTCGATTTTGAAGCCAAAAAAATGTTACAAGACACCCTTCTCCAGCCTGAAGAAACCCGCAAAGAATTATTTACCTTTCCCACACCCAAAGACGCGCCTTCCATGGATGTAGTCGTCACCCTTACCTATGCTCCCGTGCATGGGCCTCAAGATTTCCTGAAGGCCATTGAACAGGATGCCCCTCTCGGCCAAAAAGACCGAGCCTTCCAAACCGTTCAAATTGCCCAGAAAAAGACGAACGTCCTCCTCAAAAAATAAAGAGCAATCATTCCTGGATGTGCCTTTTTTGGCCTAGTGCTGGTGCCCAAGACACTCTCCTTCCATTTTTTTTCACCCTTATTTCAACGAGACCACTACACTTCAGACTCGTAACAAAATCATGATAAGTCTCCTCTCCTTTTTTTGTGTGGGGGGTTGAAGTTATTCACACATTATGGTGCAGTATTTTTGTGGCGTTTGGTCACTGTGAGTGGTGGTCTAAATATGAATAGGAGACCAAGCCTATGCGTCCCATATCCGAATCCCAAATAAAACCAGGCACTCGCTCTGTAACGCTGGAGCCTCAATCGCCCCTAATTTCCAGCCCTGTACGCCAACTCCCACACAAAATTTTTGTGTGGGATCCCAATGGAAAATATCTGGATTGCAGCTTCCCCAATCCTGTGTACGGCCATTTCTATGGTCCTGAAAAGCTCAGAGGGGCTCGCATCACCGACCTGTTTTCGCGGGCGGTAAGTGCTCGGCTGCACCAGAAACTCACGGGGGCGTGGAAAACAGGGGAAGAACAATTCACGATGCTTACCTTTGAGCGTACCGGGCTCCGGTATCAGGCCGCCATCTCCTGTGTGCCCACACAGGAAGGGCAAATCATCGGAATAGTGACAGACCGAATTTTGGACGGCCCCTCTGTATCCCACGTCCAACCAGCGAACGGGCATTGGCTGAATGGGATCCATCTAACCCCACGGCAATATCGCTTGGTTCAAGGGGTGCAGTTAGGGCTGACGAATCAGGCCATAGCTGAGCGAGATAACATCAGCCTCCCTACCGTCAAGAGTCAGCTGGGTAAAGTGTTTCGGAAATTGGGTATTGCCTCACGAGGGGAATTATTCTTCCTGATTTTAGAAGAAGCCCTAGGCGTGAAGCCTCCTCCCTTTTCATAAGCTTCACCCCCTTCTCCACCCAGGCCATAAGAGAAGGGCCTGCACCGCCAGCAAACATTTTCCCCAAAAAACCGCAGTTGGGATTTGAAGATTTTCCTGATCCCTCCCATACCATATATTCGCGTCAGTTATGTCTGGATGCCTTCTGGAAACTTCGCAGGGTCTGGAGAGGCTGACTGGTCTTTTGAGGCAACTACGTAATTACCAGGCATACTTTAGTAGCTCTTGTTCTATGGTGGCCTATTGGTAGAGTCAGAGCAAAGCAATGGAATGCAGGCAGACCTTTATTCTCTCCAGGGATTCATCTCACCGCCTACATCGTAACAGTCTTCCTGATTGCAAGGTT
>Ga0224496_10001057_pt1 | contig 17763 bp, 12 predicted proteins | sample SF_Jul11_sed_USG_2_FD_168127 | JGI IMG/M metagenome (GOLD analysis project Ga0224496, IMG submission 168127) | Sediment microbial communities from San Francisco Bay, California, United States - SF_Jul11_sed_USGS_8_1 | ecosystem: Environmental > Aquatic > Marine > Sediment | place: USA...
ACGGGCGGTTCTAGTTGCCAGACTTGATAATCTTGGCAAGGGAGCCTCTGGCGCGGCCATCCAGAATATAAACCTGATGCTTGGTATTAACGAAAGTACGGGGCTGATTTAAGCTTTTATTAAAGACGGTCTCCTGCCTCTATTCAGAATGTAAATTTTATAAGAAACCGGCTTAGTAGACTTCGATATTCCAGCGTCCCTGTTCCACAAATTCAGCTTTCATTGTATTCCAATTCAGTCCATCTTTTTTCGCCCATTTATCCAGCACTTCTTCAGCCCCGCTTTCCAATCCCTTAAGGCCGCAGATGTAAAAACAAAAATGGCCTTCCTTGATGATTTCCCATATCTCCTTTTCGTTTTCCTCTAAACGGTTTTGAACATAAAACTTGTTGCCATCTTTTGTTTTTTCTTCTCTGGAAAGAGCCTGGAAGGCAAGGAAGGTTTCCTGGGTATAATATTGGCCGATGTCGTTGTTCTCTTGATTCATGTAAATTGATTCCAATCCGGTTTTCGCCCCAAAGAAGAGCCTGACCTTGCCACCCCAGGAACCTTTTTCACGGTAGATGTGCTGGATAAAAGCTCTGAAAGGAGCGATTCCGGTTCCAACCGCCAGCATGATCAGATGAACGCTGTTATCGGCAGGCAACAGCAATTTCCTGCCAGCAGGTCCTGTGATATAAACCGCGTCGGAAGGCATTAAATCGCAGACGTAATTGGAGGTCAATCCTTTTTGAAGAACACCCTGGTCGTCTTTATACATGACCCTTTTGACACAAAGTGAAACGGTCGAGGATAGTCCATCATCCCCTTTTCTTGACGAAGCTATCGAATAAAGCCTGATACGATTTTTTTTCCCATGTTCGTCTACACCGGGCACTTGGATACCGAGTGATTGACCCTCAAGATAAGATATCCCGCTACCTGAGAGATCAAAAACGATGTGTCTGATATCCTCTTCGCTTTCAACTGGGGTAAGCCGTTTATTTTCAATCACCTTTGCCTTGAAAGGATTAGATGGTTTGTAGACCTCGGTTGGTTCAGGAATAACTTTTGTTATGAGTTTCATATCACCTTTTGAAAGAATTGATCCTTATAATGGTTGAGAAAAAAAATAATCACTTTGTATCATAGTATAACGAATTTAACAAATAATCCAAGAGCTTTGTGTTTTTTGTAATAAATTTATTATGATCAAGAAATATAATTATTCATTACCCATTATGGTTGCAGAACATTGATTTAAATGCGATGAAGAAATAGAAAACGGCTCGATAAATCAATTTAAGATAAATGACGAATTTATGCCCATTAGTTACCAACCACCAGAAATAGTTCAACTTCATAGGATTCTTCCTTCAGAGCCTCTTCTTTTGATGGGGGCCGGACCTGTTCCGATCCCATATGCCGTTGCCAGAGCCAATAGCGTTGTCATCAACCATCTGGGAGAGACCATGGATCAGGTCATTGAGAGGGTCAAAATCATGGGCCAATACGCTTTTCAAACCAAGAGCGACAAAATCATGGGGGTTGCTGGCCCTTCGTCGGCAGCGATGGAAATGGGGATCGCAAACTTGTTATGGCCCGGAAAAAGAGCTTTGGTATTGGTCAACGGGACTTTCAGTCGCAGAATGGGGGAAATGGCTAGGGCTGTTGGGGCAGAAGTAGTGGAATTAGACGCGGGTGAGGTCGCACCTGTAAATGCTCAGACCGTAAAGGAGTTGCTGGGCAAGCAGAAATTCGATTTATTAACTATGGTTCAGGGCGAAACATCCTGTGGTGTGTTAAATAGAGAGTTGCCTGATATCATGAAAGTGGCAAAAGAGCATGGAATCTTAACATTGGTTGATGCAGTGTGCACCCTATCGACCATGCCGATGAAGATGGATGAATGGAACATTGATGTGGTTATTACTGGCGGGCAAAAAGGCATCTCGACCATTCCAGGCGTATCTATGATCGCTTTTTCCGGAGACGCATGGGAAGCCATACAGGAAAGAAAAGCGCCCATGAGTCACTGGTGCCTAGATGCAAGAAGAGCTTACCGTTTTTGGGGAGAACACGAATATCACTATACGGCACCGGTTCCTGGTATCTTGGCGATGCATGAAGCTTTGCGGTTAATTTGTGAAGAAACGCTTGAAAAACGTTTTGAGAGACATGAGATCAGTTCACTTGGTCTTCAGGAAGGAGTTGAGGCCATGGGATTGAAATTGTTTGTTCCCAAAGATTACCGTTTGAATGCGGTGGTTGCCATTGCGCTTCCAGAGGGGGTTGAAAGCTCTAAAGTCAGAAGCTATATGGCTAAAACTTTTAGCGTCGAAATTTCTGGGGCTTTTGGATTGAATATTATCAGGGTCGGGCAGATGGGTGAACAGTGTCGTTCTCATAATCTTTTCAAGACACTATATGCGATGGGTATGAGTTTTCGTTATGCGGGCTATCCGGTGAATTTAAGTGAGGGGATGGCAAGTCTTGAGAAAAGACTGGCCGGTGATAATGATCACTATGTTCCTTAAAATCCTGTCGATTCCAAAAATTGTTTTAGCTTAAATACTGACGTAGATGGGTCTGGTTTTTTCACCTTTGTTCAATATCTCTTTTTTGCGCTTATTCAATAAGATAAATTCTCTTCCCCAGTTGATCACCAGTTTCGCAAAGCCTGTTTCAAAGCCTAATTTTGCCGCTATATAGTTGAAATATTGTATTTCTTGTGGGCTGAGTTTGTCATCCGTCAAAGTGACGACAGCTAGAGCCATCAAAATATTGGACGCGGTTTTTCTGTCCGTTTTTAAGACCTCAAGTTGCGGCTTTTGACGGTCTTTAACCATCTCGACTATTTCGTTAACCATATCCCCATCGTCTAAAAAACTGATCGACTCTCTTAAGATGGAAAGCTCTGCGTCGGTAACTTTGCCATCCGCGACGATAATTCCTGAGATGGCTTTCGCGGACCAAATTTTTATCGGTTCGGGTAAGGTTTTGATGAAGGCAGCCGACATAATTCCTTTAAAAATGAAATTCGAAGTTCGCTTTTATTATACTGAGTTGTCTTTTAATTCAATAATCTTTAATTTCTTTCCAAAAAGCAAGATAATGTTTAGTTTGATATGAATGGATTGCTTTTAATTTTATTATTTTCCTCTATTTGATCATCAAAAAATGCAAGAAGGGCTGTCACAATCGAAAAGGCAAATTTATATTATGATTGCTTTGCTGTTTCTTTTGTTGTTTCTTTTTGTCAATTCGCTGGTTTTTGGCTCAGTCCCTCTATCTTTTAGTGATGTTATAGGATTGTTATTATTTCAGGAGCCTCGTAACCTTGAAGTCAGTACGATTATTTTACAGTTCCGCCTTCCCAGATCGGCAACCGCTGTTTTGGCAGGAGTTGCCTTATCACTCAGCGGACTTTTAATGCAGACTTTCTTTAAAAATCCCCTGGCCGGTCCCTACGTGCTTGGAATCAATTCCGGCGCGAGTTTTGGTGTGGCTTTGATTATCTTTTGCGGCTCTTTATTCCCTCTAGGATTTTTTTTTAGCGGGGTGACCCGGATCGCGGCGGCTTTTTTGGGTGCTGTTTTCGTTTTTGTGCTGGTTTTTATGATTTCAGAACGATTAAAAAATAAGATGACGTTGTTGATTGTGGGTATCATGATCGGCTATTTTACCAGCGGCTTGGTCAGTCTTTTGATTTTTTTTAGTAGAGCGAGCGAAATCCAGTCATTTTTGTTCTGGACGTTTGGCAGTTTTAGAGGAGTTGGTTTTAATCAACTGGCTTATTTCCTGCCAAGTGTAATTGTGGGTGTTTTATTTGCTCTTTGGGCTATCAAACCCATGAACAGTCTTTTATTGGGAGAAGACTATGCGGCGAGTATGGGGGTCGATATTAAGGCCACAAAAAAAAAGATCATTCTCAGTGGTTCTATACTGACCGGAACAACGACCGCCTTCTGTGGTCCCATCGCTTTTTTGGGGATAGCGGTACCTCATCTTTGCCGTTGGTTTTTTCATACCTCAAACCACAGAGTTTTGTTTCCGGCAGTCATTTTGATGGGTGCGGATATCGCTTTATTGGCCGAGATCATAGCTCAGTTGCCTGGAAGCGGCCTCACTTTGCCCCTGAATGCGGTGACAGCCCTTTTGGGTGCCCCGGTCGTGATTTGGGTGATTTTCTTTAAAAAGAATATCTAGCTTATTTTATGGAATTATATAAAACCGACGGACTTACGATTGGTTATAAGAAAACTTTTGGAGAAACCATTCTTGGTGAGAATTTTGAGCTAAGACTTTCTAAAGGTGAAATGGTCTGTGTCTTGGGCCCCAATGGCGTGGGTAAATCGACCCTGCTTAAGACCATGGCTGGACTTCATACGCCTCTTATGGGAAAGGCTTATCTCATGGGCATGGATGTTCACGGTCTAAGGAAAGATCAACTGGCCAGGAAAGTAGCGGTTGTTTTAACTGAGCGGATTGATGCGGTTTCGATGACGGGCTTTGAGTTTGTGAGTTTGGGGCGATATCCCTATACAGGAGGGCTGGGCAAACTGAGAGAAAGAGATATTAATGTGGTATTGAAAGTCATGAGAGAAACCGGAACCATTGAATTTAGGGATATTGCCGTTGGAAAGTTGAGTGATGGTGAAAGGCAGAAGGTTTTAGTCGCCAGAGCTTTGGCTCAGGAGCCTGTTTTATTGATTCTTGATGAGCCAATGATTTTTTTGGATATTACTAGAAAGTTTGAATTGTTTCAAATGTTAAGGACACTGTCTGTACAAAAAAAGATGTCAATTTTATTGTCCACGCACGATATCGACACGGCACTAAGGTTTGCTGACCGTCTATGGCTTTTTGGTTCCGAAAAAAAAATTACCGCTGGCTCCCCTGAGGATTTGATGCTTAAAAAGGCAGTGCATGATTTGTTCAAAGACCCTTTGATTCAGTATGATAAAACGAATGGATGCTTTTTACAGAAGCCACAATTTATTAAAAAAGCCTATTTGGTAGGAGAGGAGGATTATATTTATTGGACTCGGCGGGTTTTGGAGAGAAAAGGTTTTGCTGTCAGTTTAAATCAGAGTGATGGCACTTTAAAAGTTCAGGTTCAATTAGAGGATGGTTTGCCCGTATGGAAGGTTGTTTATCAAGATGGGAGAAATGTTTTTCACAGTTTATTGGAAATGGGAGATTTTTTGGAGATGATTCGGGAGGATTGTTTGAAAAACTGACAGGTTTTAACCAAGCGACCGAAATTTCATGGTAGAAGATCGAACTGTAGCTCCCCCGCATAAAAACCCTCCTTTGAATCTTTGAGATGCCCATTTCATGCCCTCCGGCCAGCCCTGCGGCTTCCCATATCCGACTAAAAACACAGACAATAATAATATATTAAAATAACTCTTAAGTTTTTTGACAAATCCGCCGAAAGAGAATTAGCCGGGAAAGGTTTTACGCGGCTCAGGTTCATTGAAAATTTGGTTAAAGCGTTACTTTGAAATAAGATAAGGAATTAGCGCTTTTTTATGGGGCAGGTCGAAGCCTTGGAATAGTAATTGAAACTCTATGAGTGATAGAAAATCAATTATGATTTAACAATAACCTCAAGAGCTTTTACTAAGTCTTAAAAAAAAATACGTTCGCCTTATTTCGTAATGAGTTAGGGTAGGATGTCGTTTCCTTTTTTTGATGAGAAAAGCCGGATGCCTGAGAAATCGGGGGAACAATGAGGGGTTATTACCTGTAAAAATAACGGGGTTGGAACATATTGCCGTTTCCACGCCCTTATTATGGGAAAATTATGTCTTCTGACGTTAGTGCTTTTGCGGTAACCGGTCTCGCATCCAACATGGATACGAAGGCCATTGTCGATAAGATGATCGCGGCTGAAAAAAAGAAAATCGAGCCAATCGTCAAAAGACAAGAGAGCAAAAGCCTTGAGCTGGACGCATGGAAACAGGTCAAGGGCTACCTGGAGACTGTCCAATCAACATCCGAGGTTATAACGAAAAAATCCCTATGGGACGGTAAAATCGTAACCTCGAGCAATCCTGATGTTGTAGAGGCGATCGGGACATCGGGCGCAAAGCCGGGCAAACATACCCTGGTGGTGGATAAGCTCGCTTTGAATCACCAGATTGCCTCACAGAATTTTTCGGCCAAGGAGGATTCGGTCGGACGAGGCCAAGTCGTCGTCAAGATTGGGGACTCTGAAGAGTATAAAATCACCATCGATCAGACCAACGATACGGTTCAGGGATTTGTCGACGCCATCCAGGCATTGGATGCGGGACTCTCGGCCAGTATTATCAAGACGGGTAACAAGGAGAGGCCGTTTCAAATCGTGCTGACTAGTAAAAAGACTGGTCTGGATGGGAAACTGACCATTTTGGTTGACCTCAAGGGTGAAGGCGAGCCTCCGACATTTGATCCCTATTACATGCAGCCTGGAAAATGGCAGGGAATCCATAAGGATAAAACGGCTCCTAAACCCACAGGTACTGGCGCGTCAACAGCGGTTCCCGAATTTATCGGGAACTATACCGGCGAGGAACCTTTAGATATGAAGTTTACGGTCGTCAATACAGGAATCGTCGGGGTCAGCGAGAGCCTTCGTTTGCGCTGGGAGGATAATCAGGATCGCTTCGGTTATCTGGATATGGGTTCTTTTAACTACACTCCAGGCGAGCCGATCGCGGTCGTTGACGGGATTTCGCTCATCTTGAGTGACGGTGAGGTCATCGTCAACGATACTTTTACCGTCAAGGCAAAGCAGCAGGAACCCGACATGTTCTGGTGGAAAAGCGACGAAGAGCGCATGGCCAAAATAGAACAGCCCAGTTCATGGGGCAGACAGCTGACTGATGGTGGGCCGATTATCACGGGAAAGTACGAAAGCAATGAAGACGACTTCTTTACCATGAAAGTCGTTGGTAGCGGACAGATCGGACAGGCCGATGACTTGCGGATCGTGTATGAATCCGAAAACGGGTTGAAGGGAACCCTCTTCATAGGAAAAGGCTATAACCCAGGGACAAAGCTTTCCATGGGAAAGGGGCTTGAGCTGAGCTTGAAACCCGGTCTGCTTCAAGACGGGGATTATTCAACCTTCGAGTTTCAGTCGGAGTCCACTGAGGATTACTGGTGGCTTGAAGAAACCGAAAGAAAAGAGGGCCAAAGGATCAGCAATATTACCAACTGGATTCGCGAAGAAGAGGAAGAGGATGAAGATACAGGCCGTGTCAAAAAACCGACTGGCGCAAGGATAAGTAATGCGGATAAGTCGATCGTCGGGAAATATACCGATTTTGAATCGAAAGCCTATACCTTCACGGCTCTAAAAAGCGGCTCGGTCGGAACGACCCAGGATCTGGAATTACGCTGGGAGGATACTAAGGGAAACACCGGAGTTCTTAACATCGGTGAAGGTTATATTCCTGGAACGCCGCTGGAATTTGACTCGGGGCTGGGGCTGATTTTACAGCCAGGCAGTGTCTTTGAGACTGATTCGTTCAGTTTCAGGACTTTTTCCCCGGTTATACAGCCACCCCAGGACGCCGAAGTGCGTCTGGGAGCGACGGAGTTGGGGGGAGGACTACTGATCACTAACCCGACCAACACCTTAGAAGATGTTATCGAAGGCGTGAAACTGAATTTGGTAACCTCTCACGAGAAACCGGTTACTATCAGCATTCGGGGAGATACTGAAAAGGCTTTGGGTGGAATCAAGGATTTTGTCAACGCCTATAACGCCATGTTGATGTATTTCCAGGATGTGACCAAGTACGATCAGGATTCCGGCGCGGCGGGAGCTTTGCAGGGTGATCGGAATCTGCCGAGAATTCAGAGGGAGACCAGCCGGATATTTATCGATCCCATCAGGGGACTGGATACTAAACACAACCAGCTGGTGTCGATCGGACTGAAGATTAGTAAAGATGGCAAGATAGAGTTGGATGAGGAGAAACTGACTAACACGATTAATGATAATCTGACAACGGTTTCAAATCTATTTCGTAGCATTGGAACGACCGAAAATAGCGGGGTAACTTATTTGAGTTCAAGTGAAAAGACTCAGATTAGTGGCGAGGAAGGGTATGATATCGATATCATCCAAGCGGCCTCAAGGGGTTATTACACCACCAAGCCTAATTTGGGTCCAATTGAGATCAACGATCAAAATAAAAGGCTTTACGTCAAGATCAACGGCCGGGAATCAGAGGAACTTGAGCTGGAAAAGGGACTCTATACCATTGAACAAATAGCTAAAAACCTTCAGCAGTTGATCGTAAAGGATAAAAATATCGGCAGACTGAATGTTACGGTAACTTCTGCCGAAGGGAAACTGACCATCACCTCGAACGTGTCCGGAAGCCGTTCCACGGTATCGATACGTTCAGCGAGCGGTACAGAGGAACAAGAGCATTTTATCCTAGGGGGTGAAGAGGTTGAAGGTAAAAACGTACAGGGAAGAATCGATAATGTTGAAATGGAGGGAAACGGTCAGATTCTGACTGGCAAGAAAGGAACGAGGTACGAGGGCTTAAAACTATATGCCTCTTTAAGCCAAAGTCAGATTGGTGAAGGCGCCGAGGCCAATATGATCTTCACCAAAGGAGTCGCCGCAAAGGTAAAAGACTATATCGACGGCCTGATGGATAAAGAGCATGGGGCATTAGGGATTTACACCAAGAACGTAAAGGAACAGTTAAAGGGATTTGAAAAGGAAGTCAAAATCCTGGATGAAAGAATCCAGAAGAAAAGAGAAAAAATGTCACTTAAGTTCGCGAGAATGGAGGCTAAGCTCGGCCAGTTAAAATCCGAGCAGAATTATCTTACAAATCAGATAAGTAAGCTTGGATAGAGTTGAAAATTAATTTTATCTATAAGACCGAATGACCCGCTAGGGGGTATTTCCGATCTTCCTGAGAAAAGGCGGATCAATTATTTTTCATAGTGGACAGGTTATCTGCTTAGTAACTTAAATTCAGGCAGACAGTTTTTTTAACATCCCTGTTTTGGGACCCAAGTAGAGTATAGAGGTGATATGAACCCATATTTAAAAAGCAATAACGCCTATAAAAAAGCGGCTGTGACGACTCAGGACCAAGGATCTTTGATTTTAATGCTCTTTGACGGAGGAATCCGTTTTTTAAAGGCCGCGATTAAAAAGATCGAAGAGAAGGACCTGGAACAGGCCCATCACAATATCATCAAGGGGAAGGATATCGTCTCGGAACTGATCGCGTCTCTTAATGTAGATGATACCGGAGATGTCGGCAATAACCTCAAAACGATTTATGTCTTTATCTATAACAAGCTCATTGATGCGAATATTCAAAAAGATGCGAATCTGATTAAAGAAATTATAGTCCTTTTAGATGAGCTAAGAGGTGGGTGGAGGCATGTGGTCAACCACAAGAAAGAAGCCGCGAAATCTCAAAACTTCAACTCGAGAGGTGCGGTAAAACCGATCGAAATAAAAGGATGATTCATCGCTTATAACTGCTTGATAAAGACAGATTATATAAATTCAAAGAAGCTTTTCAAGGAAGGATTTGAATATTTCTTTCTTAACCCGGCTCAGAAGGGAAATAAGAAATAGGATGAATAATTGCCAACTTTGAAATCCGATTTCAGGGGAGGGCAAAGATAGTTCATTTACAATAAAACGCGCCAGATAATAGACTTTTTTGATAAAGTCTGATGGATATCTGGAATTTATTTATCAAATCGAGTGGATTGGTGTGCCCTTTTTAGGCGGTTTTAACCTGAAGGCTGGATACAGTTCTGGGATTGACGCTTGATAGTGGAATTAATCCGTCTGCCGTTTGCTCGTTAATACCGGGACTGGATTGGTTTGCCAAGTAATGGCTTTGAGGCAGATTGGCATGACCACTGTTTTCTGGCAGGTTTTTAAATAGGGATGTATCGCGTGTCGCGGTCATATTGAAAATCGGTCAGTGTTATTTTTTGTGATTATGAGTTACCCATCTGTCAAGAAAGAGAAAGTGATTAATGGCTTCATCCATGAATCCATCGATCAACTTCACAACGGTCTTGACTTATGAGTTTACGAATTAATCATATAGATGTTTATGCTATAATTATGCCTTTGCGCTCATTTTTACAGGGAGGTGAAAATGAAAAATAAACTCGTTGTCAGTTCTAATGTTAGTAACAAGGAAGATAAAAGGATTATCAAGCTATGCTTTGATTCGAAATCCATCAGTAAGATCGAACCAGGGCTAAAAATGCTCTTTGCCCAGAACGACGCACCTGTCTTTGTGACGGTGGCTGAAAATACAATGGATGGCTATTATTCGAATTTTGATGATTAATATTCAGCGAGCGCTTAACAGGTTATATAATTTTTAAACCGAATCCGGCAGGGCAAGGATGGGGTACAGGACTTGGTTTGTTTTAAAGGATCTTATTTTAAGATCTATCGTTCATCTTAAAAGGAGGTTGCCTATGATGTGATTTTTAGAAGATTTTTTCAAGCTGAGTTATACTGGCAGTTGCCGAATCAAACAAGATCGGTAAATAGCCGGTTTGATTCGGGAGCTGCCTGAATCACGTCTTTTTGACGTAGTTGAGTTTGTGGCTCTTTCTTCGGCTGTGGTTTGTCTTTTTGACACTTGGATCATTTATCAAGCGTCCAGAAAGGCTCCGGTGCATTTTATCAAACATTACCAGTGTTTTATAGAATAATCAGGGTTAGATCCAGTCATAAGAACTCGGAAACTTGCCAATAATTTGGCTTTGTAACTGGTAGGGATACCAGCGAAAATCTTCACAAGGAGAGTGTTATGACTTTGCGAATTAATCATAACATCAGCGCTATTAACGCGCACCGCAGCTTGGAAGTCAACGACCACGACCTCAGCAAGTCATTGAGGAGGTTGTCGTCGGGATTAGCGATCAACCACGCGGCAGATGGACCTGCAAGTTTGGTGATTTCTGAGCAGATGCGCGCGCAGGTCGCGGGGTTAAACCAGGCGATCAACAACTCCGAGACGGCGATTTCCTTGGTACAAACGGCTGAAGGAGCCTTTCACGAACTCAATAGTATGCTGATTCAGATGAGACAGCTTGCTATACACGCAGCGAATGAAGGGGTTAACGATCAAGTTATGCTTCAAGCCGATCAACAGGAAATCGATAATATTATTGCCGCTATGGACCGAATCGCTAAGCAGACCCAGTTTGGAGCCAGAAGGCTTCTGGATGGGTCAAACGGAGCGAACGGAACAGCGACCGGCAATGACTTGGAATTCGTGAGAGCCAGTACGGCTACCAACGAATCCAAGGGCGGAAGTTATGACGTCACGATCACCCAGAACGCAAGCCGATCTTACGTTCAAGGAACAACAGCCTTGGACATGGATATGGTGAAAGCTGGGGAAAGCTTGACGATTATCGAAGGTGGTAAAAGTGTTACCTATAAAACCAGAGAGGAAGACACGGTTGATACCGCTGTCCAGAATCTGGTGGCCGCGGTCGAAAGAGCGGAGCTAAAGGTAAACGTAACCGTGGATGAGTCGGGCCATATAAGGATCGAGCATACCGATTACGGGAAAAAACCGGAATTTCAGGTCTCCAGTACAACCGCAGGGGTCTTGTCTCAGCAAGCGGGTATTATCGAGCAGTCCACAGATGGTCTCGATATTGCCGGAATGCTTAACGGCGAGGCCGCAAACGGTGTTGGACAAATCCTTACTGGTCAGGCCGGAGCCCAAAATGTGGACGGATTGGTAGTCCGCTATTCGGGTATAGCCGGGGATGGAGCTTTGCCAAATGAGGGGGTTAAAGTAGGAAGTGTCTACGTTTCCCAAAATTCTTTGACTTTCCAGATCGGGGGTAACCGCGGGCAGCATGTCGGGATTTCTCTGTTTGAGACATCTGCGGACAATCTGGCCAAAGGTATTAAAAACAAAAGCGGTTTCAGACGGTTATCGGATGTCAGTGTGCTTGATTCGGAAATGGCTCAGGATACCTTGTTAATGATAGACAGGGCAGTCAACGAGATCACGACCATTCGGGCGGAATTGGGAGCCTTTCAGAAGAATACCCTGGAGGGAAACCTTAATAACTTGCGTATTGCGACGGAGAACTTGACCGCTGCCGAATCCATCATCCGTGATGTGGATATGGCGGCTGAGATGGCGACTTTTACGAGGAACCAGATCATGACCGAATCGGCGACTGCGATGTTAGCGCAGGCGAACCAAGTACCTAAAGCTGTGCTGAAGTTACTGAATTAGTTTAAACGATAAGGGGGGCCTATGGTCCCCTCTTTAAAGGGAGGGCTATTTCATGACCAAGCAGAGCCTAAGGGGTGTTATGTTTGTTTTTATAGCACTTAGAGTAAACATTTTAGATGACATATGGATGGAGGGGTAACGGGGCTTTGACGGCTGCCGCGAGCCCCAGTATGTCTGTGGACATGAGTTTCACGGGGGCCGCTAGTTCAGGAAGAACTACATTTGTTCCAAAGGGAGGGAATCCTGAATGTGCTTCCATGTCACTTTTTTTTTAAAAGTGACATTTATTGAGTCTTTTTTGACATGGAGGTCAATAGTCTCGTTTAATTCATACGTTCATTTAAAATGGAGTATTGTTATGAGTTTACGAATTAATCATAATACTGCCAGCTTGAACGCGCATAGAAACTTGAACCAGAACGATTCGATGGTGTCAAAATCATTGGAACGTTTAAGTTCGGGACTGAAAATCAACAGGGCTGGGGATGCTCCGGCGTCCCTTGTTGCTTCCGAGCAGATGCGAAGTCAGATCGCCAGTATTGAACAGGCGATCCGCAACTCTGAGGTTTCGGTATCTATGGTGCAGACAGCTGAAGGTGCCTTGGCTGAGGTGAACAACATGCTGGTTACAATTCGCCAGCTTTCAATTCATGCGGCCAACGAAGGCGCTAACGATGATGTCATGCTTGCAGCCGATCAATTGGAAATCGACAACTTGCTTTCCGCAATTGATCGGATTTCAACCTCGACAGAGTTTGGTTCTAGAAAGTTGTTGGATGGCTCCAACGGGGTATCCGGTATTGCCATTGGAGGTGGTCTTCAGTTTGTAAAGGCAACGACCAAGACTCAGGATTCGAAGGATGATAGTTATGAAGTAACTATCAGTCAGTTATCGAGTCAGGCGTCTTTGTCAGGTACAGCCGCCTTAACAGAAGACATAATCAAAAATGGAGAAAGACTTTCCGTTACTGAGGGTGGTAAGACCGCCACCTATATCACCAAGGAAACCGATACGGCTTCCTCGGTAGTGCAGAATTTTAATGCTGTCGCTAAAAAAGCGGGTCTTGATGTTATGATCACGTCTGACGATAGCGACATGATTCAGATTACGCACAATCAGTACGGAAAGAAACACTCCTTTAAGGCATCCAGTAGCTCGTCCGGTATCGTGTCCCAGACTGCAGGGACCTTTCAGGAAGCCATGTCAGGTAGTGATCTGCAAGGCAAGATCAACGGTGAGGCAACCATCGGTGATGGTGATACCATTACAGGTATCCGTGGAAACGCGAACACTGATGGTTTGACGGTTAGATTCACCGGGCAGGATGATCTGCAGGTAACTCCGGAAGGAGTCTCCGTGGGTCGGGTCAATGTTTCTCAGAACTCGTTGACGTTTCAGGTTGGCCCTGGTCAGGGACAAACTGTTAACGTAGCTCTGCAGAATACATCGTCCAGCCAGCTCGGCACGGGTATTCGTAATGAAAGCAAATTCCTGTCGCTTTCTGACGTGGATGTTACATCCGCACAGAAGTCGCAGGATACGGTGACATTAGTGGATACCGCCATCAATGAAGTTACAAAGCTTCGAGCGGATTTGGGTTCCTTCCAAAAGAACATCTTGGAAGCCAACCTCGCAAATCTTCGCATCGCGAACGAGAACATGGTCGCGGCGGAGTCGAGCATCCGTGATACGGATGTCGCTTTGGAGATGGCAGAATTTACCCGGAGGGATCTGATGTTAAGATCGGCTTCGGCAATGGTCGCTCAGGCAAACCAGGTTCCAAGCAAGGTGATGAATTTGCTGATGGACTAGGTTTTTTGGCAGCTAATTTGGACAAGGAGTAAAATCACCTTTGGCTTGCTGAGATGAGGGCATACCCCGCTTTTGTCTCAGCGGTCAAAGGTTTTTTCAAATCTCTGGATTTTCCGGTTTTTCCATGAACTTAACTTGTAATCGGGTTGCTCCAGCTTTTCCACCGAGTTCTTCAACAATTTCTTATCACCCATGAAAAGCGTCTTGATCCCGGCGAGGTTTCCGGAGATTATGTCCGAAACACTGTTACCGTAATAGATAGCCTGCGAGGGGTTGACCGTTTGTATTTCCATTAACTTCAGGATGATGAAGGGTGAAGGTTTTTTTTGATCTGGTTTAAATCGACTTGAAACGTAAACGTTTTTTTTTGGAAAATAACTGTTGAGTTTTGTCAGTCTCATTTTTTTCATCTGATTTTCGAAATTGCCGTTGCTAATGATGAAAAGTTGTTTTTTTTGTTTAGCCAGAAGATCCAAGTATTTAAAAACGCCCTCGAAAACAGTCAGGTTTTCCCAAAAAACTTTTTCGTAAATCCTTAAAAGCCGTTCGGTTTTTTTCTCAATTTCATTTTTAGCAAAAGATTCCTGAATTAAAAAAGCCTTAAAATATTCCTTGGGGAACGCTGAGGAAAAATGAGCCGTAAGTTTTTTTAGTCGGTTGATTTTGATTATCAAATCATCTTGATCGCTATCAGGGTAGATTTCCTCAAGAGCTTTTCGTTGCGACAGAAAATAGGCAAATCGAGTGTTAATCAGGGTATCGTCAAGGTCGAAAATATGGTATGTTAACTCAAGGATTTCTTTCATCCAACCGTTACGGATTTGGCCAAGTTCCGGGGTTTGTCGATGTTCAGTCCCAGATGCAAAGCGGAATAGTAAGAAAAAAGCTGAGCCATGACCAGTTCGATCAAAGGGGTTAGTTCGGAATGAATTTTCGGAATGACAAAATAGTAATCCAGGAGTTCCTTCGTCTTGGTATCATCCTCCAAGCAAAAGGAAACCACTTTTCCTTTCCTGGTCTTGACCTCCTCAATCGCCATCAGGGTCGATTCAAACAGATGGGTTTTTTCTCTGGAAGGCAGGAAGAAAAGACTGTAAAGATTCTCATCCACCATGGCCAGGGTTCCATGCTTTAAAAAACCGGAAGGCAAACCTTCTGCGTGCAGGTAGGTGACTTCTTTCATCTTCAATGCCGATTCAAGCGCGATAGGATAATAAATCCCCTTTCCCATAAAGAGCCAGTTATTGATATTCGAGGTTTCCATAGCCAGACCACGTATGAAGCCGGATTCTTCATTAAGAACTTTTTCGATGATTTCAGCGAATTCATGGAGGTGGTCATGGAAAGCGTCAGCTTCTTTTTGAGTTAATTTATTTCTGAGGACACCGACTCTCAAGGCAACCTGCCAGAGAATAATGATCTGGGACAAGGCCGCCTTGGTCGATACCACGCAAATCTCAGGTCCGGACTGTTGATAGATACAGTGATCCACGGTTTGGCTGATAGATGAACCAACGACGTTGACGATAGCCGAGGTGGATGCCCCGCAGTTTTTGGCGGCTCTGATCGCCATTCTCGTATCGTAGGTTTCCCCACTTTGGGATAAAAACAAGACATGGTGGTCTTTCTTGACGGGAATCAGGTTCGGGTACTCATCTGATGAAATAGCCGGAACATACATATTGGCGAATTTTGAAAACAAATAGGTTCCGATCATCGCGATATAGTAGGTTGTGCCAACGCCTACGCAGAAGGACTGTTCCTTGTTGATAAATTTTCGGGCGATTTCCTCAAGCTGGTCGGTTTGGATCTGGAGCGCGTTTCTGATGGTTTGAGGCTGGTCAAATATTTCCTTAAGCATATAATGAGAAAAGCCTCCCCGACGGGCGGTTTCCCGGTCCCATTTCACCTTGATGACTTCCTTGAGGATTTTATTCCGGTTGGAAAGCTTTTTTACTTCATAGCTGTCCTTGGTCATGATCACGTATTCGAAATCGCCAAGCAAGATCGTATCCTTGGTTTCAGATATAAATGCGTTAATATCCGAACTGATATAGTTTGTGCCGTCATTGACACCGATTACCAAAGGCGAGTCTTTTTTTACAGCATAGATCACACCGGGGTTATAATTGGTGATCATCGCTATGGCATAAGAGCCCTCAATTTTTTTCAAAGATTCGCAAAAGGCATCTTCGATATTCTGTGATTTTCGATATTCATCCTGCAAAAGATTAGAAAATACTTCGGTATCCGTCGTGGATTTAAAAAGATAACCTTTTTGTATCAATTCTTCTTTGAGATCCTGATAATTGGAGAAGATGCCGTTATGAACAATGGCAAAATTATTATCATTGGATGGATGCGGATGAGAGTTTTCCATTGTGACACCGCCATGAGTCGCCCAGCGGGTATGAGCGATCCCAGTGCTTCCTTTCATACTTAAAAAGTCAACTTTATGATTGACTTCATTGACGTTGCCGATATTTTTTTTGTGCTGGATTTGCACTCCATCATAAATCGACATACCGCAGGAGTCATATCCCCTGTATTCTAAATTCAAAAGCGTATTAAGGAGTTTGCTCGCAACCTGTTTATGGCTGGCAATCGCGCTGATTCCACACATATTGTATTATTGGTTTGAATTTAAAGTCTTAATGATTTCATCATTAATCGAAATTTTATCAGCTATCTTGGTCTCCGGTGGGATAATGGTACCAGGAGCGATGGTATTTCCGGTTCCAATGGTTGAGTTATCCCCAATCAACACCCCCAGTTTCGGCATTTTAGTGTTGATCGGCTTTGAACCGGGCGGTCTTAACAAAATATCGTGACCTTCGGGATCATAATTAACCGTCATGATTCCCGAACCCAAATTGACATTTTCCCCGATAACGCTATCACCTAAAAAAGAAAGCCTGCCGATCGTCGAGTTCCCAAATAAAACCGTATTTTTGATTTCAGTACCATAGCCTATTTTCGAGTTGGGACCAATCGATGAATTTTTTCTGATCAGACAATTATTCCCGATATAAACATTAGACCCTATATAGCAGGGTCCCACTATTTTCGTTCCGGAACTGATATGGACATTTTCCTCCATCTTGACCACGCCGCTGATATTGACGTTAGATTCGATGTTAACACTTGCTGGAATCATCGATCTATTCCAAGGCTCGATCATCAGGCGGTTTGCGGCTAGAATAAACCAAGGCCTGCTGATGTCGATCCAGTTATCCTCCCAAAGGGAAGCCTCAATGTCACCGCTATCGATAAGATGCTGAAAAAGAAGAACGATTTCCTTATTCAACTCTCTGAGTTTTTTAAAGCAATCTCTAGATAAGATAAAGCTGCCGCCAAAAATATAATTTGATAGTCTTGTACCAGTGGGTTTTTCAAGTAGTTTGGTGATCTTCATGTTGTGGCTTAGATATATATTGCCATAGGAGCCTTCTGAAGATGGGTGGGTGATGGTGGCCAAGGTACATGGCTTTGATCTTTTAAAACGGTTTAAAAGATGAGTATAGGGATTGCCAGCCATAAGGGCATCGCCGTAGACCAATAAAAAATGCTCATCGTCTCCAACCACATTTTCCGCCAGGGATACGGCATGACCAATTCCAAGTTCTTTAGGTTGAACGATGTAATCAAGCCTGATTCCCAAAGATTTTCCGTACTGGAAAAACTGTTGGATTA
>Ga0224496_10001058_pt1 | contig 17748 bp, 18 predicted proteins | sample SF_Jul11_sed_USG_2_FD_168127 | JGI IMG/M metagenome (GOLD analysis project Ga0224496, IMG submission 168127) | Sediment microbial communities from San Francisco Bay, California, United States - SF_Jul11_sed_USGS_8_1 | ecosystem: Environmental > Aquatic > Marine > Sediment | place: USA...
CTCCGACCCCGTTTATTTCTCCGACCCCGTTTATTTAATTAAGCAACCATCATTTTTTCCAGTGCCTGCTGATCTGGTCCAACAAACCGGGGTGTTTTATACGCCTCAGATAGATTATCAAACAGGATGCTGTTCATACCTGTGGCGACCGGCAGATGCGCACTGAGTATGACCTGAGGATCTAGATCATTAAGGCTTAAAATGGAATTCTTAAATTTACCCGGATCAACAATCCCTAACCAGGGTGCATCGATAGATGCCCAGAGCTGACCACCCTCAAGCAGATCCTGCGAATTTATTTCTAAAGCAGTTTCCACTGGTTTTGCCAGAATGGCGCCAAAACAATCCGCACTAAACAACGCACCTGTTTTCTGATCGAACAGCCCGGTTGTTTCTGGCGCATCGAAAGTCGGTGGTGATACCGCTCGTATTTTGCGATCACCTATATCCAGAGTCTGCCCGGAATTTAACAAATAGACACGATCAAGCGCGATACCTTGTAAGCCCATTTTTGCCATACCAATATAGCTTGTAATCACACGGGCATTGGGCGCTTCTGCCAATATCGCTTCCAGATTCCCCAGATGATCCATATCAGCATGGGTTATCCAGATCCAGCGTAAATCTTTAAGTTCAATAATCGATTTCAGTTCACCTAAGAAATCTTTACGCACAGCAGCCATACCTGTATCAACTAACATCGGCTGTTTAGCGTGAATGACAAACGCGTTTACCGGCAATACCCCAAATCCCGGTATCGGGATATATGACACCAGTGACGTGGTATCGGTGGTGACTTTTCGTGATTCAAATAGACATGGCTCATTCATTTATGCTCTCCCGATTAACAGGCAACCTTGCTCAGGCAATATTGAGTGAACATATATGTTCACCGAAAAAATCTTATACCCCTGAAATTAGCTTGTCAAGATTTTAATAAACAGCTATGTTTACTGAATATGAAACCACGTAAATACACAAAGACCCTGCGGGCCAGACAACAGGAAAACACCCGGGAACGAATTGTTGAAGCCACTGTTGAACTACATGAAGAACTGGGGCCAGCAAAGACCAGCATTAAAGCCATAGCGGAAAAAGCCGGCGTGCAACGATTAACGGTGTATCGCTATTTTCCGGATGAATTTGCTTTATTCGAAGCCTGCACGGGCCACTGGCTTGGTTTGCACCCGCCACCCGATCTCACCGACTGGAAAAATATCACTGACGCTGCTGAACGTAGTCACAAAGCGTTACTGGATTTTTATCGCTATTATCGAAAAACAGAAAGCATGTTGACCGGTGCCTACCGCGATTTTGATGCTGTTGAAGCGATGCAGGCACCGATGAAGCGAGTGGAAACCTATCTTGATCAGGTACGAGATGATTTGCTAACTAACTGGAAAGCCAAAGGAAAACGCAAGCAACAATTATCCCTGACGTTACGCCATGGTTTACGTTTTACCACCTGGCAGGCATTAAATAACGAAGGTCTCAGTGATACTCAAATTGCGGAACTGGTGATGTCATGGATCAATAAATGAACATAAACATGGCCTCACTAAAGGGGACGATAGCATTTGAACGTGACGAGCTTTATCATTTGTGAGCGACCCCAGACTGTTCATTTTATCAGTCCTGTTTGCGGTTTAATTACCTACCCTGCGCCCACAGGGTACACCCATTCTCTCTGGGTGTATCTTTACCACAGAGGGATTAAGATATTCAGTAACACACTATTATCGAATTAATCACAGGAGAAGGATTATGGCTAACGAAGGCTATCATGAACCACTTGAAGAACTTAGCGATGCCACCCGTGACATGCATCGTGCGATCACGTCATTAATGGAAGAACTGGAAGCCGTTGACTGGTATAACCAGCGGGTTGACGCCAGCAAGAACCCGGAACTTAAAGCCATACTGGCACATAACCGGGATGAGGAAAAGGAACATGCCGCTATGCTACTGGAATGGATACGTCGACAGGACAGCTCCTTTGATAAGGAACTCAAGGACTACCTGTTTACCGACAAACCGATTGCACACCTGTAAATTAATAATCATTTCGGCCAGTTATTTTTAAATATCACCGAATGCGTATCTGGGATATTCATCCGGGTTATCTAAACCGGCAAAGTCTGCTCGGCGAACACCGTGAGCTGCACGGAATTGTGTCAATTATTGCGAACAATAAAAAAGGATATTCAAAACACCCTGAAACCCTTCGCTGGGTAAACCGTGGCTGGGCATTAAAGCAGCGCCATCGACTACTGGCAGCCGAAATGTCACTGCGAGGCTATCATGACAGATCCCCGGTTAGCCTGCGCAGTAATAAGGAGTTATGGCCAGAGACCTATATCGATGAACCTTTCACGCAATTTCAGCTACTCGCATCCAAATACCACAACAGAGAACCGGGCCGAATTCCCTTGCCTGACAATGCCCAGCAATTCTGGAGCCAGCATAAATATTCCGTACTGGCTCGCAATGAAAGCCTGTACAGAAAACTCGGTCGTGATTTTGCTGCCATCCGGCCACGGGAAAATTATTCTGCACTGGCGACAACTGTTACCGAACAATTAAGAATTTCACCCACACCTGGCGGTATCAATAACGCGCTGCTTCATATGTGGGGCTATGTATCTGATGCTGCTGCAAGCAAAAAAAATAAAATCGAAACCTGGTCATCCAGACGATTATTAAAAACCATACAGCAAAATAGCCTATTGCAGAAACAGAACTATATTATATCCTCTACTGCACTCACCGAACTGGAAATATGGATACCCGGATAACCATATATTGATTGAATTATAATAAACCGAAGCAGATAATTAGATAATAAAATAATCATCTATCAGATTTTATCATTTGCTATTAACCGGATTATTCACAGTCAAGATGCAAAAATTAACCGCCTCATTAAATGCCTGGAATACAGAATCATTTAATCACACTTTAAAAAATGAAATTGAAAATCTGGCACCCGGAATATTGCCACTGGAACAGACAACCACACAGGGTGGAATGGTTGATGATAAAAACATTAGTGCAACGATTACCAGCAGCTCAGAAACCGGTGAATTAATTCAGGTAAAAACCGGAATATTTTTTAATGAAATCATTGGCGGCTGCAGCTGCGGTGATGATCCCGCATCTGAAAATGCCTATTGCGAAATAATGATATCGATTGATAAAAAAACAGCGACAGCGACATTTAAAATCATTACTGAATAACCATAATTTAAACAGATTAGTTGCTGGTGTAATTACCATAAAATCCGCGCAAACACCGGTATAACGCGCTATCCGCCATTTCCACCCGTGCGTCGAAATAATTATCTCATTATGTTAGAATAGCGTGCTATTTTTATATGCAGCCCCGGTTATACAATGAAATTCACCAAAAGTTTTGACGCTCCCAATCCCATTCCTGAAAAAGGTATTCGTAACGCAATTAAATTAATGGAAAACGGCATGCTCTACCGTTATGGCCATGTCGATAATGACATCACATTCGATGATGATGATCCTGCACATGCCAATGAAAGTGAAGTATCCAAACTGGAACTGGCATTTAGTCAGTACACTGGCCATAAATATGTCGTTGCCGTCAATTCCTGTGGCAGCGCAATGTTCATTGCCTTAAAGGCCATGGGTATACAGCCAGGCGATAAAGTTTTTACCAACGGTTTTACTTTTACTGCTGTGCCCAGCAGCATTGTTCATGCTAACGCCATTCCTGTTTATCTTGAGTGTAATGACCAGTACGTGGTTGATCTCGATCACTTTAAAGAGCAGATAAAACAGCAACCGGATGTGAAATATTTTATTCTCTCGCACATGCGCGGACACGTTGCCGAACTGGATAAGATTCAGGCTTTATGCGATGAAAATAATATTCGCCTGATTGAAGACTGTGCACACGGCCTGGGCAAACGCTGGAACGCAGAAGATCATGATAATAATTTTGTTGGTCATCATTGTGAAATTGCCTGTTACAGTTCTCAAAGCCATAAGATGCTGAACTCCGGTGAAGGCGGCTTTATTGCCACTGATGACAAACAACTGGCCGCTTACTGTATTCTTGCAGCCGGCTCCTACGAGCAGCTGTATAAAAAACATCTGTCACGCCCCGCCGATGATGCACTGTTTGAAAATATTAAATTTGAAGTACCTAACTTCAGTTTGCGAATGAATAATCTTACGGCTGCTATTCTGCGGCCACAGATTGATCTGATTGATGAGCGTATCGCTTCTTACAAAGAAAAACACGATCGCCTGATTGAACTGCTCACCGGTATCGAACATATTTTTATTCCCGAAGCAGTGGATAATGCTGAACATGTAGGCGACAGTTTACAATTTAATCTTGTTGATTTTAGCAATGATAACGTCAATGACTTTGTCAGTCGTTGTGCCGACAAGGGCGTTAAAATTCAGATTTTTGGTATTGATGATAATGCCCGTGATTTTCGCAACTGGCAGTATTCATTTGATGAAACACCGGATCTGGAAAACACCGCCGACATTATTGCCTGCGCCTGTGATTTACGCCTGCCCATGACATTCACCCTGGAAGACATTGAACTGATCGGCACGATTATTAATGAAGTGATTGACGATATGTCGCTACCATCATCAGTCAAATTAAAAAAACAATCAATCTGATTAAGCACGCCTGCTTACAAACTGCCGGTAACTGATGACGTTAATTCATACTGGTTACCGGCTTTTTTATTTCCCAGTTACACTCTCGAAACACTCAGCTTAATTAAACACCTTTTCCCTCTGGATATTGTTGAAATTTATAGACTATATAAAAACAGTAACGGAACACAAAAATGTTAATTAACATAACCTTATATTAGAGATTATCAAATGAGCAACTCGATCATTCTTCGCCCACTCTATGAATCCGATATCACAGAACATGCCGATCTGTTATACAGCTCATTTAACAACTGGTACTGGAAACACGGATGGGGCAAAGATTATTTCGGTTGTCAGCCACAGGAAACTTCTATTTTTTATGACATTTATAACGATCTGTCACCGGGTTATAGCATCGCTGCTTTTGATAAAAACACCAATCGCATGATGGGCTCCTGCTTTTATCACCCCCGTGAACATCATGTGTCTCTTGGCATTATGAGCGTCCATCCCAATTACGGTGGCCAGGGGGTCGGACGACAACTGGTCAATTACATTCTGGATTACACAAGAGACAATGATTATAAATCCTGCCGCCTGGTCAGCAGCGCGATTAATATGGATTCATTTTCATTGTACAACCGCGCCGGTTTTATACCCCGTGTGACCTATCACGATATGGTAATTACAGTACCTGAAACCGGTCTCGGCGATGTTAATGTCACTGGTGAAGATCGCGTGCGTGAAGCAACCCTCGATGACATCACGGCCATGGGTGAACTGGAAATGGAGATCAGTGGTATCAAACGGGAAATTGACTATCGTTATGCCATTGAGAATCCACGGAACGTACTTCATGCCACGGTCTATGAAAACGACCAGCAGGGTCTGGACGGTTTTATGATTTCCGTAAAACACCCTGCGCTGAACATGCTCGGCCCCTGTGTGGCGCGCAATGAAAATATCGCCATTGCATTAATCAGAAAAGAAATCGAGCGCTTTAGAGGCAGCTGGGTTCTGTTTTCTATTCCCATGGATAAACGCAAAATGGTAGAACAGATGTATGCCTGGAAAGCAATTAATGTGGAAACCCATCTGAAAGAAGTCTGGGGCGAGTTTCCCGGTTTTAATGGCATCAGTATGCCCAGCTTTTTACCTGAAACCGGTTAAAGCGTAGACCGTTCGATACGCGTTCTCATATAGGCATAGTACATCACCGGTATCACCACCAGCGTCAATACCGTTGACACCAGTATGCCGGAAATCAGCGCAATCGCCAGGCCATTAAAAATCGGATCATCGAGAATAAAAAAAGCACCGAGCATGGCGGCCAGCCCGGTTAATACAATGGGTTTGGCGCGCACCGCACCGGAACGAATCACTGCCTCTGCCAGATCGATACCTTCATCGACCTGCTGATTAATAAAGTCCACCAGCAAAATAGAATTGCGCACAATGATACCGGCGAGAGCAATCATGCCGATCATTGACGTCGCGGTGAACTGTGCACCGGCAATGGCATGGCCGGGCATAACACCAATAATGGTCAGGGGAATGGGCGCCATAATAATCAGCGGCACTATATAAGAACGAAACTGCGCGACCACTAATAAATAAATTAAAATCAGGCCAACTGAATAGGCCAGACCCATATCGCGAAATGTTTCGTAAGTAACCTGCCACTCACCATCCCACTTCAAACTGTACTTATAAGGGTTATCCGGTAAATTAATCAGCGTTTGCTGAATCGGCTGACCATTAAATTCCGTTTTTGCCAGGCCACTAAAAATATCAAACATGCCATAGATAGGACTATCCAGCTCACCGGCTACATCGCCGGTGACAAACACCACGGGTAATAAATCCTTGTGATAAATGGTTTGCTGACGTTGTGTGTTAATGATCGTCACCAGATCAGATAGGAATATTAAATCACCACTCTGATTTCGAACTTTAAGATTTAATAAATTATCAAGTGTACCTTTCTGTGAGGCCGGCAATTCAATTCGCACGGGTAAAGGAAACTTTACATTTCCGGTATGCAAATAAGTGACATCTTCACCATTTAATGCCGTCATTAAAGTAGAGGTTATGTCCTCCTGCGAAACACCTAATAAAGCCGCTCTGGGTAAATCCACTTTTACAATCAGTTTAGGTGCCACGGCTTCAACGCTATGGTCGATATCAACGGTGTTCGCTGTTTGCTCAAATACTGCACGGACTTTATTAGCAACCTGAATCTGACCTTCATAATCAGGGCCATAAATTTCTGCCACCAGAGGAGACATCACCGGTGGTCCGGGCGGTACTTCAACCACTTTTACATTAGCACCGTAGGGCTGCGCAATTTTTTGTAAGGGCTCACGAACGGACATGGCAATTTCGTGACTCTGACGATCGCGTTTACTTTTATCAACCAGATTGACCTGTATATCACCCATTTCAGGTGAGTTGCGTAAATAATACTGTCTTACCAGACCATTAAAATTAATCGGTGATGCACCACCCGCATAAACCTGATAATCACTGACCTCCGGTACAGTGGCAAGGTAATGACCGAGTTTACTCATAACGCTGGCCGTTTTTTCAACGGCTGTACTTTCAGGCATATCGACCACTACCTGAAATTCAGAGCGGTTATCAAATGGCAACATTTTTAAGACCACCAGTTTGACGCCTGCCAGTCCAATTGATATGACAATCAAGGTTAAAATAATAATCCAGAGTTTTTTACGCCGGACAGCACCCTCTTCCCGGGTCAGAAACATACCCACATAGAGCTTGAAGAATTCATATAATCGAGTTTCATTTTCCGTGGTCGCCGTATTTATATGTGCATGAGATGCAAATATTTTATTTGCCAGCCAGGGCGTCACCACAAAAGCCACGACCAGTGAAATCAACATACCAATACTGGCATTAATGGGAATCGGGCTCATATACGGCCCCATCAGACCCGTGACAAATGCCATCGGCAACAAGGCGGCAATCACTGTGATCGTCGCCAGTATGGTTGGACCACCCACTTCATCTACCGCCTGCGGAATCGCTTCAAGTAAATTCGTCGCCCCCAGTTGCAAATGACGATGTATGTTTTCAACCACCACAATGGCGTCATCAACCAGAATACCAATGGAAAAAATCAGTGCGAATAATGACACACGGTTTAAGGTAAAGCCCCAGACCCAGGAGGCAAACAGGGTAATGGCCAGGGTAATAATCACCGCCGCACCCACAATCAGGGCTTCACGTTTACCCAATGCCACAAGCACCAGTAACACCACTGATGCGGTTGCAAAAATCAGTTTACTAATCAGATGCTGCGCTTTGTCGTTAGCGGTTTCGCCATAATTACGCGTAATCGAAACATGCACATTATCCGGTATAAAAACGCCCTTTAACTGATCAATACGGGTAATAATATCATTGGCAATTTTTACCGCATTACTGCCGGGCTGTTTGGCAATGGCAATGGTGACGGCCGGGTATTCACCCTGAACCTTAATCTGCTTGCTGGCCGCTGCCGGCCCGGTACCTATCCAGGCAAATTTATCCGGATGTTCAGAACCGCGTTTAATGCGCGCCACGTCGCGTAGATACACGGGTTTGTTCTGATGCACAGCCACCACCAGATCGGCCACGTCTTCCGGCCGGGACAGAAACTCACCCGCCTGGACAATTATTTCCTGATTATTCTCCACCAGGGCACCGGCCGATCGCACATGATTACTGTGTTGCAGGGCACTGCGCAAATCACTAATCACCAGATCATAGGATGCCATGGCATTCGCATCCAGCAATACATGCACTGCATCCAGCGGGCCGCCCAGGGTATAAATATCCCGTGTCCCCTTAACACGTTTCAGCTCCACTTCAATCGCATGGGCGACCTGCTGCAATTCATAACTCCCCTGGGTTTCATCTTCAGTCCACAGGGTTAAGGCCACTATCGGCACATCATCGATACCTTTGGGCTTGATAATCGGCTGCATGACACCCGAACCGGCAGGAAACCAGTCCTGTTTGGAATAAATGGCGTTATATAAACGCACGATAGCCCGGGTGCGATCCTCACCGACCTTAAATTGGACGGTGAGTATTGATAGCCCGGGTCGAGAAACCGAATACACATGTTTTAAGCCTTCCAGCTCGGAAAGAATCTGTTCCGCCGGAATACTGACCAGTTTTTCCACTTCTTTTGCCGAGGCACCGGGAAAAGCAATAAAGACATTGGCAAAGGTCACATTAATCTGCGGCTCTTCTTCACGGGGGGTAATCAGGACTGCAAACAGGCCTAATAACAGGCCGAGCAAGGCCAGCAGCGGGGTAATCTCAGAGGCCTGAAATGCCCTGGCAATACTTCCCGACAGACCAAGTGACTTACTCATGTTGAGGAATATCCTGTTGCTGTTGTTTGATCACGGCAGTCGCCAGAATAGGGTCGAGCACGATAGTCTCAGCCTCATCCAGGCCGGCCAGAATTTCAACCACATCACCTTCGAATTTTTGACCCAGTCGAACCTGTCTGAGATGCAACATCTGCCGGGCATCACTCACATATACCGCAGCCACGTCACCCCGTTGCACTACCGCTTGTGCAGGTATGACAAGATAAGGTTTTTCACCGGTAATCAATACCACTTTGATAAACATGCCGGGATATAAGCCATGATCCCCTGCCGGCAATACCAGGCGCATGGTAAAGGTATGCGATTTTGGATCCGCATAGGGACTGATAGTGATATCGTCTGCCGCTATAACCTGCTCATTGCCGGCGAGCAGAACACGCGCCAGTTTCAGCTGCCTGACGACCTGAATCAGGGACTGGGGAACTTCTACTGTGGCACGCAATTGCTCCAGGGACAGGCCGGTCATTAGCGGCTGTCCAACATGGGCCATTTCACCGGCCTCGACATGCCGCTTGACCACGATGCCACTATAAGGTGCCCGGATTTCAGTGTTATCCAGCGCTTCCTGAGCCTGTGCCAGGGCTGCTTTTGTTGTTTTTAACCGGGCTTCAACTTTATCCAGTTCCGCTTTTGATACCAGCTGTTGTTCATACAGCTGTTTAATACGGGCATAATCCGCCTGTGCCTGCTCATCATTGCCTTTCGCCGCATTAACAGACGCCTGCTGTTCCTTATTTCGCAGTTTCATGACCAGCATACCCTTGGTCACATAATCATCTGTATCGACGTAAATATCGGTGATGCGACCACTCACCTGTGACGAGACGGTGGCCTGATTAACCGCTTCAACTGTGGCATCTAAATACTGTTTCACCGGCAAGGTCAGATATTGAACCTGACTCAATGGCAAGTCGGTGTCTGCCCTGATAGAGGTCGCAAACGAAAGCGCAAATACAAACAGGACAGGCAGTAGACAATTAGGAATATTCTTTGCTGATAACCACAATTTCATTACGCTCACCTTATTGATATAAAGCCAGGCATGGTCAGTTAATCCATTGTTATAAAGTATGGGATCAGTCTATTAAACTCAAGCCCTGTTCAGCAACCTTATATGCAAACAGATACGATACTACCAAAGGGAATTTTTATCACAATCATTATCAAATGGCTGTTAAAAATAAAGTTGATTTGAATTAATAACCGGGAGAATACCGGTCGAGTAAAAAGCAGATGGCGATAGTTTCAGCCAGTCAGGCGAAATAACTCAAAGCGAAAAATAAACCGCAACCAGCCCGACTGCGGAAAAAACAGTTACCCAAAGATTATATTCAAGCATCACGAAGCCTGTTCATAATGTCATCAATTGTATAAAAACAACCGCCTCTCATAAATCCGGCGATGACCCCTGCCCTGACCGAATCAGGACGACCATCATCTCCCCACTCACCTATCCAGGCAACAGGCAGGCCATCCAGCACGTGCAACACCGCTGGTGTGCCGTCATCATAGGTTGATAAATGAGTTTCTTCTGTCTTGAGATCCTTAAACGCAGGCATAAACCCGAACGCAGCATCACTGAACAGCGTTGCACCGGATTTTTTAAAATTATTGTATTGTTGATTAACCTGAGCCTGGGTTAATAGCATTGATCACGACCTCATACTGTTTAAAAACGTATCGGCCGTTTTTCTGGAAACTTTAATATTTTTTCAGCGTCGCCAGATCGTCTGAGATAGCCTTGAACACTGTGCCCAGCGCCTGACCAAACGCCGCTGCGGTATCATGCATAGTCGTATCTGCGGGCAATTCTGCGCGGTATGTTTTATGCAAAATTGCTTCGGACTGACCCGCCTGATGAATATCCATGTCAAGCGCGACCAGCACCCGCTGACCATTACCCACAAGACGCTCAAATTTGACAAGCTGAATAGCCAGTACCAACTCCGGCTCTCCCGGCTGCTGAGACAACAATTGCCGAGTTATACCGGTTGATAATAAATAGGATCGAAACTCTTCCTGCACTAACCTGGCAGGCGTCGTTATCCAGTAATGATAATGATAACGGCGCACCTCTAACGGTGAGTCATCCTCTACATAAAGCATGGCGCGTTCGTTATAAATACCATCGGCCATCACCGGCCGGATATAAATATTTTTATATAAGGGCTGAGCGAATGAGCTATCCGCACCAGCAACCGCTAGACGATAAAAATGCTCTTCGGGCGGGGCCGAACCGGAAAAACTACAGGCCTGCAAAACCAGCAGTAAAAAAAAGATGCACCCTGAACGCAGCATGATCATTTGTGCGCCCCCGCTTCATCTGCCGGTGGTTTTCCACTCAGGATAACACCTGGATTATCTCTCAGCTGACGACTGAATTCATTCATATTACGGGTCGAGGTTTCAATGTTATACATAATGGACTGAAGATTTTCTGAAATCACCCCCATCGATTCACGTAATTTAATCACACTAAATCTAAGATCATCATCATTGATGGCCAGAATAGAATTAGATCGTTGCAACACTTCTTCAAGCTGCTGATTAACACGATTAAAACCAATAGATAAAGTTTTAAGATTATCAGTTGCCTGATCCGCATTCACAAATGCATTATTAATATGCTGGCGATTGGTATCATTAAACATTAACGCAAGTTGATCGGCACTGTTATTTAATTTTGCAATCAGCCCGGCAAGATCTTCTGACAAACCGGGAATCACTCGATCCAGCTCGCTCGCAATGGAATTTACCAGTTCCATCATATCAGCTGAACGGCGACTGTTTATGGTGTCACCGGGCTTCAGCATGTCACTCGATGAGCCTTCAGTAATTTCGATTATTTTATCGGCAATCAATCCCGGCATAACAATCTGCGCCACACTATCACCGGGTATTTGCCATTCACCATTAATTTCAAGATGTATTTTATATTGCGTTTTATTATGCAAACGGAAAGGCGCTATATCATTAACACGACCTATCTGATAACCACCATAGGTAACGCCGGTTCCTTTTTTAATATTGGATAATTTATCGAACACAACATAATAGGAAACGGCTCCTGCCTGTGCACCGGTCACTCGGTAAAGCATGGTGAGCAGTATTAATAAACTGGTCAATACAAACAGCCCCACCAGAAAATAATTAATTTTATCCTGTCTCATTTGGTTTATATGTCCCGGCCGGTTAATCGTTTCAAATATTCATCCACATCCAGTGTTTCATCCCGTGGTCGTCTATTGAGTAAATTTTGTATTCGTTCATTAGTGGAATTTCTGACTTCCTCAACGGTACCACAGAGAAGTATTTCACCATTATCCAGCACTGTTATTCTATCGGCAATTTTAAAGGCACTTTCCAGCTCATGGGTAACCACCACAATAGTCATATTCATAGCTGCTCTTAAACGAAGTATCAACTCGTCCAGTTCTGCGGAGGCAACCGGATCAAGACCGGCTGATGGCTCGTCAAAAAATAATAACCGGGGATCCATAACAACTGCGCGTGCCAGGGCTGCCCGTTTAATCATTCCGCCAGACAATTCAGATGGCATCAAATCTTCAAAGCCGGCCAGATTCACCACTTCCAGTTTCATGCGACTCATAATGCGCATGGTGTTTTTATCCAGTCGGGTATGTTCACATAAAGGCAATTGAACATTTTCACCCACGGTCATAGAACCAAACAGCGCCCCTCCCTGAAATGCCACTCCCATATTTTTACGCATATCATGCATTTCACGGGCGTTCATTCGGGTAATGTCTTTACCTAATAAACGAATACTGCCTGAGGTCGGCATGTTCAAACCAAGCAAATAACGTAATAAAGTACTTTTACCTGAACCACTCCCCCCCATGATGACCATAATTTCACCTTTTCTAACGGAAAAATTAATATCATCAAGTATTTTTCGCTCACCATAATAAGTCACCAGATTTTCAACCTGGATAACATCCTCACTGACTGTTGCGGTCTGCATAGTCGAATTCTTCATTAACGGGTAAGGAAAAAAGTAAAAATCATATCCGCCACCACAATCAGACTGATAGATAAAACAACGGAACGTGTGGTGGCGCGACCGACACCTTCTGCGCCACCCTGCACCTGAAAGCCATTACTCACACCGACCAGAACAATAATGACAGCAAACACCAGACTTTTGATTAGGCCCTGAAAGATGTCATACATATCAAGCACTGCAAAGCTGCGATCAAAATAAGTCGCGATACTCATATTAAGTTCATAGGCTGTATAGATTGCACCACCCAGTAAACCGGCCAGGTCACCAAGAATCGTTAATGATGGCACCATCAACATCATTGCCACCAGTAAAGGCGCCACCAGATATCTCACTGGCGTAATACCGATAACTCGCAGAGCATCTATTTCCTGCGACTCTTTCATGGTACCAATGCGTGCAGCAATGGCCGAGCCGGAACGTCCTGCAACCAGAATACCAACAATCAATGCGGCGAACTCACGCGTTACAGACAGGGCTATACCCACCACTACCTGTGACTGTGCCCCATAGGGTTTTAAAGTTTCCAGACCCTGCATGGCCAGCATCATGCCAACTGATAAACACAACACCACTACAATCGGCACTGCATAAACACCAATATGTAAAGCTTCATGAAAAATATGTGCCGTTCGAACCGGTTGCTGGCGAGATTTACCCAGCACTAACCAGACAAGAGTATCAACCAGAAGAACAGATACATAACCCAGTTCTTCAATTGAATGACTTGTACGTCGACCGATAGATTCAACCAGTTTTTTCAAGGATAAAGTCCCTTTTATTTTATAAGCAGTCAGTTATCGATTCGAAAATAGGAAAAATTTTATCCAGTTTTGCCAGCTGCAAAACCTGCATAGCGGGTCGACTGACACCAACCAGTGCAAAATCCAGTTTAAGTCCCCGTGAAAGCTGGAAACCTTCAACCAGACTTGCAACACCGGAACTGTCGATATATTCAACCGCAGACATATCCACCAGAAGATTTTCGTTATTATTCAAATATTTTAGAATCTGCTTACGTGCATCCGGTGAACAGTTCAAATCAATTTCACCATTAAGCAACAGCACTGTAAATTTTCCTTCTCGTTTTACAGGATATTTCATAAGCCACCCTTACAGTCAATGCTACAGTTTTTTACATCACCAATTTTTTTACGCATTTCAAGCGTATTACCCTGTTCTCCAGGACGATCTTTATAATCAACTTCATCCATTACCTGATGAATAAAATGCACACCCAGACCACCGGGGCGAATATCATCAAGATCACGTGATTTTATCGAAGCCTTATCCACTTTCTCGGCAAAATCATGTATCCGTATTATCAATACATCATCATCTCTAAAAAACTCAAGAATGATCTCGCCGTTTTCATCGCCGTTATATGCATGCTGCATAATATTCATACAGGCTTCATTAATTGCCATAATCAAACAATCAATATTTTCTGGCGAGCAGCCCTGGGCAATTGCCAGTTTACGCAATGAATCACGTGCCGGTTTCAGCTTATCGGGTCGAGACAGTAAATGTATTCTTTCAATGAGTTTCATGTTTATATTTCTGATCTTCCAGTAACAATATTGTTATATCATCCCTGACAGGTCGTGATGACTCCTTAAAAGAACTTACAATCCTGTTAATTCTTTCTGTTGGTGATAAATCTGATGTCATGTTTGCAATAACTTTAAACAAGCCACTCAAACCTAACATTTCACCATTTGCCATATTACCTTCGGTAACACCATCGGAGAACATATATAAACTTTTATCTTCGAGTTCTATTTCCACTTCCGGAAACTCTGATTCTGCCAATACACCCAACGGAGGTGCCTGCGCCTCTACTTCATAAGCCAGGCCATCTACTGTGAATAATAATGCCGGCGGGTTACCCGCATTAACAATTTTCAGTCTGCCTGTTTGAGGATCATATACACCTGCAATCATGGTGACAAACATTCCATGAATTGATGTCTCACATAACTCCAGATTGATTTGTGCCAGCAACTCCCCGGGATCATAAATTCGTTTACCGAGACAACGAAATAAACTGCTGGTTTTTGTCATTAATAAAGCCGCATTTACACCCTTGCCCGATACATCACCAAGATTAAAATAAATTCTGCCATCCGGTAACACAAAGTAATCATAAAAATCCCCTGACAGATCACGGGCAGAAATATTCAATCCCACCAGAGGAAAATCGTCACCCATATCACGTGGTAAAAGGCTTTTCTGAATCTCACGTGCCAGCCCGAGTTCCCTGTTTAATTCACCCGCCAGACGATCCCTTTCCGTCAATGCCTGTTCGAGACGTGATGTCAGTTCCTGAAAGTTAAGATTATCTTCAGATAATTTTATATTCGCTTCATAGAGAATCTGCGAAAACTCGATATGACGATCAATGGTAATATCAAAAACATGACCGGTAATATCTATTTTATCCGGAATAGCGGCAAGAAATTCTTCCGCCCGATAAGGTTCCATTGAAAATGTATTACTCAGTAACTGACGACATCGATTAATAGCAAAACCTTTATCCACTGATGTATATACCGACGCCATCCAGTCTGCACAATAAAGCACATTGCATAACTGTAAATCAAAAACTCCAAACTCAGCTTTTTCACAACGATGATGATGAATCATAGGCACTGATAAAATATCCAGCAACTGCCATTTATTACAAAACAATTCCATGGCTTCATCATGATTCATATTAAAAATATTTCGTTCCATGCTGTATCGGGCTTCTGGATCACGTTTACGAAATTCACCCCATAACATGCCTTTGTTCTGACTGATAAGAAACAGAATATAAAAACCCATGTCCTGCAACAGACCGGCTGTAAAACAGAGTCCGGCATCGAGGCCAATCACTTCTCCTATCATTTGAGCACTGACAGCTCGGCGCAGGGCATCCTCCCAGAACGATTGCTGATCAACACCGGTGACAGGAATTTCTTTAAAACAGCGATATACCGCCATACAGAGCATCAGATTACAGACTCGCTGATAACCTGCCAGCTGAATAGCCTGCGTCACTGATTCGACCTTGGTGGTGAGATTAAAGTGATCTGAATTAAGTATTCGTAATAATTTTTCAAAAAAGTCTGGAAAATCGGCTTCGATGGCGTCAATATCCGCATCCTCAATTGCATCCAAGCCGTGCAAATCAAGAAATCGCTGGACAATACCGGGAATCATTGGAATATTGTCTGAATAGATATGATCGTCAGGATTTATATAAGGCATTTGAGTAATTTTCAATTTTTATCATCTTATTATAGTCACAATGACGACTAAAGATTTAGCTGGCCCATTATGATACCAACACTTCTCCAGATGTTTGCCCTGATCGCCCTCGGACTCGGCTGGTCCTGGTTTAATCCCGGCCAGATGAGTAGCCAGACGATACGCAAGGTACTCACTGATATTGTGTATTTCATATTTTTGCCTGCACTGGTTCTTAATGTCCTGTGGAATGCATCACTCGGCCTGGATACCCTGAAAATCTCCCTCAGCGCTGCGGCTGGCGTGATTGTTTCCATGCTACTGAGTATTTATATATGCCGTCGTTGCCACACACGACCACATATTGTCGGTGCCGTGGTACTGGCGGCTGCTTTCCCAAACGCCACCTATCTTGGCTATCCATTACTCCAAAATACCCTTGGCCAATGGGCCGGCCCGATTGCCATACAATATGATCTACTCGCCTGCACACCTTTACTATTAACTGTCGGCATTATGCTGGCTGCACGTTTTGGCAATAAAGGTGAAAAGCCCCACCCGTTTTTTACCCTGATCAAGGTGCCGCCTCTCTGGGCGGCTGCTATCGCCATTCTACTTAATCTGTCACAGGTCCAGTCCCCGGAATGGTTTCAGGGCCTGCTCAGTATGATGGGTTCAGCAGTCATTCCATTAATGCTCATTGCCATTGGCCTGGCATTGAAACAGGGATTTGGTGAAACACGCTATTTATTAACCGTAATTCCTGTTGTCATCATTCAATTATTTATTATGCCGGTCACCGTCTGGGGTATGAGCCAGCTATTGAATATGGGCCATGAATTAACCGTTGCCGTCGTACTCGAAGGCGCTATGCCCAGCATGGCACTTGGCGTTGTGCTCTGTGATCGCTACGGTTTAAATACCGGTGTCTATGCGGCGGCAGTCACCACCACGACATTACTCAGCCTGTTTACACTTCCTTTCTGGTTCCAGTTAGTACAATAAAACCCGATTAACTACGGGCCAGTATTCACTGACTATAATCTTTTATACGTAGTCATGGCAGAACCGGGAATTCTTAATGAGTAGTCACACAATTTTACCTGTTGACGTGATACAACAATCACTGCAACAGGCAACTGCAAACATGTCCAGTATTATTCTGGGTAAACATCAGCAAATTCAACTGGCACTGGCCTGCCTGCTGGCCAATGGCCATCTGCTCATTGAGGATCTCCCCGGTGTCGGCAAAACAACACTGGCTCTGACCATTGCACAAACTTTTGGTCTCAATTTCCAGCGCATCCAGTTCACCAGTGATCTTTTACCGGCGGATGTACTGGGCGTATCAATTTATGATATGACTAATAATCAGTTTGATTTTCACCCGGGTCCGGTATTCAGTCAGGTATTACTGGCAGATGAAATTAA
>Ga0224496_10001059_pt1 | contig 17735 bp, 15 predicted proteins | sample SF_Jul11_sed_USG_2_FD_168127 | JGI IMG/M metagenome (GOLD analysis project Ga0224496, IMG submission 168127) | Sediment microbial communities from San Francisco Bay, California, United States - SF_Jul11_sed_USGS_8_1 | ecosystem: Environmental > Aquatic > Marine > Sediment | place: USA...
TTGACATCGGCTGTACCCGGGCTTTGTGGAACTCGATCAAAATAGGAACCCTTTAAAAAATGGGTGAATCCTGCCTCAAATATCATATGTCGAAAATACCCAGCCTGCGGAGCCCAATTGACTGAGGTATCGAACATGTGCCCGAGGAACGTTCCCGCACCACCGGTTGGGTCCTGTAGGCCACTCCCCACGTAGTGCCCACGACCAACTGCGAGCCAGAACGTGCGATAAAACACCATCCCCACCACCGTGGGGATGGGCTGGAGCGTTGAGCGAAATCCAACAGGTGAGAGAATATTGGATGGGAAAATGATTCCCAAAATTCCAGTTGGTCCATATTCTACGCGACGTTTCGCGAACAAGAAATCAAAATTCTTATTCGGATTGGGGTCGCCAGATGCATAGTCAAACAACTAGACAAACCTCAGGGGCCAATCGGTTCCAAAACTATACCCCATCTCCCCATGGTGGCGATGGGCAAAATGATTCGTATGAGCGACCTCTCCAAGTTGGTACGTCGATTCGATCTCATAATCCCATCGTTCTCGAACAGGTAAGGCAAAGAGCCGAAACCCGAGCGTGGACAACCGACGTTGCTGGAGATTCGACCCCTCATTCAATTGGAAATAATAGGCTTCACTATTGGCCCAAGGAATATGCTTGCTGGTTATCGCTATGCCAGAAAAGTATGACACCGGTGAAGACCAATCAGGGCTAACCGAATGCCGTTGAACAGGCCGTGTGACAAATGCTCGCAGACCCCATGCGTCGGATTTATGGCCACCCAGGGTCAATTGCACCCCATCAAACGTTGGCGTAAAACTTCCAAACCGGTGCCCTGCCACCAGCCGCCCTTGCCCAAAATCCATCACCACTCGCCCGATTTCGAGTTTGCTAGAGGTGCCGGTTCCAAAAATATTCTGCGACACCAAATCGAGATGTAGCTGAAAAATATCCAAATGATTGACAAATATCGGATTATGATCCTGCCCACGATCTGCCACAGGAGTACGAAAATCCGCCACTTCAAAGGTGAACCGTACAGGGTCCCAAATATTCTTTATTCCTAACAGCAGCCTCGTCCGCTGATGAATTTGCTGATTACTCCCTGCGGTGCCACGAGTAAAGCTCTGACTGAAGGTTTCATAGCGGGTTCGATGCTCAACTCCCAATTCCAGCCAATCCGGTGTGGCAGCGGAAAGGGAATTGGGCTGTTGTAACAGGATGGTCAAACGATCAAAATCACTCGGAACCTCCTTGGCAGTATGGCCGGCTCCAAATGCCGTGGTGCCCCACGAGCATCCAGCAAGGATGATGAGCATTGTGACATGCACGAATCCAAAATTTTTCATAATCCATCATTTTCGTTAATTCTGCAGGTGGGTGTGCCTTCTCCTTGTCTTTCAGACCAGAGAGACCCACGCAAAACTAATACCAATTATGAAAACAGGAGGATGCTGGTAACATTTTTTCAGATGAGGGAAGGCCAAACGATAAGCCCCTTCTTCTCGCATCCTGAGAGCCCATTCGATCGTAGGACGAACCTTATTGAGGGCCACTGATTGTTCTTTTTTTCCTTATGACCCATTCCACTCTTTCAAAGATTTCGCCTCGCTTCTTTCCTCATACGATTTCAAGCCCGCCTCAAATGGTGCCAATTCACACGTATCATCCTGTGCAACATCGCACACTGATGTGCGATGAAGGGCTAAGGAAAACAGGTTGAAGCGACGCCTATGGCATAAAAGATTAAGAGAACAAGGTGCCCCACTCCTATGGCACGCGTTAAGGCCACTGAGTATGAACTTTTTGTTTCACCTCTTGCCTTTGACATTTCCTGTTATCATTTTTATCTAAACATGGAATCCCTGATGGCGGTTGTTTCTCTGCCAGTGCTCTTGATGAACAGTGAAAACTCTTTTCTCACCAGAATCGTTGAGGAACATCATGAATGGCCAGACCGACTTCAAGGCAGACCTGCCTCACTGGCTGGGAAAATGCTGCTTGCTTGAGGCACCTGCGTACCGGCTTCCCAGTGAAATTGAAATTCCGCGATTTCTTCCAGATGCGTTTTTTCGTGATTTATACAAAAAACTAGTAGGTGTCCCAGAGGCTCTCCTGTTATATTTATTTCATCTAGCCTTTCAATGGCATGGCAGCTGAGTAGGGTTTGGCAGTGCCACCTATGAGAATAAACCCATGACTCGTCGATACGTTCTTCTCCTCATCGCGACCGCGCTTGTTTCCTTATCCATTGGGGCAGGCCTCGGCATGAAGCTTTTTCCCGCTCAAGGCATTCCCATTCGAGTGGTGGCTGATTATCTGCATGCCGTGCTTCAAGCTGATCGGACGTTTTACGCCCAACACGTCGTCGAGCGCATGGAAGCCATGTTGATTGTGAACGCGACAGAAAATTGGCGGGAAGATCGCACCTTGCCACTTCCCGCACAGTTTTTTAAGGAATCCTCACGCGGATTGCAGGTACGAGGGAAACCCTTTCGGTATCGCCTCGTCAGCTTATGGCCGATTAATCAGGAGAATGCACCCGAATCGGAGAAGGAACGGCAGGCACTCGAACAAGTTATGAATTATGGAGAAGTGACGGAACAGGAAATTGAATTAGAGAATAAACGATACTATCAAGCGATTTTCCCTGACCGCGCGGTGAGCCGCGCATGTGTGAATTGCCATAACGCTCATGAACAAAGCCCCAAACGCGACTTCAAACTCAATGACATTATGGGCGGGCTAGAAATTCGTATTCCCTTGGATTAATGGCAGCTCTGTTCGGAAACCGCACTCTTCCTGCGTCTTTTTGTCCGAACACTCTGGCCCATACTAACCCTCACCAGTAATTCACTTAAGAATCGAATGTTTCCAAGTCGGATCAATCAACGATGGAACCAGGAAGTGAATGACGGAGCGGAAGCGGAGGCAGGTAGAAGCCTGGCTGAACACAATTCCCGGGAAAGGCGTTTCTCTCAAACTGAAAGGGTTGCATAGGCTTTGGGCAGCGTGAAATGAAAAGCCGCCCCTTGCCCCATCACCGAGTCCACCCAGACCCGGCCCCCGTGCTTCTCGACAAAATCTTTACAGAGCAACAATCCCAATCCTGTGCCCTTTTCACCGGAAGTGCCATCCGTGGTTCGACCAGCCATCACCTCAAACAGACCAGCCAGCTTATCTGGAGAGACGCCGACTCCGGTATCAATGACCGACACCTGAATCATCGTGTCTTGTTCCTCGGTCTGAATGGTCACACGGCCCTCGGCAGGAGTAAATTTGAGGGCATTACCCACTAGATTTTGAACAATAGAATGGAGCATCGTCGAGTCGGCAAAGACTTCGGCTGATGGATTGGCTTGGTACACAAGATCAATATTTTTTTGAGTGGCATTGCCCTTCAACAGCATCACCACGTTCATGACCACGGTGTCGATCGCGACAGAGGTGGGCTGGTAGTCCAAGGTCCCCAATTCAAACCGCGTGCATTGCAGAAGATTGTCAATAAGATGCATAACCTGTTCGGCGGAGGTGAGAACCGTTTGTGAAAATTCCTGAATGTCTTCCCGACTCAAGGTTTCGGCTTCTTCCGCCAACGTTTGGGAAAAGGCCAAGATTCCGTTAAAGGGCGACCGCAGATCATGAGAGACAATATGAAAGAGCTTGTTCTTACTTTCCACAAGCTGTTGCAGCTCTTTAGTGAGACGACGTAATTCCAATTGAGCGACGACCTGTCGAGCCAATGCTTGCAAGGCTGTTATTTGTTCCAGAGATAACATTCGTGGCTCATCGTCAATCGCGCATAATGTTCCGATGGCGAATCCTTCAGGGGTGAGAAGAGGTGCGCCTGCATAAAACCGAATATGGGGGTCGCCCGTCACCAAAGGATTATCCACAAAACGCTGATCGGTAAGGGTATCAGGAACCACAAGCACGTCCGTCTGAAGAATGGCATGCGCACAAAACGCCATGTCGCGAGAGGTTTCGGGAGCGGCGCACCCCACCTTCGCTTTAAACCATTGTCGAGTGGGATCCACCAAGCTAATCAGGGCAATAGGCGTATGACAAATATAGGAGGCCAGCTTCACAAAATCGTCGTACACCGCTTCAGCTTCGGTGTCCAAAATCTCATATTGCAACAGCGCTTGGATACGCGCTTGTTCATTATCTGGGATAGCCGCCACTTGCATAGGTGGTCCTATAAAAATCCGCTCAACACAGGCAAAAGGCCGATGATCACTGCATGTATGGCAACGATTTCTAATACAGGATGAGCATGTCCTTCTGCATTCATTGTTCGGGACAATACCTTCTCAACTTAACAAATCGCTTCCCCCCTAGGGGCAGACGGCACACATTTTCCGCATCATGATCTTCCTGTCTTAGAAGCCTTCTAGGCCACGAAGGGGCGCCGAGACATCGGCCTTGTCCGTTCAGCCCCTCAAGGGCGAAAGAACGGGAACCGACAAGAAAAAAGAACAATCAATCATGAACCACCCATTACAACACGAGAAACGGACCTCCACGGGACGAAGCCAACCAACTGTGCCCGCTAATCATGAAACTATAACCCCAGAAATCACCCTTACCGATCGCCTACGATCGGGATACCACCGTATTTGGTACGAGGCAACTCAGGCTTTACGTTGGTCACGAGGGACCTATCGAGAAGCACCGATTGCGACGATCGAGAATCTAACTTCAACTCAAAACCGTCGTATCGAGGAACTTTCGGCAAACTATGGAACCCACTTTGAGTTACGCCACCCTCCTGAAACGACGCTTCTCAACTATGGATATTTAGATTTGTTGGATCGTGCGCGGCAAGCTCTGAAATGGCCAATTTCTGAAAATCGAAAAGTCTGCGATGTGGGCAGCGCTAATTTTGCTTATGCGGATGCCCTTCAGACATTTTTCAAACCCTCGGAATTGGTAGGAACGGAAGTCGATGGACATCGACTCTATTGTAACGGGCGAAGTCGTATTGATTATGCCCATGGGCACATTCAAGATTTGGCACACACTCACTATGTCGTGGCCGACTACCGCCACTACAACAGCCCTGCGGAAATCATCACCGCGTGGTATCCCTTCGTAACCCCCACACCGCTCCTCGCCTGGCGTCTTCCATTGAGCTTATTCGATCCGTCTGCCCTGTTCGCCAAAATCGCGAACAACTTGGTTCTTGGCGGAACCTTTGTCATGATCAACCACAGCCCCACTGAAGCCACCGTGGCCCATCGCATTGCCGAATCCGTTGGGCTCGTCAGTCGAGGCCAGTATGTACACACCAGCCCGCTTCGCCCTCGCCCACAACCTGTCGTCCTCACCCTCTGGCATCACTCTTGAGAAGTTTTTCGGTTTTTCCTTTAAGAATGACGTCCTGACACCCGAGTATAAAAATTGAGAAAGAACACGAAAGAACATCATTCTATTTGATCTCAATGGACGCGTGATTGAGGTTGCGATTTCCCGCCCTTCACTAGGTCCCTGTAGCACCTAACGGATCGGCTTTCCCCAAGACCGATAAGTTGCAGGACATGGAATGATCTTGAAATTGAATAACATGTACGACTCAATTTCCCACTCACCCGTGTGGAGATGAGAAAGGCTATCTACGCGATGGGAATACACGCCTTTTCTCTCGGATGAATTTATGAAATTAAAAACGCAACTCATTATCGGATCAATTCTTCTTGCCGTTATCCCAGTTGGGATTGCCGGATCGATTATCACTTGGCAAGCCAATCAAGAAGCACGAGTGGCACTAGAGGAACAGGCCAAGAATCAATTGATTTCAATTCGAGAAATGAAAAAAACCCACATTGAGGCGTATTTTCAAACGATTCGGGATCAGATTCTCACTTTTTCCAACGACCGAATGATTATTGACGCCATGAAGGATTTCAAGGCGGCGTTTCAAAATTTCCGAAAAGAGGCCCACCCTTCTCCTGCGGAAATCAGCTCATGGAAATCGAGTTTAGCAACCTATTATCAAGAAGATTTCACGGAAGAATATGTCCGGCGCAATCCTAATCAGAAGCCAAAGGCTCTTTCGTATTTGAGTCAATTGGATCAGGACTCCATCGCGCTGCAATACCATTACATCAAGGCAAACCCCCACCCATTAGGAAGAAAAGACGAATTCGCCTCTTCCAAAGACCGCACAACCTACAGCCAACTGCATGAGCGAAATCACCCGCACATCCGTGACTTTTTGAAAAAATTTGGCTATTACGACATTTTCCTTGTGGATCCCGATTCAGGAGATATCGTGTACACCGTCTTTAAAGAATTTGATTATTCGACTTCATTAATTGACGGACCCTATGCCGATTCGGGAATCGGGCACGTGTTTCGGGAAGCCAACGCCTCCGACAATTCACAAACGGTAAGCCTGGTAGACTTCGCTCCCTATCCCCCGTCCTATGAAGACTCCGCGTCCTTTATCGCCTCTCCCATCTTCGATGGATCGACCAAGGTTGGGGTGTTGATTTTCCAAATGCCCATTGACCGGATCAACGCCATCATGACAAATCAAGGTGATTGGAAACGGATGGGCCTTGGGGAATCAGGAGAAACCTATCTTATCGGCCCAGACTATACGATGCGCAATCAGAGCCGGTTTCTGTTGGAAGACAAGCCAAAGTATTTAAACGCCATCCAGGCCAGCGGTCTCCCCAGCCATCTGATTGAACTGATCACAGCCAAAAACACGTCCATCGGGCTCCAGCCTGTACGAACGATGGGTACACAATCGGCTTTGGCTGGAAAAACCGATTTCGCGATCTTCCCGAATTACCGTGGGATTCCCGTCCTCTCAGCCTACGCCCCATTACACATTCCAGGTTTGCATTGGGTCATTCTGAGCGAAATTAATGAGGCGGAAGCCTTTGCACCAACTGAGACCCTTCATCACCAAATTCTGACATCCACCATCTGGATAATCGGCATCACGCTACTGTTCTCCGTGGGCCTCGGATGGTTTTTTGCCTTAAGGACCACACGCCCCATTCATCGCCTTCAAACCACCATTGAATCGATTGCCCAGCATTCTCATATGGATCAACGGATTCAGATCAACACTCAGGATGAAGTGGGAGCCTTGGCTCGTTCCTATAATGGCTTGCTCGACCGCCTACAAGTCGTCAACCACCAGATGGAACAAGCCAGCAAAAATGTTGCCGACCTGGCCAGCGTGGTGCTCAATCTGGTGGCTCCTATGAGTACCAGTATGCATCGTCAATCCCACGAGGCCACCGCCGTCGCCCAGTCAACGGCCGAAATGTCCTCCATGGTCCATAGCGTGGCCCAGAATGCCCAACAGGCCGCTCTGGTAACACAAGAAGCCGATCACGAAACCAACGTCATCGGAGAAGTTGTCAACCACTCAACGATCGGAATGACCCGCTTGGCAGAAATGGTTGAGGAATCCCAGCGGAAAGTGTCTTCCTTGATGGAACATTCTGATCATATTGGCGCCGTCACCAAAATCATTGACGATATTGCCGAACAGACCAATCTCCTCGCGTTAAATGCCGCCATTGAAGCTGCCCGTGCTGGTGAGCAGGGCCGTGGGTTCGCGGTCGTAGCAGACGAAGTTCGAATACTGGCTGAACGAACGACCAAATCAACAAAGGAAATTACGGGGATGATTCATGCCATGCAGGAGGAAACCCGATTGGCCGTTGGTGTGATGAAAAAAGGGTCACAAGAAGCCACCAATGCCATGGCACTCGCAAATCAATCAAGCGAAGGTTTGCACCTGATTATTCGATCGGTCAATGAAGTCACCGATCAAATGGCTCAAATTGCGGCTGCGACGGAAGAGCAGTCCGCGACCACTGAACAGATCAAGGGGACCATTGCCAACGTCGCGAACGTCAGTCAACACAACGAGGCATCCCTCGGAATGGTTACAAGAGCCACCATGCGATTATGGGGGTATGCCGTCGCGGTTCAATGGGCTGCAGCACAGGAAGCCGGGACACTCACGACCGAACCCGAACTCAGTCTTGCTCGAGTGGGGCTCAATCCTGACTTCCTTGAACACCTCTACCAGAATTTTCTGAAGAGTCACGCTTCAATCTCGGCGTTACTCGGTTCACTCGACTCGAACAAGCGGAAGGCGTTAATGCTCACAGAAATTGTGGCATTACTTCAATATGGCCGGGGAGTGGAAAAAGGGAAAGCCGTATTGGACCTTGTGGGGTTAAACCATGTCTGGCTTGGAATGGACCCGTGCCTGCATCCATTGTGGGTAGAGAGCTTGTTCAAAGCCCTCAAACAATTTGATCACAAATGGTCGCCTGAATTGGAATCCATTTGGCAGCACTCGCTACAAAAAGGAGTTGAATACCTTACCACTCAAGCCATGGCCATAAAAATCTAGGAATAATTGCTCTCCTCCAAACGTCTTTCTCTTCAGAATACAGGACTCTCTAAAGCCTCCTGCTAGCCTAAGGTCTGAAGCAACGCTCGCATTTCTGGAACCAGGTCACCTCCTCCATTGGAACGGCCAGACAAGGCGGCTTCGATTCCAGCATTCAACACTTTTTTGGCCTCATCATTCTGCTTCAGGCCGGCCAAGGCCCGCCCTAACGCAAAATGCGATGCCACATGCACCGGATCGAGTTGAACGGCGACGCGTAAATGTTCGGCTGCCTCTTCAAAGTTCTCACCTAATTGCAGGATTTTATCCCCCAATCCATACCGCCCCAAAAACCCGTCAGGCTTCTTCGCGACCATTTGACGAAACACTTCAATGTCCATAATGGGCCAATCTCCCTCCCTTATTAGTGAAATGACTTAGATCCCGAATCCTTTCATCACGACCCTGAGCCAAAACCTCCGAAATCTTCCCTTTTTTACCCCTACTGGGGTATAGTCATCCCCTTTGTCATTGTCTACCCTACCCCCCAAAAGTCGTAGAACTATTTCCATACCATGAATCATTTTGGGGGAGCCAGCACATGAACCACACAACACGCATCAAACCCCTGGACCGCAATCCAGTTTCTTCTTGGATCAGACCGTGTTTTATTGTCGGCAGTCTAATCATGGCCATGATTGGGATCCAAACGCCTGGGACGTACGCATTTGAGACCCGAACGATTGATGGGAAAAATAACAATGTCGAAAATCCTACCTGGGGAAGCATCGACACCCAATTGCTCAGGTACGCGGCCCCTGATTACCAAGATCACATCGCCAAACCGTCCGGAGAGAATCGCCCTAATGTTCGTGAAATCTCCAATACCGTGGTCGCCCAAGATGATCAGATTTTCAACGAAAAACAGGCCTCAGACTTTATCTGGCAGTGGGGACAATTCATCGATCACGATATCACCCTCAGCGATGAAAGCCGGCCAGCCGAACCCTTTCCGATTCACGTTCCCACAGGAGATCCCTACTTCGATCCTCAAGCCACCGGCCTTGAGCGCATCATGTTGAACCGGTCCGTCTATGATCTGACGACCGGTACCACTCCGGATAATCCCCGGCAGCAAATCAACCAGATTACAGCCTACATTGATGCCTCCATGGTCTATGGATCTGACTCCGTTCGGGCGGGAGCCCTCAGAACCCTGGACGGCACCGGCCAGCTCACAACTAGTCCAGGCAACCTCTTGCCATTCAATACAATGGGCCTTCCCAACTTGGGCGGACCGAACCCCAGCCTGTTTATCGCGGGCGACATTCGGGCGAACGAGCAGGTAGGCCTCACATCGATGCATACCCTATTCATGCGGGAGCACAATCGTGTCGCCGCACGTATCCATCACCGTTTCCCACAGTTAGGCGATGATGCCATCTACGAAGCTGCCCGGGCCTGGGTCGGTGCGGTCATTCAAGTGATCACCTATCAAGAATTTCTCCCAATGCTCCTCGGGCCCGATGCCCTTCAACCCTATACGGGATACAAACGGGAGGTGAACCCTGGAATTGCCACCGAGTTCAGTACAGCAGCCTATCGTGTGGGGCACACGCTCCTTTCCCCCGTCTTACTCCGACTTCAGCAAAACGGGCAACCCATCCCTGAAGGAAATTTGCCGCTTCGGGAGGCGTTTTTGGTCCCCTGGCGCCTGACCAATGAAGGGGGCATTGAGCCCGTACTTCGAGGACTGGCGACCAATCGGGCGCAGGAGATTGACACCTATGTGATCGACGATGTGAGAAATTTTCTCTTTGGACCTCCCGGATCCGGAGGATTCGATCTGGCCTCCCTCAATTTGCAACGAGGGCGAGATCACGGCATTCCCTCTTACAACGATGTCCGCTTGGCATTGGGCCTCACCCCAGCCCTCACGTTTGCCGACATCACGAGTGAGCCAGAGGTCCAACAACATTTGAAAGCCGTCTATGGCCAGGTCGAACTTGTCGATCTGTGGATTGGGGCGCTGGCCGAAGACCATCGGCCGGGTGCCATGGTGGGGGAACTGATTTACACCATTCTCGTCGATCAGTTTGAACGATTGAGGGATGGGGATCGGTTCTTCTATCTCAATGCTTTTCCTCACTATCAAATACGTATCCTGGAAGCCACCACCTTGGCTGATGTCATCCGCCGAAACACGACCATCGGCCGAGAAATCCAAAACAACGTCTTTCTCGTCCCCCACAAACATCACGACCACCATCACGGAAGACGCTAGAGCCCAGTTCTCGTTCTTCACTCATATGTAGCAATCTCCCAAGGCGGGGACCTTGATTATTGAATAGTCAGGGCTTCCGCCTTTCTTTTTTCCTGCTGGATTAGCCACAACGTTTGAATAGAAATGAAGAAGAGAAAGGGGGTATGCTTTCAGTCAGACTCGATGGAGCATCCTTTCAAAATTAAGGAATACAACTAAAACGGACAGTCGGATGTATGGAGGTCCATTACAAAACGTGAGCGATTTTACCCCCTCCACATTCCTCGTCATCCTCGTTCTGGGAAGTCTCACCGTCTCGTGCTCAGGAAAAGGAATCTCTCACATGACTCAAGACCAGCTTCTGGCAGCCATTGAGCAGGGAAATCCCCCGACAATTGTAGATGTTCGCTCCCAAAGCGAGTATGAATCCGGGCACGTGCCAGGAGCACGGCATCTTCCCTTTTACGCTCTGTGGTCCCGACACGAAGAAATTCAAGCAAAATCGGAAGATCCGATTATGGTGTATTGCGAACACGGCCCCCGTGCTGGAATCGCCAAATTCGCCCTTTGGACATTGGGGTACACCACCATCATCTACTTAGACGGCCACATGTCCGGCTGGAAGGAACGAAAGCTCCCGATAAGCAACGATGCGGGGAAGAATCCTCAGTAACCACATTCGCTCAATGATTTGAAATTTTATCGAGCTTGTGCGGATTTCGATTGGGGCAGGATCGATCACTACACCTGGTTGGAATTGTTTTGGTTCCCTCAACTCGTAAGGCCCCGCAACGTGTTCCATCCTCACGCACAAAGGTACATTTTTTCCCAGTTGGCCGAGCATCAAGCCAAAAGGGACAACCTTTGGTCGTACATTTGTAAACTGGACCAAACCGACCACGCGCAGGATCAAGGATCCCCTTCCTGCATTGCGGGCACTTTACCCCTGTTGACGTCAGTTCGCTCAATGCACAGCCCTCTTTTTTTGTCGGCATTACGAAGAATCCTTATAGAGCCCAACCAGACATCACACAGCGTTGAGCGATCAGAGGCACAAAGCTTGTCGTATCGGCGGCAATGCGCTGCATGAACGATTCTGCTAAATGTTGTTCGGCAAAACATTCGTAGACATCGTCCAGAAATCCACCGCGCAATAACGGATGATAGAGGAATTCATTTCCTGCGCCAGTCTTCACTTCAAGCGGATATTCGGTAACCTCGATACGTTCGAGACCTCCGGACTTTAGCCACCTTCGCGCATCTTTTGCTGAAGGCCGTTCTGCAACATATTCGGCAAAATTCCCCCGTTCGGCCGTGAGCCCTCTGGCTAACATTTCCTGGTCAACGCGTTGCCACAACGAATCGAATGTCCCCAGCGACGGGAAGGTGAGGACGAGTTGCCCCCCCGGCTTAAGAAAACTTAATAGTTGATGCAACGCCATCTCCCTATCAGGCCGAAAAAACATGAACGATAAATTGCCAGTGATGCGATCGAAACGTCCTAAATGCTCCGATAACTGCTTGACATCCTCCCGGCGAAATTCCAGCCATGGGAAGTAGGGACCTTGCACCGCCCTGGCCCTTATTAACTGGCCTTCACTGACATCAATGGCCAGCACCTGTCCCGCCGAGCCAACACGATGCGCGAGATAGAAGGCCGGAATTCCATCGCCACAGTTCACATCTAAGATGGTTAATCCCTCCTGAAGATCAAGATGGGTCAGCAGGCTTTCCGCAAACGGCCTGGACCATGGGTCTTTTTTCGGGAATTCACAAAGCCATGCTGGTGGCGTTTTTGAAGAAGACGGGGAAGGAGTTGGCATTATCATTCTGAGAACCTGAAAAACTTGGTGACTTTACCATTCTTTAAACATGTAAAACGAATGGTTCAGAAATGCACTCTTGGCGGAATGCGGAGGGACTCAAAACCCTTATTGCGTATGAAAAGTCAAAGATGAATGGCCCTAGGTAGGCCAACCGGTGAGGACGAATTTGCCGATCATCTTCCCTGACTCTAATTTCGCGTGGGCGGATCGGAGATTGGCGGCATTAATGGGTGAAAGCGTTTCGGTCAACGTCGATTGGATCTTCCGTTCATCAATCCATTTGGAAATTTTCGTGAGCAGATGATGTTGTTCGATCATATCATCCGTCTCATACATCGAACGCGTAAACATAAACTCCCACACAAAGGTGGCACTTTTCCGTTTCAAGGCATTCAGGTTGACGGGTTTAGTGGTATCAACGATCCCGCAAATCCGGCCTTGAGGTTTGATCGCCTCACACATGGCCTGCCAATGTTGGTCAGTCTGCGAGGTATTAAAAATATACTCCACGATGGGCCGATGTACTTGTTTGAGCTGATCGGGTATCGATTGGGTGTGATCGATTACAGCATCCGCTCCCATTTTCCGGCACCAGGTTTGAGACTCATGGCGCGAAGCGGTCGCAATCACATACAGCTTGGCAATTTTGGCAAGTTGAATGGCCAGAGACCCTACCCCGCCGGCTCCGCCAATAATGAGAATACCGGCGCCCCCCGATTCGCCTTGTGGCGAAATTCCCAAACGATCAAACAGGGCTTCATAGGCTGTGATAGCTGTGAGCGGCAGCGCAGCAGCTTGAGCCATGTTTATGGAAGCCGGCTTCTTTGCCACAAGCCGTTCATCCACCAAATGATATTCACTATTGGCACCCGGACGACTCAGGCTCCCCGAATAATAGACCTCGTCTCCTACTCGGAAGAGACTCACCGAGGGTCCCACAGACTCTACGACTCCCGCCGCATCCCAACCCAACACACGCGGCACGGTTTCATTTTGCCCCGTCGATTGTGATCGCCGAATTTTTGTGTCGACAGGATTGACGGAGACGGCGCTCACGCGCACCAACAGATCACGCAATTGGGGATGTGGGATGGTCCGCTCAACGTCCTGAAGTGAGTCCAGATCGGTCGCAGGAAAAGGATGAAGGCACCCAATGGCTTTCATAATCAGGTAGCTTATTCTTGCTCGTGGGGATAGTACTGTTCATTTTCAACATCTACCCGATGAAGCAAGGTATTCGTGGGATCGAACCATTCGACTTGAACAAATGGAGTAGGGCTATCAAGATGGACGATGACTTTCCCATAATTTTGGGAGGTTTCATGAAAAAATTCAAAACGAGGCTCCAACCTAGAGACCTTATAGTTCATTGGCGCAGCGAGCGGGCCAAAGATAAATTCACGAACGGCTGGGTCATGTGGCATATGACTGACGGCCGCATGATGCACATCTCCCGCCAAAAAAATCACCCCGGGAATGTGCTGTTCTTTGATAGTCCTTAAGATGTCGTCCCGCTCATCAGGGTATTCCCCCCATTTATCATCCCTTGGATCAGAGAACGGCACCGAGGACACGATAAATTTAAAGGTTGCCGAGGAAGCCGCCAACCCCTGCAACAGCCATTCTTTTTGTTCGTCACCTATCATCATTTTGGTTTCTGGATTCCGATACTGACGGCAGTCTAACAAAAACAATTCCACGCCTTTACCCCATTTGAATGAACGGTACAGACGGTAAGGATCTTGAATGGAAGACCGAATCGGCCAATAATCAAAAAACGCTTGCCGACCAATAGGCAAGCGCCGATGAATCATCGTGAAATCACTATCGACTTCATGATCGTCCCACATCACAAAGATGGGCGTCGTGGCAAATAATCGTTGGGTAATGCCATCACGGTTTTCTACATATTTTTTCCAATAATCGGGCAGGGTCAGGGCCTCGGCATCTTTATCTGCATAAATGGTATCACCCAGGTAAACAAAAAAATCTGGTTCGGCCTCCCGCATAAATTCAAAAATCGAAAAAGGCCGAAAGCTATTCCGGGTATCGCCCCCAATCACAAACGTCACCGACTTGGAGTCCTGGGGAAGTGGCGCAGTGACAAATTGGCAAATCGGCCCTCGTCGTTTTCCGGGAACCAGCATCCGGTAAAAATATCGAGTCTGTGGGCTAAGATTCACTAATGGAATGCGTGCGGTGAAATCACGATCTGCGCTGGTTAACGTGAGCAAGGTTTCCTGTGGAGCAATCCAATGAGGATCATCTGTCATATATAAAACTTGGACCTCCTGCGGACCCTCCGTTTTCACCCACACTAACGCTTCATTGTGCGTCACGTCACCGACGGCACACCCCATTTCCAACCCGTTTGAACGAAAAGGATTCCGTTCTTCAGGAGTGACACACCCCATCAATGCCAACAGACTTCCCAAGCATCCAACCCACTTTAGCCATGTATAAAACGAATCGTTCATCGATCAACCCTCATATTGAATATCGTTCTAAAAACCCCATATGTCGGTCTCAAGGTTCAAAATAATTGCCAGGGTGCCTCACTTTTTGCAACCCATCTTTTGAGTGAAGTTGAGGCCATTGTCGCGATCGTTGTCCTATGACTTTTTCTTACCTTCGCACCACTTCCCTCGTTCACCATCGTTGAACTATGATGTATTGTATGCGAATCTTTTCTGTTATTCATCACCTACCCTACTCAAGATTTCTCATCCCCTGCATAGTGGTCCTTATTGGTGCCCTTGGGAACGGGAAGGTGTGGAGCCAACCACATGGAGGCCAAAAAACTTCACATGAGGCCACCAAGGTGGCCATGAATGCCTCTCCGTTTTCTTCCATTCAACCACGGCCCAAGCTGCCCGTTGAACCGGACGAGTTTGATCCCCGGGAAATCAACGCCTATTACGACTGGCGCAATGACATGTTTTTCAGAGAATTCGACTTGACCGGTTCGGGATCCGTCAACTTCATGACCGCCCGCCGGACCTATAAGGTCTGGCTGGATGACTATGGCACCCCCGTGGTCCTCACCATGGGTGACCCCGTGTTCTACTGGATTGATCTGAACGGCAATGGCAAATTCGAGCAGGAACTCGGTGAGATGTTTAAAGACTCTTATGAAGATGGGGTCACCGGAAACGAGGAACCCTATGATAATAGCGACCTACAAGAACCCGCCGGCCCCGGCCCCCAATGGAGCCCTCCTCAACACTGAAATGACCAACAATTCTTAAAAAACGAAAAGTTGCCTTTTCGTGTAGAAAAGGCGGCTTTTGAAGATTCCCTGATTTTTCTTTATCCAGAAAAAGCAAAGTCAGTGCCCAGCGCCTTTCCCGGCAACACATGCACCTCTTGCTCTTGAAGACCAAGCACGGGATGCCAGGCGCGAAGGGTATAGTGGCCTGGCGGAATATTGTCGATGACAAATTGCCCCTTCTCATCGGAAATGGCGAAATAAGGATTCTTCACGACATACAGCCAGTTTTGCATAAAGTCATGCCGATTACAGGTCATTCTTATGAGACGGCTGTCCTTCAATTTTCCAGAATCAAACACGCGGTCGAATGATCCGTCGGGCTGAATATCCCGATTGTGTAACGTGCGTAAGACGTTTCCCCTAGTATCTAATGCCACAAAAGTATGGAGTACATGCTTAATGGAATCCTTGTTGCCAAACCGCACAGCCTCATCCGGAGTTAACACTCCCGTGAAAGGACCGAAGTTACAGTTTTCTGTGTTCACTCGTAACCCCAACGTTTCTCCACCCACATATTGAAACGTGCCTTTTCCAGGAGCCTTTCCCTGAAAATCTTGCTTCGCGAAAGGCTTTCCCGATTCTACCCCTTCCAAGATCACAACTGCTCCCTTGAGCAAACCATTCAGGGCTTCTACCTTTTCCAAACTCCTCTGATGACCACAAACTTCAAGATTCTTTTCGACTTCAAACTGCAATGGCTCTGGAGGTTTTCCTGAGAAGGTGACCCTTCCAGTAATTGTGGCACCATCTCTTACTTCAGCCACGTCATAGGCTTGGGCCATCGTAACCCAACCTATGAAAATGAGGGTGGCAAGACACGCATAGCTGAGGACTTTTCTCATAGGAATTTCCCTCCGTTTTTCATTCAGCGACTCTTGATCACCTTAGTTAATGATCTGCCAGCCGACAAAAAAGGTATAGTCCGATTCCAATTGTGGTCCATCAAGGTTTTGATAGATCGGCACACCACCTTCAATTCCCAAGTGATTTTCTAATCCCATGACTTCCGGAAAAAGAATATTCACACCCACCAAGAGATCTAAGCGCTCTCCACCCCTGAGACCCGTTAGAGCCGTGGGAACAAGTGGAACGCCTGCTGGGTTGGTTCGAGTAATATTCGGGTCTCGGCCTTCATAGTCAGCCCAGTCTTTCCATTTCAAGCGGAGAGAGTTACTGATCCAGTCCGCCCAGCGATAGGCTCCATAAGCACTCACTTCATATTCATCACCCAATGCATATCCCTGACTGTTATCCCCAAGCCGAATGGTTCCAATGGCTTGTGCACCCCAAGTTGCTCTTCCCAAGCCCCCCGAATAGGTCAACCCCGGGAACAGATCTACCGTCCCTGACCCTAATTGCATGGGATACGGGAGTCGCGTCACGCCCAACGGCGTAGCACCCGTGGCCTTAATATCTCCGGTGGGGAGACCGACGGCCGCATTGAAATGAAATCGATGCGAACCAATGCTGGGCGCTTCAAAGGCATACAGTCGCACCAACGAACCCAATCGAATATCCCCAAATCCACTGGACTTCGTGGTAAATTTCACGCCGGTCCTTGTTTCATGATCCATCGATTTTAGAACATAGGGAATCATGGCAGTCAGCGTCACGGTTTGATTGAGCCCATACATGAACCCAAACATGTGCATTTGGGTGGTCATCTCAGTTGGGGCGACAAAGAAATCCCTTAAGACATCGGCCTTGGAGAGATTATTGGTCCCATCGCGATTCCCCTCCATAAACATCCGCATATATTTGTAGGTGAACATGAATTCACCTTGATTGTGGGTATGGTCCCCCATCATCCCAATGGGGCCATGAGAATCCGGGCTTTCCGCAGGATAAAAATCACCAATGACCAGTTGTTCCCCCTTTTCCTGCGCTCGCTTCCCCATACTTTCCTCAAAACCGCCCATCATTCCATCCAGAATGGCAGCTTCAACTGCCAGCCCTGATCCACCAATGATCACGGCACTGCTTACCACGCTCATACAGATA
>Ga0224496_10001061_pt1 | contig 17719 bp, 20 predicted proteins | sample SF_Jul11_sed_USG_2_FD_168127 | JGI IMG/M metagenome (GOLD analysis project Ga0224496, IMG submission 168127) | Sediment microbial communities from San Francisco Bay, California, United States - SF_Jul11_sed_USGS_8_1 | ecosystem: Environmental > Aquatic > Marine > Sediment | place: USA...
GTGTGTCCCGTGTAGTTGCCGCCGCCATTGAACAGAACCACGATGATAATGGCATTATCTGGCCACAGGCCATCGCACCGTTCGATGTAGCCCTGGCACCGATCAACATGCAGAAATCAGAACATCTGGCAGCCGCTATCGAAAAACTCTACGAAGATTTAACCGCCGCTGGCCTGAGCGTGCTACTGTTCGATCAGAAAGAACGCCTCGGTTCCATGCTGGCTAATATTGAACTCATTGGTATTCCTCATCGTCTGGTACTGGGTGAACGTGGACTGGATTCAAACACCATTGAATACAAGGGGCGTCGCGATACTAACACTCAGGATATTGCCCTTGATCAGATAATTGATCACCTTACAAAAGTGATCAACGAGGCCAGTTAAGATACCATGTATACGGGGAATCAATGCCTGACTTCGTTTTGAAGTCAATGGTCTAAACTCAGAGGTTATGAAAGGCATTTCCCAAAACCTGATCATTGGTCTGCTGCTGACACTGTGTCACCCACAGCTATTTGCCAGCAATAAACCGTTTGATGCTGAATTACGCTCACGTTTAAAACAGGCCATAGAACAGTCCGACAGCTTCAAGGACCGCTTCGATGCCGAAGTCTGGTTACTTGATATGTCAACACGGCTTGAAAAACGGTTACCCGACAGCAATGAACGTCTGCATTTGTTAAAAAACATTCACCATGAAGCAACCAAAGCAGAACTTGCCCCGGAACTGGTCATCGCTGTCATTGATATCGAAAGTCGCTTTGATCGTTATGCCATATCCCGATCAGGAGCCCAGGGCTTAATGCAGGTCATGCCTTTCTGGCTGGATGAAATTGGTCACCCTGATGACAATTTAATCGATGCAAAAACCAACCTGCGCATGGGCTGCACCATTCTTAAATATTATATCGATAAAGAAAAGGGCAACCTGCGTCGCGCACTAGCCAGATACAATGGCAGTTTAGGTAAACACTGGAAATACCCGGACAAAGTATTTAGTACTCTACATGAAAACTGGTTTAGAAATTAATACCAAAATAATATTAATTAACCAGCTTACTCGCTTCATTAGAATACCCACTTACAATACCCGTTGCATCAATAGTCTGCATGGCAAAATACCAGGTACCTGCTTCTAAAGAATCAACGGTATAACTACAGGTCATAACAGGAAGACCGCAAACATTATCAAAGGCTGTTTGCACACAGGATACCTGGCCGGCACTTAAATCCAGATTAACTGTTGAACTGTAGTTACCAGATGTCATGCCAAAATGTAAGTTATAGCCCTGTATACTATCCAGGCATGAATCATCCGTATTTTGTGTGGGCGTCTGCCAGCTTAATACCACCGGTTGTGTAACAACAGCCGCAAGTGTATCAATAGTGATTACATCACTGAGTGCCGATTCATTACCTGCTGCATCAATTGCAGAAACCGAATAAACATGGGTTTGAGATGCAGACAACCCGGTGTCAGTAAATGACAGGGTAGTCACTGTTGCATGTGGCACAGTGGAATAATTTTTATAAATTCTGTACCCGCTGACACCAATATTATCTGATGATGCCGTCCAGCTAAATGATATCTGAGTGCTTGTTGTCACTGTGGTTATCAAATTCGCAGGTATTGAAGGTGCACTATTATCTGCAGCTAATGGCGTCATCACATTTAACGCACCACTACTAGCCGTATTATTTTCAGCATCAAAAGCTTCAACCAGATACTGATAGGCCGTATTTTCATTAACACCATCATCAGCAAAAATATTCTGTGTTATTGAAGCTAACAATACGCCATCCCTAAATATTCTATAACCAGAAACGGCAACATTATCGGTAGAATAATCCCATGTCAGATTTACAACTGAAATCCTGGCAGGCCCCATCAATCGAAGATTTCCTGGAGCAGTAGGCGATATTGTATCGGCAACATCAACTGAGGGCGGAGTAGTAGCCTGTACAGGACCAGATATCGGGTTATCATTAACCGGCTGATCAACAACTGGCGTCTGTACACCACTTGCTGTAGCATCAGGAGCAGCGTCCTGATCCGTAGTAGCTGCACATGCAGATAAGAAAACAATAGCTGTCAAAGATACCAGGCGAAATGATTGTGAAATAAACATAATTCTATTAACCTTGAAGATTTTACTTCATTAACAATGACAAACAACGCATTGTTGTAACTAGAAACATCGTTAATATTTTTGAACAATTTAGTGTAATCATTTCGTTGCAGTGATTATGATTGAGAGACTCACTGATAACTGTGTTCAACTTCAAAAAAACTCACCCGTTTGGGTAGTAACACCTGATATCGCTTTAATTATGTGACCGAGTTGACACAAGAGAATCAAATAACAAAATATCCATTTAAGAACCAACAAACACCTTATGTGATCTATTTCACAAAACAGAATAGATAAAATCTAAATTAATATACAAAACAGATGCTTAACACCGTATCAGCTGCATGGAAAAATCAAAACACCATTAACCATTACATGAAATTATTATGAACATTCCAGAAATCACCCTTACCACACCGGCATTATTATTTCCCACCGTGTCATTATTACTGGTTGCCTACACCAATCGTTTTAATGCTATTTCATCTTTAATACGTTCCATGAGTGCGACATATAAAACCACACCCAATGACAAACTCATGCAACAGATCGAAAGCCTGCGCACACGCGTTTGCATTATTCGCAACATGCAGGCCTTTGCAGTTGGCAGTCTGTTTTTATGTATCATCTGTATGTTTTCGTTATTCGCTGGTGAAGTTTTTCTGGGCAAGGTAATTTTTGGCATCAGCCTGATTTCAATGCTGGTGTCATTGGGTTATTCATTACAGGAAATATTGAAGTCGGTTTATGCGTTGAATCTTGAATTGAGCGAACTAACGGTTAAGCATCAGAAAGATTGATTTTTTGTCATTGTGTTTCTCACAATGACAAAAATAAAGAACAGTGGCAACACAGCTCGAATGTTAAAACAAAAAAACTAATCACCTATCGGAGGCGGTGCAACCCGCATCACTTCCGCAACCGTCGTTAAACCATTGGCAATTTTCTGCGCCCCACTCAAGCGCAATGGTAACATGCCATCTTTGAGTGCCTGCTGTCGAATGGATGCAATATTACAGTTCTCCGTAACCAGGTGCTTGATGTCATTGGTGAAGGTAAACATTTCATACACACCCATCCGACCTTTGTAACCGGTGTTGCGACATTCCAGACAACCCACGGGTTCAAAGATTTTTTCCGGTTTTTTTGATTTCCAGGGTTTGACCAGTTCTTTCCATACGGTTTCATCTATATCCGTTTCCTGCTTGCAGTGCGGACACAGGGTTCTCACCAGTCGTTGTGCCATGACACCGAGTACTGTCGACTGTATCAAATACGACGGCACACCTATGTCCATTAAACGGGTGATCGCCGAAGGTGCATCATTGGTATGCAGCGTCGATAAAACCAGATGACCAGTAAGTGCGGCCTGTATGGCAATATCCGCAGTTTCCATATCTCGAATCTCACCGATCATAATAATATCGGGATCCTGTCGTAATAATGTACGTACACCACTGGCAAAATCAAGATCGATATTCTGTTGTACCTGCATCTGATTAAAACTGGGTTCAACCAGTTCAATTGGATCTTCTATGGTGCAGACATTTACTTCTGGTTTGGCCAGTTGTTTAAGTGTTGAATACAGCGTGGTGGTTTTACCGGAACCGGTGGGGCCGGTAACCAGAATAATGCCATTAGGCTGACTGATCATCGATTGCCAGTTATGTTCATCACTGTTACCAAAACCCAGTTCACGGAAATTTCTGACCAGTACTTCCGGATCAAAAATACGCATCACAAGTTTTTCACCAAAAGCAGTCGGCATGGTGGATAAACGCAATTCCACTTCCTGGCCTTCTGGTGTTCGTGTTTTTAAACGACCATCTTGTGGGCGACGTTTTTCGGCAACATCCATACGTGCCAGAATTTTAATACGACTGGCAACCGCGGCCATCACTGTGGTCGGTATCTGATACACCTGATGCATAACGCCATCAATACGAAAACGCACATTACCCTGTTCACGGCGTGGCTCTAAATGAATATCACTGGCACGCTGATCAAATGCATATTGCAATAACCAGTCAACAATATTAACAACATGCTGGTCATTGGCATCCAGTTTACCGGCACGACCCAGCTCCATCATGGATTCGAGATTATTTAAATTGTTCTTGCCAAGTTTATTGTCATCCTGTGCGCCAACCACAGATTTGGAAACGGTATAGAACTCTAATAAATAACGGGATATATCATCAGGATTGGCAATCACAAGCTCAAATGTTTTATTTTTAATTCGGGCGAGCTCCTGCTCCCATTCTCTTTCAAATGGCTGTGCTGTTGCCACAATGACTTTATTACCTTCGAGCTTTACCGGTAAAATATTAAAACGTGCCGCATAGGCATAGGACATTAAACTGGTGACTTTGCTGACTTCAATTTTTAATGGGTCAATGCGTAAATAAGGTAGCTCGACTCTTTCAGCCAGCCATAACGTCAGGTATTCCAGTGACAACTGTTTATGTTCATTACGCAAATCAACCCAGCTACGATCGGCAATCAGCACCAGTGGATGCTTACTGTCATATTCTTTACCCATGGCCACGGTGCGTAACATATGTGCATTTTCCGCAGGCACCATGCCATCCTGCTCAAGCCAGGTAAGCACCTCATGTAAAGTCAGTTTGCGATCAGCCTTATCTATTACTGCACTCATGATCTATTCCGCTAACGATATCTAATTTCAAATCCAGCACTGCCGGGATTATCCACCTGATAATTAATTTCAAGTTTATCGACAACCGCCAGTGGTGGTCCCTGTCGTAACCAGTTTTCAAATTCAGCCAGTTGTTGTTCACTACCACAGGCAACCGCTTCAACACGCCCATCAAGCATATTTTTTACCCAGCCTGTTATGCCCAGTTGCACTGCCCTGTCATGGGCGCTGGCCCTGTAAAACACACCCTGTACTTTTCCGGACACACAATAATGCCGACATAGCATCATAACGTTGCTTTTGCTTTCTGACCCGCAACCAGCACATAATCTTGTGACAGAGTAAATTCCAGCCGGATCTGATATTGCTTACCGTCATCTGAGGTTATTGATTTAACTATAGCTGGGTAAAGTCTGGACGCAACTTCCACACTGGCTTTTTGTCCGGTTTGATATTGTACCGCCAGCTCTGCATCCGTACTAAACATCGCCTGCATCAGGGTACTGGATACCAGCACAATCATCATCCGCGACATGGTTTCATCTGATACCACATCACCCTTTTGCAGAGATCGTTGAATAATACGACCCTCAAACGGGGCGATTAACTGTGCATGAGCATAACGCCAGTTAGTGATAGTGAGTTCCGCATTGGCCTGATCGAGTTCCGCCTTTAAACCTTTATAAATTGATTCACTTTTCTGCAATTCCACTTCTGAAAGAACGGTACGCTCAAACAGTTCCTGTGCCTGATCATAATCACGTTTTGCATTAAACAATAAAGGTGTTATACGATCGACTTTTGCCTGAAACAGTTTGATCTGAGTTTGAAACGGAACCAGATCAAGCATTGCCATTTTCTGATTTTTAGTCACCTTATCACCGGGCTGAACCAGTACTTCGTCAACCACACCAGTAACAGGAAAAGCCATCACCTGTTTATCTGGCCATACCAGTACAGCATCAAAATCTTTTGCACTGATATTCGCGACAAATAAAAACGATATTAAGAAGAACAAAGTATTTATTTTATTCATTACCTGACCCATCGAAATTAATTTGACCGTCAAACATGAGCTCCAGATTCATCCAGGCCAGGGCCAGTTCAAAATCTATTTGCAGTTGTTTATAGCGTGTTTCTGATATGGCGACCAGTGCATCGCCAAAGTCTGTCGCTGCTTCCATTTCATATAACACCCGATTGCGATCCAGATCCAGCTCACGATACTCCATTGCGGTTAGCATCTGGCTTCGCTGAACATTCAGATAACTGATCTTTTGCCAGAGCTGTAATAATTTCTGCCGAGCATCAGTTTGCGCCTTTAAAAGCATAGCACGTTGATTTAACCAGTGACTACGCGCCTTCGAAATATCCGCTTTCATGCCATCATGCGCCAGCAAAGGCACAGTTAATTTTAATTCTGCCAGCCAGTCATTATTGGAAGCTAATGTTCTTTCATATTCTGAAAATCTCACTTCTGCAGTTAAACGCGGATTATCCTGAGCCTGAGTGGCAGCAAGTTTCTTTTCTGCCGCATCGACTCGTGCTGCCAGTAACCTGAGCGACTGATTAAAGCCCATTAACTGCTGTGATAATTTATCGTATTCGGGTAATTTCCGCTGATAATAATTCAACTCGGGTAATTTAAGATTAGACGATAAATCACCCGGCCGATTGATAACCTCAGCCAGCTGTGACCGTGCAACAAGCTGCTGAGTACGACTGATTGAACGCTGGCTTTGCAGAAACTCCAGCTCATTTTTTGATTTCAGCAAATCAAGATCAGAAATTTCACCCAGCGCATGGCGATCCTTTGCAGCATCATGGTGAACATAACTGATAACAACTGTTTCGTTATCCCAACGTTCTTTATAATCCGCCAATATGACATCAAAGAACGCTCTGGCAATATCTATTTTTCTTTTCTGTAACCAGTAACTCATACTATCAGTCAGCGCCGCCTTTTCAATTTCTGCTGCCGCTACATTTTTTTCAGTCTGACCAAAATCATAAAGCGGTTTACGAAAAGACAATATCGCACGGTGATCATCGTTACTTTGCTCACCTGGCAGGGAGGAAGGATCTGACCATCTGGCTTGAAGACTGATATCGGCTTCCAGCGCATAACCTGATTCAGCTCGGCGCAGATCTGACTCAGCCATTTCAATCAGGGAATCTGCCTGTATGATGTCAGCATGGCTCATATCAGAGGCCAATGACAACGCCGCTTCCAGCGTTAAGGGATCAGGCAATGGTGTTTTTACCTGCTCGGCAAGCAAAACAGAAGGCCACAAAAAAAATAACGCTAAATAATTAAGCTGTATCATCCAGAAGTATTTCGTTTTGTTTTTTTATACTTTGTAAAACTCATTTCTTTATATTTTTCTTCTACCACAAACTGACCGAGCCAGAGAAATTCTTCCATGGTTGAAGTAGCCCCGGTATAACGCACAATCCGTTCACCATTAAGATCAAAAAACGCAACCACCGGTGTTGCTCTGACCCTGTGTTGCCTGAATGCAAAATCTTTTTCTGTTGTCGATTTACCATCAAAATCGGTGATTTCAATATCACCTTCGATATCAACACGGTAAATATAAAAATATTTTTTGTAATAACTGATGACTTCCGGCTGATTAAGAATAGTTTTTGCCATACGATCACAAAATGGACATTCATCCATTTCAAACATCAGCAAAACACCTTTCTTGCCATCGGTTCTGGCGTTTTCCAGTTCTTCTGAAAAATTACCCAGAGTCTGATCAAAAAAAGCCGGGGCATCGGCAAACACTGGCGTACTGAGTAATAAAATTATCAGGATACTGAAAACTTTGACACTGAAATAACTAGCGACTTTCATTCTTTGTTGCACCACATCGTTTACATTGATAAACAGTCACCAGTTTTCCCTGTTTGACATCAAACAACTGGTCGTTAACTATTTCCCACTTATGAAAACCACGCTTGCACAAAGTATGACCCTTATTCTTATCTGAGGGTTTCTTTTTTTTAAATTGAAGTATATCTGCCATTATTGACGATAATTACACTATCGCTGGTTTTATTTTAGTTCATATAATGACATTAAACATATTACGTTCGCATCAATCTTTTATACGGTATTCAGCCGAACGCGCATGCGCCGTTAAGCCTTCACCATGGGCCAGTTTAGACGCCGTTTTACCCAGCTCGGACGCACCTGCTGCAGAACAGTTAATCAGACTGGAACGTTTCTGAAAATCATAAACCCCCAGAGGCGATGAGAAACGCGCCGTTCTTGAGGTTGGCAACACATGATTCGGACCTGCGCAATAATCACCCAGGGCTTCTGCAGTATAACGCCCCATAAAAATAGCGCCGGCATGACGAATTTGTTTAGCACGTTGATCTGCATCATCAATAGACAATTCCAGATGTTCCGGTGCAATGTAATTTGCAATGGCAATGGCATCATCCATATCATTTGCTGTAATTAATACACCCCTGCCTGAAAGAGACGCTGTGATAATTTCAGCTCGTGGCATATCCTGAACTAGACGATTGATACTGTTTTTTACATTTTCAATATATTCAGCATCGGGGCAGACCAGAATCGACTGCGCATCTTCATCATGTTCTGCCTGTGAAAACAGATCCATAGCAATCCAGTCAGGATCAGTTTTACCGTCACAAACGATACAGATTTCCGATGGCCCGGCAATCATATCTATACCTACCACACCAAACACCATACGTTTCGCCGTGGCCACATAAATATTTCCTGGACCGACAATTTTATCGACCTGAGGTACGGTTTCCGTTCCATAGGCCAGTGCAGCCACTGCCTGTGCACCACCAATCGCAAACACACGATCAACACTGGATATAGCTGCAGCTGCCAGCACCAGATCATTCACTTCACCATCCGGTGTCGGTACCACCATAATCAGTTCAGGCACACCGGCAACTTTTGCCGGTATGGCATTCATTAACACCGATGAGGGATACGCCGCCTTACCACCAGGCACATAAAGACCGACACGATCCATAGGTGACACCTGCTGACCCAGCACAGTGCCATCGGTTTCTGTATAGGACCAGGATTCCAGTTTCTGATGTTCCGCATAGGCACGCACCCGTTGTGCTGCCGTTTCCAGCGCCTGTTTCAGCTCTGGAGAAATACGCTGCAAAGCTTCCTGTAACCGTTGCTGTGGAATTTCCAGCTCAGCCATCAACTGCGCACTGAGGCGATCAAACTTGTTGGTATACTCCACAACAGCCGAATCACCCCGTTGTTTAACATTTTTTAACACTTCATTAACGGTGTTAAATACCTGATCATCGGAAACTGAATCCCAGGCCAGTAAATCATCTAACTGTGACCAGAAATTTTTATCCTGACTATTGAGCTGTTTAATATTAATCATGCTTAACCGCTTTACTCATTTGATCAACAATGGTTTGTATACGATCATGTTTGGTTTTTAATGACGCTTTATTTACAATCAGTCGCGATGACACATCGGCGATATGATCAATGGGTTTTAATCCATTGGCTTTCAGTGTATTCCCGGTATCGACCACATCCACAATCAGATCGGACAGACCGACAATCGGCCCCAGCTCCATAGAACCATATAGTTTAATCACTTCAACCTGTTTACCCTGTTCGGCAAAATAGCGCCGCGCCACATTAACGAATTTGGTCGCCACCCGTAAACGACCTTCGCCGGGCTGATAATCGTTCAACCCAGCCGTCATTAATTTACATTTGGCTATATGCAAATCAACCAGTTCATAGAGGCCATCACCACCGTGTTCCATTAACACATCCTTACCGGCGACACCCAGGTCGGCTGCACCATACTGTACATAAGTCGGCACATCGGTGGCACGAATAATCACCAGCTTGACGTCATCATGATTGGTATCAAGAATCAGCTTACGACTGGTTTCAGGATCATCTTTCGGTGTAATACCCGCCGCTTCCAGTAACGGTAGCGTCTCTTTAAAAATTCGCCCCTTGGACAGTGCGATGGTAATGATGTTATTCATTGTCACTTATTAACTCTTAATATTGGCAGCTGGTCTTATTCTGGAACACGTCGAATTTTCGCACCCAGTGCAGCCAGTTTTTCTTCAATCAATTCATAGCCACGATCAATATGATAAATGCGTTGTACCTGTGTTTCACCTGTCGCGACCAGACCCGCCAGAATCAGACTGGCCGAAGCACGTAAATCTGTCGCCATGACCGGTGCGCCGTTAAGACAACCAACACCACGCACGATAGCGGTATTGCCTTCCACTTCAATATTGGCACCCATGCGCTGCATTTCCTGCACATGCATATAACGATTTTCAAAAATGGTTTCCACTATGGTGCCAGTACCGTCGGCCACCGTATTCAGCGCCGTAAACTGTGCCTGCATATCAGTTGGAAACCCAGGATAAGGTGCTGTACGAATATTAACCGCTTTCGGTCTTCTGCCCTTCATATCCAGCTCAATCCAGTCATCACCGACGGTGATGTCAGCACCGGCTTCTCGCAATTTATCCAGAACGGAATCCAGTAACGAAGGCGCTGTATTTTTCAATTTCACCTTACCACCGGTAATCGCAGCCGCCACCAGAAAAGTACCGGTTTCGATTCGATCAGGAACCACCTTGTAGCGAGTGCCAGTCAGTTTCTCGACACCCTCAATAGTAATAGTGTCGGTACCGGCACCGGAAATCTTGCCGCCCATGGCATTGATAAAGTTGGCCAGATCGATGACTTCCGGTTCACGCGCCGCATTTTCCAGCACAGTTATACCGTCTGCCAGCGCTGCCGCCATCATTAAATTTTCTGTACCGGTAACAGTCACTATATCCAGTACAATACGTGCACCTTTCAGTCGATCAGCTTTGGCAATGATATAACCATTTTTCACTTCGACTTCAGCACCCATGTCCTGCAGACCCTTGATATGCAGATTGACCGGGCGTGAACCGATAGCACAACCACCGGGCAAAGAAACTTCGGCATAACCATACCGGGCGACCAGAGGACCCAGCACCAGTATTGAAGAACGCATGGTACGCACCAGCTCATAAGGCGCCACCTGGGTTTCAATGGTTGAGGTATCCACCTCGACACTCATGGTTTCATCAATCACTACCTGAACACCCATGCTACCCAGCAATGAAACCGTTGTGGTCACATCCTGAAGATGGGGTACGTTTTCAACTACAGACGGCCCCTGGGCAAGTAGCGTGGCCGCCATAATGGGCAATACCGCATTCTTGGCACCTGAAATACGTATTTCACCATGCAGTGGGGTGCCCCCCTGGATTAACAGTTTATTCATTCAATACAACTTTTCATTAAATTATGGGTAAATTCTGATCAACACCGTATGCACGGGCAATAACCAGCAATTGTTCGGGGACGTTATGATACTTGATTTGCAGTCCTTTTTTCTGAGCAATTTTCATCCATTCCAACAATAAGGCCAATCCGGCACTATTAGATTGTTCAACATCGGCCATATCGATCTGTAATTGATCTCCCTGCAACCAGTCATTTTTAGCCAGTAAACTGGCAACCGAACTGAAATCCAGTCGACCGGTTAATTTAACCAGACTACCCTGCTGACTAAGACTGGCTTCGCTCACGTACTGGTCTTCTTGTATTTGTCGTTCATGCGCTGAATCAGCCCATTGATACCCACCTCGCGAATATCAGCGGCAAAGCTGTTGCGGTAGTTGGTGACCAGACTGATACCATCAATCTTGATATCAAAGACCTTCCAGATGTCATCCTTGAGACGCAAACGGTAATCGATAGGAATAGCCGGGCCTGAATCCTGCTTGATCTGTGTTTTGACAGTCACAACTTTGTCGTCATCCTGGGCTCGGAAAGGCAGATATTCAACAGTCTGCCCGGTGTATTCGGTTAATGATTTACTGTAGGTCCGAATTAACATGGTTTTGAATACTTCAGTAAAAGCATCCTTTTGTTCTTCACTTGCATCACGCCAGTGTTTACCCAGCGCCAGCTGACTCATCGCCTTGAAATCCAGATGTGGCAAAATAATGTCATCCACCAGCTGATAAATCTTATCCGGCTCCTGATCATAAAGTACTTTATTCTTTTCCAGGGTATCCAGCACTTTTGCCGATGTCTGTTTAATCAGTTCTTCCGGCCCTATGGACGCTGCACTAACGCTGGCGGTAAACTGCAGCAACAAAACAGCTATCAAAGTTATAATTTTTTTCATAAATTATTCCCCCTGTGCTTTGGAATAAAGAAACTGTCCAATGACCTGCTCCAGCACAAGAGCGGGTTGCGTCAATTCAATTTCATCACCGGGCTGCAGATTTTCTTCATCACCACCAGGATCAAGTCCGATATATTGTTCACCTAACAAACCTGCCGTCAGTATGCTGGCAGCCGTATCTTTTGGAAACTGATAACCCTGCTGAATACTTATGGTAACCACTGCTTCAAAATTCTGATTATCGTAATTGATACCGACCACCTTACCAACACGAACACCACCGGCACTCACCGGTGAACGTTCTTTCAAACCACCAATGTTATCGAAATGGGCTTTGATTTCATAACCTTCATCCTGACCATAACTGGCCAGATTACTGACCTTTAAAGCCAGCATGAATAAAGCCGCAATGGCCGCAGCAACAAACAGACCGACCATGATTTCTATTGTACGTGTATTCATATTACATTTCCCAATGTTTATATTCTGCTGTTAAGCACTGAACATAATCGCCGTTAAAATAAAATCAAGACCAAGAACAGCCAGCGAACCATGCACCACTGTCCGGGTAGTTGCCTGGCCCAGGCCTTCTGACGTGGGCAGACAATCAAAACCTTCAAACACGGCTATCCAGACAATCACAAAACCAAAAACAACGCTTTTGATCATGCCATTCATAAAGTCCTCATAAAAATCCACTTTAGCCTGTAACTGTGACCAGAAAACACCATCATATAATTGCAGCAACTCCACTGCCACCAGATAACCACCGAGAATAGCCACGGACATAAAAATAGCGGTTAACAAAGGCACCGAAATAAACCCTGCGAGAAAACGGGGCGCAATCACATATTTCATCGGATCAACCGCCATCATTTCCATACCCGATAACTGCTCCGTACTTTTCATTAAGCCAATTTCAGCAGTTAATGCCGAACCTGCACGACCGGCAAACAACAATCCGGTAAACACCGGACCCAGTTCCCGCATAATACTCAAGGCCACCATCAGGCTGATCGATTCTTCTGCGCCAAAATCCACCAGTACAATATAGGACTGCAGCGCCATCACCATACCGACAAATAAACCGGCCACTACAATGATCACCAATGTCTGCACACCCACATAATAGAGCTGACGTATGACCAGTGCCGGACGCAATAAAATAGCCGGCAGGACATAAAGCGTGTGTATCAGGAATTCAGCGCCACGACCGATGCGTGCAAAAATATCCAGTGTGTGCCGACCCAGTGACTGCAATTTATCTCGCATCATTTACCCTGCTCACTCTGCATTAAATCATCTATTAATCCGTTAGCTGGATAATGAAAAGGCACAGGACCATCAGGCAGGCCATCCATAAACTGCTTCACCCATGCCGAGCCGGAATGATGTAATTTTTCAGGTGAGCCATGCTCAACCACTTTACCGGCGGAAATCACATAAACATAATCGGAGATAGACGCGGTTTCACGCACATCATGGGAGACCACTACACTGGTTAATCCCAGTGCATGATTCATATCATGAATCAGCTTTACCAGTACCCCCATGGAAATCGGGTCCTGCCCGGTAAAAGGTTCATCGTACATAATCATTTCCGGATCAAGGGCAATGGCGCGAGCCAGAGCTACTCGTCGTGCCATACCACCGGATAATTCAGCCGGCATTAAATATCGCGCACCTCGCAATCCGACTGCCTGAAGTTTCAGCAACACCAGATGGCGAATCACGGATTCAGATAATTTAGTATGTTCCCGCAAAGGAAAGGCAACATTGTCGTAGACATTAAGGTCGGTGAGTAATGCACCACTCTGAAACAGCATGCCCATCATGCGCCGACGAAAAGCATAGAGCGCGTTATGGCCCAGCCGATGAACATCCTGACCATCTACTCTGATCGTGCCCGCATCGGGTTTAAGCTGGCCACCAATCAGTTTAAGCAGGGTGGTTTTGCCGGTACCACTGGGCCCCATAATGGCAGTAACCTTGCCACGGGGTATGTCCATATCAACATTATCAAAAATAGCTCGGTTGCCACGAGAAAAACTCAAGCCCCGAATTTCAACCAGCACATCAGCATGATTTGTAGAATCTTTAATTATTATGTCCTTGCCATGAAAACTCTGGCTATTGTATTTGTTCCACTGAATTTGTCACCTGTCCCGCACAGATATTATCAAGTGATCAGTTTATAGACCTAATAACTCGATCAAGGTTTTGAAATTACGCAAAGCCTCTATATTAATGTCAGCATCTGACACCAGCACACACTGAGGATGCTCTGTACTGGCGGCAAATTGCTCAAGATACTTTCTTTGAGTACGCATATCCATATCAGCCAGAGAAACTATCGCCACACCAGACGAGGCATAATGATCAGGCGTCCAGACTTGCTGCCGATGATAAACAGGCCATCCCACCTCGAGCAATCTATCCTGCTGTACAATAACCCCCCCCAGAAGAGACCCCAGACGTCGACATTCCTCCAGACAGTACGCTTCAGATGAAGCATCCATATGCGCCGGCCATTCGATATAAAACCGAAAATGTGGCGGAACATCATCTGGCCAGCTTGCCAGGTTAAACCCTGTACCCGCCTGCCAGTATGACTGTGGCACCATCACCGCGGGAAATTCGTTAGCGTAATAGCCCAATTGCCAGTCTTCCGGTAAATCATCCGGATAAAAGGTTTCATGCCAATGTTGATGACGCCAGCCATAGCTACCTGTCCTCAGACCGTAACAGGATTGTTCAGACATGGTGGTAGAATCGTGTATCATTGCGCGCAAACTTTTTTCAAATTAAAAAATATTGTGACTATTCTAATCGATATTATTGCTATTCTGGCCGGTTTCGGACTCCTGATCTGGAGTGCAGATCATTTTGTCACCGGTGCCTCGGCAACCGCCCGTAATCTGGGCATTTCACCGCTCATTATCGGACTGACAATTGTCGGTTTTGGTACCTCTGCCCCAGAGATGCTGGTCTCCGCATTTGCCGCTGCTGAAGGTAATCCCGGACTGTCTGTGGGTAATGCACTGGGTTCCAATATCACCAATATCACACTGATACTGGGCACCACTGCGATTTTTTATCCCCTCAGTATTCACTCCGGTATTCTCAAACGTGAATATCCTTTGCTCATAATCGCCTCTCTGATTGCTTCACTGTTACTATATTTAGATAATCACCTGGGCTGGATAGATGGACTGATCATGCTGGGTTCACTATTCCTGATCATGTTCTGGATGGTACATCACACCATCAAAAACAGAAACAGCGACCCACTGGAAGTTGAATTTGAACATGAAATACCCGCCCACATGCCGATGAGCAAAGCACTCGGCTTACTGGCAATGGGACTTCTGGTATTGCTAATCAGTTCTAAAATGCTGGTCTGGGGCGCCACTAATGTCGCCACTTTTCTGGGTATTAGTGATCTGATCATTGGTCTGACTATCGTCGCCATTGGCACCAGTTTACCGGAACTGGCTGCATCCATTATCAGTGCGAAGAAAAACGAACACGATATTGCCATTGGCAATGTCATCGGCTCCAATATGTTCAACATGCTGGGGGTTATGGGTCTGCCCGGTCTGATTGCTCCGGCAGCACTGCCCGACGGTGTACTCAGCCGAGATTTACCAATGGTCCTTATTCTGACACTATTACTTTACTTCATGTCTTCGGGACTTAAGGGTGAAGGCAAAATCACCCGTTTTGGAGGCTATATACTACTGGCTATATTTGTTGCTTATGAAACACTGCTGTATTTCAGTGCAACTGGCGGATAAAACCGATATTCATGAATACTGATCAACTAACCAAACTCGGCCTGGCCGTCATCGACACCGAACTGGAAGCCATAGAAGCACTTAGACCCCGGATTAATGAAAACTTTGCCAAAGCCTGTCAGCTACTACTGGACTGCAAAGGACGTGTTGTAGTCACAGGCATGGGTAAATCCGGGCATATCGGTGGTAAAATTGCAGCCACACTGGCCAGCACTGGCACGCCAGCCTTTTTTGTCCACCCGGGAGAAGCCAGCCATGGCGACCTGGGCATGATTACCAGTAAAGATGTGGTACTGGCGCTATCCAATTCCGGCGAAACCGGTGAACTGCTCACCATCGTACCGATTATTAAACGCCTGGCCGTACCCCTGATCAGCATGACCGGTAATGCCCGATCAACACTGGCAATGGAGGCGGACATCAATCTCGATATCGGTGTTGAAAAAGAAGCCTGCCCACTGGGACTGGCACCGACATCCAGCACCACCGTGACACTGGTCATGGGTGATGCTCTCGCCGTGGCCTGTCTTGATGCGAGGGGATTCACCGCAGAAGATTTTGCCCTGTCTCATCCCGGCGGCAGCCTGGGACGTCGCCTGTTACTCCATGTTGCCAATATCATGCATACCGGCGATGACATACCCCAGGTGAATGAAAATGCCAGCTTACGAGATGCCCTGCTGGAAATGACACGTAAAAAACTGGGCATGACCGCCATTGTTGACAACAACAATACCATACTCGGCATCTTCACTGATGGTGACCTGCGCCGTGCACTGGATAAAAATATTGATGTACACACGGCGAGCATCCAGGATGTAATGACCAGAAACTGCAAAACCGTCAAACAAAATATACTGGCCGCAGAAGCATTAAATATAATGGAAGAGAAAAAAATAAATGCCATTGCTGTTGTCGATGATAAAAACACTTTAATCGGGGCACTTAATATGCACGATTTATTACGTGCAGGAGTTGTATAACCATGCAGGACATACTCACAAAAGCAGCGAATATAAAACTGGTTATTTTTGATGTTGATGGCGTACTCACTGACGGTTCTTTATTTATTGGTGATGGCGGCGAAGAATACAAAGCCTTCAACTCAAAAGATGGTCATGGTTTACGCATGTTACAAAATGGCGGCGTCGACATTGCCATTATCACTGGCCGTGTTTCCAATGTGGTTGAACATCGCGTTAAAGAACTGGGCATTAAATATGTTTACCAGGGCAAACGTGAAAAGCTACCCGCATTTAAAGAGCTACTTGAACATGTAAATTTAAAACCGGAACAGATTGCCTATGTTGGTGATGATGTCGTCGACCTGCCAGTCATGTGCCGTGTTGGTCTGGCCATCTGTGTTCAGGACGGTCATCACTATGTCAAAAAACATGCTCACTGGATTACCGAACACGGTGGTGGTCGTGGTGCTGCCCGCGATGTTTGCGAACTGATTCTGGAAGCACAGGGCAAATTAGATACTATGTTGCATGAATACACTGTTTAATTATTTTAAACCATGCGCACCACTACCAGTCTTTTCATAGTTTTAGTTCTTGCCTTACTAAGCTGGTGGCTACAGGACCTGTGGCAAGAAACACCCATTGTTCACACCATAAAAGAAGAACACTTTCCTGATTATTTCATGGAAAACTTCACCATTACTACCATGAACAAGCAGGGCCAGCCATCGTATATACTGACTGCAAAACGACTCGATCACTTTGCTGATGACGATACCACTGAAATAATACAACCGCATATTTTATTTAAAGAAACGAAAGGCGACTGGTCAATATCAGCTCAACGCGCTCACATTCTAACTAACAACAATATTGTTCATCTTTACAACAATGTTAATATCACGCGTCAACCAACTGACCAG
>Ga0224496_10001062_pt1 | contig 17713 bp, 12 predicted proteins | sample SF_Jul11_sed_USG_2_FD_168127 | JGI IMG/M metagenome (GOLD analysis project Ga0224496, IMG submission 168127) | Sediment microbial communities from San Francisco Bay, California, United States - SF_Jul11_sed_USGS_8_1 | ecosystem: Environmental > Aquatic > Marine > Sediment | place: USA...
ATTCCCCGCCAGCAAGGAATATTCGGCTGCTGAACAGCTCTTGCCCTTGGCCAATGCCATGGCTGCATCCAAATTGGGTGAAACCTCTCAATCCAATGATGAAGAAGCGCTGGCTGCTGCCTTTGAACATATCCTCAAGTTAACCAGTTTGGGGAATATCGCCGGCGCAATTGACGGTGCCCTCGACATTATGCGGGAGGACAAATCCTACCGAGGTGGGGAGATCCACAAAATCATCCTCGCCTTGCTGGAAATGCTGGGAGATCACGACCCTCAAACCCGAACCTATCGCGCAGAATTGTCATCTTTGTTGTTCTAAAGCAACAGTTCTCCGCCTATCCACAAAAAAAAATCCCGCCATTTATTTAATGGCGGGATGTCTATTTATCAGGACCAAATTTCAAGGATCACTTATCTTCCGTTGGTTTTTTCCCATTGCGATCGTGGATCGGCACCATGAAAACATCTTTAGGGCTTTGCGCCACAACACGCTCCGCTACGCTGCCGGTAAAGATCAAATCCAGCCCACCACGGCCGCGCGAGGTCAGCATGATCAGATCTACTCCTTCTTCCTCGCCAACCGAAACAATCGTCCGTGAAGGCATAGACCCGGTAACTACTGGCCGTACTTTAACGCCATCATTTTGCAAAGAACCCGCCACAGCGCTTAAGAAATTGTTCATATTTGCTTCAGCCTTGGCACGCACAGTTTCAACTACTTTTGCAGGGGCACGGTAATTCTCCATTTCTGGCACCGCTGGAACCGATAACAAAATCAACTCACTGTCAAATGCTTTAGCAAATGCCCGCGCATATGGCAGTACTCTTTCAGAGAACAGCGACCCATCCAGCGCCACCAAGATGCGCTTGATTTCAGGCAGCTCGCCCTCACCGTCATCCATAGCCTGGACCAGCAAAACCGGCCGCGTGATCTTGCGCACCAGCTTGTTGGAAACACCCCCGCTCTCCCAGTTAGGCGAGCCCGATTTTCCACGCGTAGAAGTGATCACCAAGTCAACCGAATGCTCGTCCACATATTTCTTGGCGGCATCAGCGATAAATCCTGGGCGGACAGCATAATCCACATCAATACCCGCAGCCCGCAGTTCATCAGCTACACCTTTTAAATAGCTCTGTCGCTGGGACACAGTTTCTTCATACTGGCTTTGCAGCGCTTGGGTATGGTCCTTTACCGCCGAGAGCAAGACCAACTGTGCATTGATTGCTTGGCAGATCGCCCGGGTCACCGGTAGTGCCTGAGCGGCGTACGCCGAGCCATCCAGCAGTACCGCCACGCGCCGGATATTCACGCTTTCATCCCGCCATTTGCTGTGCTCAATCGGGTCCGGCAGCCAGGTAACTTCTACCGGGGCCAACTCCCCGTTGGGCGCAACCGCTGCTTCGGAGACCCTCCCCTGGCCAAAACCAAAACCAGCCAGTTGGTATGCATCAAACCGCCCCAAATAATCCATTTCTTCGCTGGGTGCTCCCAGCCGGTTGCGGAAATAAGTGAAAATTACGAACAATGTGGGAATAAACAAGAAATAGGTCCACGCACCTTCAAAAAACCGTTCTGTGAAAATAATCGCCGTCGCAACTGTGGTCAACAGCGATGCCACCACCGTCCCAAAAATCAACGCCAACTTGCCAAGGGAAAAATTGCCGCGGATCTCACGCACCAAGCGTTTGGTTACCGCCCAACCGGTCATGCTCAACAGGATAAATACACCCGCTGCATAAATAGCCAAATAGGTCTCTTCGTGGGTACCAAAAAGCATGAAGCAAACCGCCACAATGCCGACCTCAATCCAAACCGGCTTGTCGGCAACCTCAAACTGGTTGCGCTGGCCCAACATTGCCGGTATATACTGCCGCTCTTTCAAGCCCAGCGCCAAGTTCTGCAAGCCTTGCGCACTCGCAGCCGAAGCTGACATAAGAACGGCAACACCTACCAGCGTACCAAAAATCGGCAGCGGAGAAGGCAATAGCAAGTCCATGGTTTGGGTAAATACAGAGACATGCTCGTTAGTCACATCGGCCAACTCAAAGATGGCCGGTCCAACTACCAGCATGGTTATACCCGTCGTTCCCATGATGATCAATAAACTGTTAAAGGCTTTCTTGCTCTTTTGCACAGCACTGCCATCATAAGCAGCCACCAGATTGGCAAATACCTCAATTCCCGTCATCACCGCCAAGATACGAACGTAGCCTGCGAGGGTGAAATGGAAATATTCTGGAGAGAATGCCTGTAAATTGATTTTTGGGAAATGAAGACCGCGCTGATAAATGGTTGCAAACACCATGATCCATAACAGCAGCAATACTCCCGCCGTGGCCGGGCCAAAAGTGCGCGCGGCCATTTTTGGCCCGCGGTTAACCAACCATCCGGTCAATACACTCAGCACAATGGCCACAATTGTGCGGTATTGGATCCCCAAAATTTCATCATTTAATATTGGGAAACGGTCAGAGATGAAAGTGACCATTGCGGCCATGCTGACCAAAAAAGTGAGCGTATATTCAATGAAAGTGATCGCTGCATTTGTCTTGACCGCCCAGCTGCCAAACTCTTCTTCACTCAAACCGCTGCCGCCGCTTCCATCTGTCACCCAGCGCATTACCAAGCGGTACATGGCCGAAACCACCGCAATGGTTACCACTACCAACCAAATTGACGCCCCGAAGGTTACCTGGGCTACACCGGCTACAACAATCAATTTCAGGAAAGGGCCAAAAACATACAAAGGTGAAGTGGCCGGGTCTCCCCCACCGGCCAATGCACCTTCAAAAGCATTTTTTAATTTATGTGAAACGTGCGCCATAAGGTTTACTCTTCTCCTACAAAACAAAAAACTCACCTGCCATAAATGACAGGTAAGGTATTACTAATTCGTTTGGGGGAAATCCAAACGATCTGTTCTCACAATCAGGTGAAATTCAAACTATATCTTATCATTAATATTGGTTAATCTGCTTACACACCTGTAATCTTTGCCAAGATTGCTGCTTTTCGCAGAACCTGGGTTTTGAGGGGAAACAGCCACCTCACGGCAGTATTAGGACAATATCACCCCAAGTGGTTGGGTCAGACCAATAACGTCCCGGCACGTTCGAGAGCATGCTTTGCTGCCATTCATAGCCCGGTGCATCGTTATCGGAAACCGAAAACGAAAAACCAAAGTGCTGGCTCACGGCAGGGACAACACCAAATACACTCCAGGGGATTGCCGCTTCAAGGATATAGCCATCCGCCGTTTGAACGGCACCCAAGATCGCCGCTGGCAGCGCCCCGCGCTTTGAGGCTGGATACCATACGTAAGCTTCCGGGGCAGTTTGCTGGAAATCACCTGGGGAAATTCCCAATTGGAAATCATCATAATCCAATTCTGAATCAGCATAATCTCGCGAAACCTGAGTGTCTACGGTGAATTCAATGCTGTCTCCGCGGTACAAAGCGGGCCCACTGGCTTCCTGTACAAATTTATTATCCTTTACCACGGCGGCCAAAAACACATAGGAATTATCCCAGGCAATCTTGAACTGCACCGACAAGTCTGCTTCGCCAGAAAAATAACCTTCGCCGAAAACCACATTCGAGGCGGTATTGAAAGAACCCGGCCAATCACTCACATATCCATCAATTGGTGGCGGTGGACTGAAAAAGACGGCGGCCACACTCGGGCCAGACCTTAAGATCGGTCCGCCGCCATCCACAGCCGTCATGGTCGGCCCAGTTGGCGGGGGGGTATAGCCGACTGTGGGCGTCGGTGGCTGGCTTTGTGTTGCCGTAGGAGTACCCGTACCCGGGATTTGGGCTGTTCCCGATGCAAGGGTCGCTTCAATTGCTTCTGTTAAACTGGCTATCGGTGTACGGCTCAGCAGATTTTCTCCGACACCTTGGCCGAATAGTGCCGTCAATGTTAGATTCGGGGTTGGAGAAAAAGATGTCGCTGGCTCAGGGTTTGGCTCTCCGCCCCCCGATAACACACTGCATGCCAGCGAACTGATTATTAATAATGTCCAAAAAGCACTTCTTCTCCGGTACATGGCCATCATGGCTCCTAAAAAACAAGATCTAATCACTTACAATTGAAGCATTAATTATACCCTCTCTTGCCAAGGTATACCCCAAAAATGCGTATCCTTTGACCCAGAGGTCTCGCCTTGTCAAACAACACCCGTTAGGGTATCCTTAGGCGTCACGGGAGTGGATAAGTCCCGGTGGGCTTCCCGGTCTTCAAAATCGGTGGCGGGTCGCGTTGCGAGCCGCGGTGGGTTCGACTCCCATGCACTCCCGCCTTTCTATTCCCCACCAACTCACTCAAGGGTTTTAAACGAGTATATTTCTTATGTCCCTACCCAATACCCATTCAGAAATTCTCACATCTTTAATCGCACGCTATTTTGACATCCAAGACATCACTTGGGGGACGGATCAGCAAAAATTCGTCGTCCGCTATCGCGGAAAATTGACCCAAGATTCGGCCAAAGCATACGATCAACTTGCCGAAGCACTGCATCGCCACAACCTAACGCCCTTATTCCGCCAAGAGCATGAGCAAGACATCATCTTGCTTATGGCCGGAGTGGTGCAGCCCCAGCCAACCAACACGCGCACCAATTTGGTGCTTTTCCTATTGACTTTATTCAGTATGCTCCTGGCCGGGGCATTCTACTCTTATGAAGGACCACCTCCCGATAATGAGTTTGCATTATATGCTTCATTGTTCAGGAACCTGGGCAGCGGTTGGCCTTTCGCTTCAAGTCTGCTGGCCATCCTGCTGGCACATGAGTTTGGCCATTACCTTGCCGCTCGTCACCACCATACCCCAGTGACCCTGCCTTATTTTCTGCCTCTGCCGCTCTTGGGCGGTTTTGGAACCCTTGGCGCTTTCATCCAGCTTAAAGCGCCACCAAAGAACAAAAATGTCTTGCTGGATATTGGTATTGCTGGGCCGTTAGCTGGGTTAGTCATTGCCATTCCGGTCGTGCTTTACGGTCTGTCCTTATCCGAACTCGGCGCTATCCCACTTTCTTTTGCCCCCGGTGAAGGTTCAATGCTTGAGGGTAATTCCATACTATATTTATTATCAAAATATTTAGTGCACGGCCAACTACTGCCTGCCCCAATCAGTTATCAGGGTGTATCTCCCATATTATATTGGCTGAGATATTATTTCACCGGTCTGCCGGCTCCACTTGGCGGCACAGACGTTTTTATGCATCCGATAGCCTGGGCAGGTTGGGCGGGACTGCTGGTCACTGCCCTCAACCTCATCCCCGCCGGTCAGCTGGATGGCGGCCACGTACTTTATGTCTTATTTGGAAAAAACGCCCAACGCATCCGCCCTTATATCCTGGTCACACTCATGCTGCTGGGCATGATGTATTCCGGTTGGTGGCTGTGGGCCGCGATCATCTATTTCCTCGGCCGCCAGCACGCCGAACCCCTCGACCAAATCACCCCACTCAGCCCGCGGCGCAAGATAGTCGCCGTACTGATGTTACTGGTTTTCATCCTCGTGTTCACACCCGTTCCCCTGCGCATCATCGGCGCCACAGGACTTTGAAAGAGAAATAATACCCCATGAAAAAACACTCGGTTCCAACTCTCCTTGCCGTTATCCTGCTTGCATTCTTGATACCCGCGTGCTCACCAAAATCATCGCCTACCCCTCTCCCCAGCAGCATTGCCGCGCCAACATCAACCAACATCCCGGAAGCGAAAAAATCAGTGTTCCTTATTTCCTGGGACGGTGGGCGCGCCGACCTGGTCTATGACATGATGGCCGATGGCACCTTGCCCACCTTTGCCAGCCTGGCACAATCCGGAGTGCGTGCAGAATACGCCCAGTCCATAGACCCGGCGCTCACCGCAGCCGCGCACAACAGCATCGCCTCCGGCGCGTTCCCCACCCATACCGGCATCGTCTCAAATTCTTTCCACAACGCCTTAGATGACTTCTACTGGTACCGGGTCGGTTTCGACGAGACCATGGACCAAACCGAACCAGTTTGGGTAACCGCCTCTCGGGCTGGCCTGACCACGGCCTCGGTTTTCTTTGTTGGCGGCTCACCATCACATTTTGGCCAACAGGCTGACTACACCATCGGATTTGGTGTCCGCGATGCTTATTCCGACCAGCATACTGTTTCACTTACTCCCGCCGAACCCTGGGAGAACACGCCCAACTCCTTTAGCCCCGCTTTGGAAGGCACTTTCACCATAAACGGTGTCGCCAAGGTTCTCCTGTTGGTCGTTGACTCCACCGACGATGCAACCGCCAATTACGACACTGTTTGGCTCGACACAACCCGCAGTATCTCGAACACCAGCCTGGCTCTGCAGACCCGAGAGTGGGGCCCGCTGGTCTTGCTGAAAAATTCCGTCGCCGGGGCTGACTTCCTGCTCCAAGAGATCTCCTCCCAGCAGGTCACCATCTTTCATTCCGCCGTATATCACAACAATGCCGCCCCAACCGAACTGCGCAAAGCATTAAATGCCCAGTTCGGCTTCTTCCCTTCCACGCCAGACTCATACGCGCTAGAACACGGCTACATTACCGAAGAAGATTACCTTCACATGCTCGACCGCTTCGCCAGCTGGACAGCACAAGTTGCTGCATGGGTTTACACCACTTACCAACCAGACCTGCTGCTCACCTGGCAGGATGGCTTTGACGGCGCCGGCCACCAGTTCTTTCTTCGTGACCCGCGTCAGCTCAATTACACCCCCGAACGCGCCGAACAATACGCCGTTTATTTCCGCCAAGCAGCCCAAGCATCCGACCGTGCACTGCAAATTATACTGGATGCCATTGATCTGCAGCGCACCACCCTTTTGATGGTCGCTGACCACGGAATGCTGCCGATCCACTCACGCGTCTATGTCAACACGATATTGGAGCAAGCCGGGCTGCTCACCTTGGACAGCCAGAATTATGTTTCCGTCAGCCAGACCAAAGCCTTTGCAGTTGCCTCCGGGGGTTCGGTCAATATTTACCTCAATCTCGAGGGCCGCGAGAAAGCTGGGACCGTCTCCCAAGCAGAATATGCCGTTCTTCAGCAGCAAATCATCGCCCTGCTCAGTTCATTGAAAGACCCGCAAAGCGGAGAGTTGGTGTTCCAACGCGTGCTGATGCGCAGCGAACTGGCAGGCCTCAACCTCGACCATCCCAATTCTGGAGACATCTTCGCCCAAGCGAACCCAGGCTATCATCTGGATGGCTGGCGGGGCAATGATTTTATATTTGAGGCCACTCCCTTTTACGGCCAACATGGCTACGACAGCGCCCTGCCAGGGATGCAAGCCATCTTTATCGCCGCCGGCCCCGGTATTCCGGAGCCCGCTCGCGGCAGCTTGATCGCTCCCGTGCACTTGGTTGATTACGTCCCCACCATCGCCTTTCTCCTCGGCTTCACACCCGGCCCCAATGTCGCTGGGCACCCCATCCCGGCCTTTTTGCTGCCATAACCATGACGAAATCACTTTGCCTACACCATAATGACGCCGACGGCCGCGCCTCGGCGGCCATCGCGCGGCGCGCTTTGGGGAAAGATCTCGCCCTCTACGAAATGAATTACGGCGACCCAATCCCCTGGGAAATGGTTGAAGCTGCCACTCAGGTTATTGTCGTCGATTTTTCTCTACCGTTGGAGGCGATGCAGCGGATTGCCGCAAGCCGTGAGCTGGTCTGGATTGACCACCACAAAAGCTCCTTGGAGACATTACAGGCTGCTGCCGTCGAATGGCCCGGCCTGCGGGACATCGCCGAAGCTGGCTGCGTGCTCACATGGCGCTATTACTTTCCCGACCAGCCCGTGCCGCGCGCCGTCATCCTCATTGGCGATCGTGATATATGGCGCTGGGCCGAGGCCGATACCGGCCCGTTTGGCGAAGGCCTCTTCCAATTGGATACCTGCCCAGACAATGATGAATTATGGCAGCCCCTTCTAAACGATGACCCCCACGCAGTCGCCCAGTTGATCGAAACTGGCGCCATCCTGCGGGAAGCCCGTCTGCAAGGCATCCGCCGTAAAACCGCCAGCGCGGGCTTTGAGGTCACCTTCGAAGGCCACCGCACCCTGGCGGTCAACGAGCGTGGCAGCGGCGATATGGGTCAGCACATCCGGGATATTGGATATACGATCGCTTATTGCTACATCGATAAACTGCTTGACGGTACCTTGACCACCTTTGTCACCCTTTATTCCGCCGAAGTGGACGTCTCCGAGATCGCTCGCAAATTTGGCGGCGGCGGTCATCGCGGCGCGGCTGGCTTTTCATTCGAACGGGGACCAACTCCCTTCCCGCCCCAGGCACAGGTAGCATTCTAATCTTTCACTGTATTACCTATTTCCTACCATATTTACATTAAAAAAGCCTGATTCTTGCTTTCCCCCGCCTTCAAAACCTGCTATACTATGCGCAATAGCGCGCAAATTGCACCAGATCATCCCTTATCTCCGGGCTTTTCCCCTCCGGCGCGCAGATAATTTAGGCAGAAATATACTCCAATGCCATGAAAAAGCATGCCCTGCTTGTCCTCCTGCTTTTGGCTACCTTGGTAGTCGTCTCCACCCAGCTCTTTGTTTCCAATTCAAACAGCAAGGATAAATACAGCGCGGCGGGTGACCTGGAGACCAGCTACTCAGTCGATCCCCTCTTCCGCGAATTCTACCAACAGCTCGGTGGGGAGGCCATCCTTGGCCCAGCCATTAATCAAATGAAGTGGGATGGCCATCTGCGCATCCAGTTCGTTGAAGCTGGAAAATTGGTTTACGATCCCCAATCCAGACCCAGTTATACATTAGCCCCTCTGGGCTTGGATTTCGGCTATGCTGAACCGCCAGTCTCCCACCCTGGTGTTCCCGAGGCGCTCTTCGTTAACGGACATACCGTTTACACCGAATTCATACCGCTGCTGCAAGCTCTGGGGGGATTAGACGTTGTTGGCAGCCCGCTCACCGAGATGCGTTACAATCCCGAAAAAAACCGCTTGGAGCAGCATTTCGAAAATCTTGGTTTTTACAAATCCCTAAATCCCACCAACAGCCCGGTCAGGCTTTTAGCTTATGGGGTGCTCTCCTGCAATTTTTCCTGCCGCTACTCTGCACGCACCAACGCGGTGATAAAAACCAAAAGCTCCCTGGCAGAACCTTTCGCCACTCTGGTCGATCGCCTAGGTAATTCCTTTACCGGAGAGGTCTTGGTCAGCGAGCGCCAGGCCGCAGATGGATTTATCGAGATCATCTTTGAAAACATCGTCCTTTTCGCCAACCCAGAGATTCCCGGCCGCGCCTATGCCCGCCCCATTGTCGCCCAAATCGGCTTTGTTCCTCAGGCACTCGTGGAGCGTCTTCCCACTACAGACGACTCATTGATCATGTTTTTCCCCATTGAGGGGAGCAAAGGCCACAATATCCCCACCGTCATCTACGACTATATCGCGCAGCATGGAGGCTTGGATGTCACCGGCTACCCAGTTAGTGAGATATTCCTGCTAGAGGAAGGCATGTACCGGCAGTGCTTTACCAACCTGTGCTTGGATTATGTCGTCAGCGCGGAAATTGGCACCAAAGTTCGTCCTGCTGCTTTGGGTGCATACTACAAGGCCTATATCCAAAATACCAATTACTCTGCTGCCCGTGTTGAAATTCCCCAAACCATTCAAAATGCGCGTATTTTGGTTTGGGATGATTATTCTGTTGTCGCCCCCGGACAATCCCAAACCATTTATATCAGCGTATTGGATGGAACGAATCCTGTCGCTGGGGCAGTTGCCACCCTTACCGTAACCCAGCCAGACGGCACCCAATCTATATACCGCCTCCCCCCCACCGGGGCAGACGGGCAAGCCCAAATCACCATTCCAGGAGCGTTAGCCATCACCGGCTCTCTTATTTATTACCAAGTCTGTTTAGACAATCCGGCCGGTGGGCAGGTTTGCGCTCATGAGGATTACCTCATTTGGGCCTATCCATAACCAACTAAATAAAGCACTCAATTAATTTGATTTTCAAGCGCAATGCATTTGCTTTGCGCTTTTTTTTTATCCCCCTTCCCCTCAAATCCTCACAAGGTTGGCGTGCACTTTATTTTTTAAGGACGCGCCTCTACCAACACATCTACCTGAGCAATTTCCGGCCCTAAGCTGTAGAGCAATAATTCAAAATTTGTGCGCTTACCCGCAGCAAGCACGGTGCCGCTTTCCCAGCGCCGCACCCCCACCACGCGGCCATCGGCGTCATATCCCACGGCCACCACCCACACCGATCCTGCCTCACCTTCCGCCGCAGACAATCTCACCATTCCCTGCACCCTGGCTTGCAGCCCATCTTCCCCAATCTCCACTTGCTTCCCCTCGATTTCTACGGCCAAATACCGTTCATCTCCTGCGGGGATATCCAAGGCAGAAACCAATTCACCTTGGCTGAATTCCCAATCTGGTACTGGTGCTGTAAAGAATGCCATCAAAGGGATCTGCCTCCCTGCGGGCAGCAAGTTCAATAAGGCGATCGCTTCCTTGCTGGCCACCTCTTTTCCATCTCGCGTGTACAAGCGGATCATCGCCGCCAAGTTCTCCATCCCCGCTGGCCGGTCATTTTTCACCACCATAAAGCACCACAGCCCCCCATCGGTGGTCGCGTAGCAGTCCGGTTGGGTATAACTTACCGCAACCGGTGTTGGGCTGGGCAAGCCCCCACCACCGCTCTCCCCATCTTGGGGGATCACCAGTTCAGTACCCACCGGCATCAAACTTGGATCAACCCCCGGGTTGGCCGTCAATAGATCAGATAAGCTCACCTTAAAGCGCGCCGCAATCCCGATCAAGGTGTCATTCGCCACCACTTTGTAGACAAATGGGGTCGCGGTGGGCTGCGGGATTGCAGTTGCCTCGACCGTCATCACCGTTGTCATACTTCCTGGGCCGGCTGTCGCAGTTTTGTAGAAGATCACCGCGGCTGTTCCCGTTGGATCTGTGGAAATTTGCTCTTTCTCATTCCCACAGGCCGCCAACATAGACAATCCAAGGACCATTAAAACGGCAGTCCACCGCCGGTTGTATTTTTCGCTCCTGAGCATTTCGGGATTATACCAGTACTCCTCTCCACTTGTCGGTTGACGCCCACTATGTTAAACTGAAACAAGTTGCGAGGATCGTTATGGCCGAAGATAAAATGCTCCAAGAAGCTATCGAAGCAGCCCGGCTGGGCCAGCGCGGCCGTGCCCGAGACCTGCTTGCACGCCTGCTGCGCACCAACCAAAAGAATCCCGACTACTGGCTCTACATGAGCGCCGTGGTCGACTCCCCAAAAGAACGGATATTTTGCCTAGAATCGACCCTCAAGTTGGACCCAGAAAACCAGGCAGCCCAACGCGGCTTGGTCATCCTAGGCGCTCGCCCGCCAGACGAAAATATCTCTCCGGTCAAACCCGACCGCCAACGTCAATGGGATCTGGGCGAGATCGGCGCTTCCCCAGATGACCCCGCCAAAGAAGACAAAGCCAGACCAGCATTAGCCCCTGCACGTCTGGGCGGAATTGCCGGCGTTGGTCTGATCGCATTGGCCCTTCTCATGGTTGGTATCTTTGGCAATCCCTTTGCAGCAGCACCAACCGCTGCGCCCAAAAGAGGAACTTTGCAGCCTTTGGGTGTCGGCGGCCCAACAGTCACCTTCCTGCCCACCGGTTCATTGCACGCCAGCAATCTAACCGCCACATTGCTTGGCCCCACTCCCTTAGCCCAGCTCCTGGATGCCCCGCACACCGCCACCCCTCACTACGTCAACACCCCCCATCCCAATGCCGAAGCATACCGCTCGGCTATGCGCGCCTACGATCGGGGAGATTGGGAAGCAGCTGTCAACTTTTTTGAACAAGTCATCGAACTCGATGCCGCCGCTGTAGATGCCCGTTACCACCTCGGCAAAGCCTATTACAACCTCGCTGAATATTTCAAAGCCAAGACTGCCTTCAACAGTGCCATTACCATCAACCCAAATTTTGCCCCTCCCTACCTGGGGCGCGCCTTGGCTGACCTAAAACTCAACCCGAATAAAATTGTCTTTAAAGACCTGGATAAAGCCATCGCTCTCGATCCAAATTTCGGTGAAGCTTTTATTGCCCGGGGCATTTACCGCTTTGACCGCAACAATCCGGATGGTGCCCTCGAAGACCTGGAACAAGCTGAAAATATCTACCCGCTTTCTCACGAGGTTCACTTCCACAAAGCCAAGGTCTTGTTTTCGCTCAAACGCTACCCCGAAGCAATCGAATCCGCCCAATTGGCAAACGAACTAGATATCACCAACCTGGAAACCTATTGGGTCTTGGCTCAAGCACTGCACGCCAACGGACAAACCCCCGAAACCATCGGACCACTGCAGACCTATTTGCTCTACGAGGAAGAGTTCGCCGAGGGTTGGCTCATCCTTGGCCAGGCTTACCAAATGACCGGATATCCAGAAAACGCCATCCAGGCGTTGGACAAAGCTCTGGAATTTGATTACCGCCTCTTCGAAGCCAATTATTACCGCGGGGAAGCTTATATTGACCTTGAGGATTACGATAAAGCCATCAGCAATTTAAAGAACGCCGTGCGCATTTTCCCCGATTGGTTTGAAGCCCACTTAGCGCTGGGACGGGCCATATTCCTTTCCGGTGACGAAGGCAATGGTTATCTTACCATCCAACGCCAAGCTGCCCATTTGGCCAAAACAGATAAACAGTTGGTGCTCTTATATTACTGGCGGGCGACAGCATTGGATGCCATCGGCCAAGAAGAAGATGCCCTGGCAGATTGGGCAGCCCTGCTGGAAATGCCCAGCGACCTCGTCCCCGACGAATGGGCCCGGACCGCCAGAAACCGGCTTCGCGCCGGCGGTTACCCCACAGAAACGCGCACCCCTTATGCCGGTACGCCAACACCCTATGCCTCGCTCACTCCATCGCCCTGATTACAATACCCCATGCGTTAATCAATTCTTGACTTGAAACCAGCTGCTGTACCCAGATCCTAATTTCTCAACAACCTTATAGGTGATCCAGCATGTCTGATGCCCACCATCCCCAAAAAGGCCCATTCCTACGCAGCCTCCATCCCGGAGACCAATTTACCGGATTCTACATCCTACGCAGCAAGCAGTTAGAGCCTTTTCGCGATGCCTCCCGCGGCTATTTCCTCACCCTCATCCTGGGTGACAGCAGCGGCCAACTGCTCGCCCGCGTTTGGGAAGGCGGCGAAGAAGCCAACGGCCAGTTGACCCGCGGCGAGGTTGTCAAGGTCCACGGAGAGGTCGAGACATATCTCGACCGCGTCCAGGCCCGCGTCTTCCAAATACGCCCTGCCTCCGCCGGGGAGTTTGACCACCAAGACATGCTGGCCAGCAGCCCGCGTTCCTCGCAGGACATGCTCGCCGAATTAAAATCATTTCTTAGCCAGGTCACCAACCCGCACCTGCGCGCCCTGCTGGACACTTTTTTTACCGATCCGGCCTTCCTATCCGCATTTTCCAAAGCCCCCGCTGCCCGCAGTGTCCACCATGCCTATCTGGGTGGTTTGCTTGAACACACCCTTGAAATGCTCGCCATCGGCAGTACTGCCTTACAGCTTTACCCCTCCATTGACCCAGACCTGCTGCTCACCGGCATTTTGCTCCACGACATCGGTAAAGTGCGCGAATTTACCTGGGACTTAGACCTCGACTATGCCGATGAAGGCCGCCTGCTCGGCCATATTGTCATCGCCGATGAAATGCTCACCAAAACCCTGCTGCTGCTGCCCGATTTCCCCGCGCAGTTGGCCCTGCGTCTGCGCCACATGCTCCTCGCCCACCACGGCCGCTACCAATGGGGTTCGCCCCGTCGGCCCAAAACCATCGAAGGCATCGCCCTGCACCACATCGAAAACCTCAGCGCACAGATCAATCGATTCGACCAATTGCTCAAAGACCTCCCAGCCGATGAATCCTGGACCACTTACGATCGCATGCTGCACCGCCAGTTATACGGCCCCCCAGATAACGACCTCAGCATAGAAGAACAAGGCCTCTCCGAATAGCCCCACTTGCCAAGCCTACCTAAGCGCGCTATAATCGCCTCCTGATATCCACCATAAGGGTTATTTGCCCTTTTTACGTTTGAGGCTCCGAATTTATGCCTGTTTACACCTACCGCTGCGAAAACTGTGGTGTTGAGTTTGACCGCCAACAAAAATTCAGCGACGAACCGCTGAAGAAATGCCCAGAGTGCAGCAAGAGATCCCTAAATAAAGTTTATAAGCCCGCCCGCATTGTCTTTAAAGGCTCAGGCTTCTACGCGACCGACAATCGCTCGGCGTCTGGCGCTAAGCGCGCCGCGGGGAATAACGAATCGCCTTCATCGGAAAAATCCAGCGATTCGCCAAAATCTGAGACCTCTAGCGACAAAACCGAGAGCAAAACAACATCCAGCAAAAAGACCTCTGAAACCAGCTGATCCCCTACTATCGATAAAAAAAGAACGGCCCGATTTCAGGTCGTTCTCATAATTACTTTCGGCATGGGTCTCTATGGATTATTTTTCCCCGTCCTTCAACATCCGCATGGCCTCTTCTGATGTCACCTTGCCCTCATGCAGGTCCTCTAGGATCTTGCGGCGGTCTTCCTCTGTCAATGCCTGCCCGTCATCTTTACCTGGTTCGTATCCCAACGCGCGTATCGCCTCATGCAGCCGGTTGCGGATCGTCGGGTACGACAATCCCAATTCATCCTCCATACGGGTGATCTTGCCCTCATTCTTCACAAAGGCTTCCACGAATTCAAGCTGTGCTGGAGACAAGCGCGCAAATGGACCGCCGATAAAACGTCCCTCGATGGTCGTGTCGCACTCGCGGCAGTACAGCCGGGTGACGGTCAACTCTGCATGGCATACCGGGCATTCGCCTGGGATTGGGTGCATGGATTTTCTCTCCTCGTTCAGACTTTAAGTGCGCTTATTATACTAGAATGCACCTATTTTCTTAAACCAAATCCCCTTCACTTAACCCGTATAAACGGATCAAACAATACCTCTGCCAGCGTGATCCCACCCTCCCCAACTTTTCCATCTCTGCCCTCCTCCGGCCACAATTCCAGCTGCCTGGCGTGGTCGAATACCAAGTTGGCCAGATCAACCTCATTCAATCCCAGCGGTAGCAAGATCTGGTGCACGCTCCGCAGCAGCAGCTCCTTATAGCGCCCCTTGTTCACGATCGCATACGTTGGCTTACCTGGCTGGTCCCAGGCATATACGCTGCTCTTAGCGCCTTGGGTATACACAAACGAAACACGCTGCCCCACCCGCACTTGCTTTCCGGCTGCAGCCAGTTGCCTCGCCGCTTTGGCCGCCGGGGAATTCCCCCGATACTTGTCAAGTTCCCTGGTCAGTTTATTGTTAGATACCAAATCATCCAGCGCCACCCGCTCGGCATCCAGCTCGGCAAAATAATTCCGCACAATATCCAACGCCCGCGGAACATACACCCCCAGCCGGTCTGTATCTGCTTCACTCGCCAGCAGCGCCATGATCTCTCTTTCGGCATCCGCAATCCATTTCGGCGTGTCGCCCCTCCGTTGGGCCATCCCCCGCACCTTTAGCTTCCCATTGTAGAACTTGCCAAAATAGCGGTTAGACGCCCCAATGCGCGGGTTTAACTTGGACGGCAGAAAGGCCAGCCACTGGAAAATGCCCTCCAGTTCGATCACCAAACCCGTGCGCTGCAGCACTTCATCCAGCAGGGGCTGCAGCCCCTCCGGCGTGTTCACCCCCGCCTTTTGCACGAACAAACTGTCCGTGTTGGCCCCCAACACCTTGTAGCCCAGGTCATGCGCAGCTTCTTTGGCGCGTGTCAGCATCTCCCTCCCCAGCGCCGTGATGGCTTCGTGCGCCTGGATATTGCCGAACAAATTGTTCTTATAGCCCTGGTAACCAAAAGAGACATATCCCAACCACTTCAAAGCATCTGCAATCGACTGAAAGATTGGACGGCGCGCATCCTCTGGCTCCATTGCGGCTAGCATCTTTTTGACGGCCAACCGCTTCTCCAACAATGGTTTTAAAACTGTCGCCACCAGGCCGGGCACATCCTGCCTGATCGGCGCGCCGGTTTGGGGCACATATAAGCTCTCTCCACCCGCCACCCCAACCGTTTCCCCGCTGATGTTCCACGCGCTCGTGATCGAGGGATACATCGAAAAAAAATCGATCTCGGCCACATCCCGGTGCAGCCCCACCACAGGCCGGTAGTTCAGGCCGCCGCTGTCCGCGAGGTTCAAATCCATCGCCGATTTATAACGCTCGGTCTGGCGTTTGTGCAGCGGCACCAGCACCCCTCGCTGCAAAGCCTCGCGGATCTGCATAGCCGTGAAACCAGACCCCGGGCTGTTGCGCGCCGCCGTTTGCACCGAAACATTGGTCACCCGCGCCATCTCAATCGCCGAGTGCAGGCTGAAGTTAAAACCCATGTCCATCGTCGAGTTCTTGGCATCGATATGCCAACGGCCATATAGATGCGTTTGCGATGCCCGGTGATAAATGCTGCCGTAGCTCTCAAAGGTCATCTCCGCTTTGATCAACGGCTTTTTACGCAGGTCGCGGTTGGGGTTAAAATCCACGCCAAATTTCTTGGCCGTCTCCATCAAATAGGGGAACAACCAGCCATCCCCCCACGCAGCCAAGATCAGGTCCGGGTCATGGTCTTGCAGCATGGCATCAATCGCCCCCAACAGCCGGCGTCCATCTCCGATTTCCAGGGTCCATTCGTTTTCTCCGGCCTGCACACGCAAGTGGGTCGGCATGGCATGTTTGGGGTCGCAGTCCGGCCGGATCGTCATCGTGCGGATGGGAGGCATGCCATATTCGATATCCCATGGGCTGTCCAGCGCCTCAATCTCCTGGATGCGCTGCTCTCCCGCCACCCACACCCGGCATTTGGCCATCGGGAAGATCCCCTGCGCCACACCATACCGGATCGGGAACGGGATATTGGCATCATAGTAACGGATCTGCCTGAACTTTCTCTGGAGCAAATAGAACAATTTCCGTTGGGCAATCGGGTTCTCGGCCTGGATCGCCAAAACAGGCAGTTCCCCCTTATACAAGTCCCGGCGCAGCGTACGCGCCAGTTCAGGCGGCTCGGCAAGCTGCGCCAAGAATTCCTCCACGGTCACCAACCGCTGACGTTCACCGCCAACATAAAAAGTAGTCTTGAAAGGCTGGGTCAAACGGTGACGCCCGCCATCATCTCCCAACAGCCAGATAACTGCCCCGTCCTCTTCATCTGGATAAACCGACAAAACCCAACCGCTGAGTTCAGGCGACATAGGACGGGTACTTTAGATCAAGCATTTCTTCGCGGAACTCCTTCAACCTAGTCTCCATATCCTGGTGCAGGCTTTCCAACTCGCCCTTCAGGTAAATGATCGCCCGTTCCTGTTCCTTCTGGAGCGCTTCCAATTGTCTAATCCTCCGCTCTTGGTCATTGTTCCGCGCTTCAAGCCCCCGGAGCGATTTCTCTTGCTCCAAGTTCATGCACACCAGGATGGTGCCAATCGGCAGCGGGTGGGCGGCTTTCTCTGCCGCCGGGATATGGAACTCCGCCTTATTCCACAGATCATCAAAGATGATCTGGTCCTCACGCAGCAGCAGGGCGCGCCGGAATTCGCTGAAACTCTTTTTCTCTGCCCGATA
>Ga0224496_10001063_pt1 | contig 17711 bp, 12 predicted proteins | sample SF_Jul11_sed_USG_2_FD_168127 | JGI IMG/M metagenome (GOLD analysis project Ga0224496, IMG submission 168127) | Sediment microbial communities from San Francisco Bay, California, United States - SF_Jul11_sed_USGS_8_1 | ecosystem: Environmental > Aquatic > Marine > Sediment | place: USA...
ATGCTAAAAATCTATTTAATGAACTATTCTTGCGTTTTTCAGAATACCAACATTACAATTTGATACTATTTTCTGAGTATTCGGCATCTCTAGGAATTACTTGAGCGTCGTTACATTCTGTTGAAATAAATTCTCAGGCCTTTTATTCTTTGGTAACACTTATTTAACATGATAATTTTTGTAGGAGAGCCTTGATGAACTTTTTTAATGCGCGCATAGTCCATAAATTTTTTAAATTTTGCGGAAAATATTTTACGAAAAATAAGGGAGTTTATTGATGATCCATGTTGAAGCTTTAACCCGGGTTTATGGTGACTTGACAGCTGTTGATCAGGTCTCATTCGAGATTGGTCAGGGTGAGATTGTCGGGTTGCTTGGTCACAATGGCGCGGGCAAGACCACCATCATGAAAATGTTGACTGGGTATTTAGAACCAACCAGTGGTTCCATCAAAATAAATGGCCTGGATATTGCGAATCACCGTGAGGAAATTCAGCAGCGCATCGGTTACCTGCCGGAAAATGACCCGCTTTATCCAGAAATGACAGTGATTGACTACCTCGATTATGCTGCTTCATTGTATGGGGTTACGGCGACTGAGCGGGTTGAGGGAATACGCGCGGCCATCGATAAAACAGAACTGGCATCAAAAGCGATTGATACGATTGGTACGCTTTCCAGGGGATTTCGTCAGCGGGTAGGCGTGGCTCAGGCAATTCTGCATCACCCACGTCTGCTGATATTGGATGAGCCGACTAATGGCTTGGATCCGACACAGGTGCAGCATATGCGGGATTTAATCCGCACACTGGCAAAAAGTGCTACCGTCATTATTTCTACACATATCCTGCAAGAAGTTCAAGCTATTTGCGATCGTGTCATTATTATCCGTAATGGTAAAAAAGCGTTGGATGAAACGATGGGTGATTTACAAGCGAGTAAGCGGTTATTGGTGTCTGTTAATGCGGGTCCAGAGCAAGTGACGAAACTATTTAAATCAGTGAATGGCGTGCATTCAGTCCAGCCGCTCTATAAAAAAGGCCCTGGGCACCGTTATGCGCTTGATTTGGGCGATCAAAATGAACTAGCTGAAACAGCGCCCAGTATTGCAAATAAGATTATGACAGCGGGATTTAAGCTATATGCGCTACAGCACGAGAGTCGTGACTTGGAGACTATATTTGGTGAAATATCAGCACAGAAGGAAAGGGTACAAGGATGAGTCATATACTGAGAATTGCTCGTAAAGAATTTGCCGGTTTTTTCTCTTCGCCCATTGCTTTTATATTTTTGGGCGCATTTTTGGCGGTAACATTGTTTGTTTTCTTTTGGGTAGAAAAGTTTTTTTCTCGTAATATCGCTGATGTGCGTCCATTGTTTGAGTGGATGCCGTTACTGTTGATATTTTTGAGTGCTGCAATCACCATGCGTATGTGGTCAGAGGAGCGGCGCGCTGGCACGCTGGAATTTCTTCTCACAACACCTGCCAAAAATTACCAATTGGTATTGGGAAAATTTCTAGCATGTCTAGGTTTGGTCGTGGTGGCGCTATTGCTGACTATACCTTTGCCGTTGACTGTCAGTGTGCTGGGTCCGTTGGATTGGGGGCCGGTATTCGGCGGTTATCTTGCTACCTTATTTCTGGCAGCTGCCTATGTTGCCATCGGGTTGTTTATCAGTGCCCGCTCACTCAATCAGATTGTCAGCCTTATTCTGACGGTAGGGGTATGTGGTATTTTTTATCTGCTGGGCTCAGATGCATTAACAAGTTTATTTGGAAACCGAACATCGGAATTTCTGAAGTTATTGGGTTCTGGATCACGTTTCGACTCCATTACACGTGGCGTGATAGATTTGCGCGATCTATATTACTATTTGAGCCTGGTGGGGGTATTTCTCACACTGAATGTCTACATATTAGAATGGTTACGCTGGGCTGGGAATCCACGTAATGCTAATCATCGGTTGTGGGGAATGGCAACGGGATTGCTTGTCGTCAATTTTCTGGCAGCAAATTTGTGGCTTGCACCAATGAATAGCGTTCGTGCCGATGTAACGCAGGGCAATATCTATTCTATCTCCAGTGCTACGCGTAATTATCTAACACAATTACGGGAGCCTATGCTCATTAGAGGCTATTTCAGCGCACAGACGCATCCGTTGCTGGCGCCACTGGTGCCTCGTCTGCGTGATCTGTTAGAAGAATACGCCGTGGCTGGTGAAGGGCGCATGCGAGTGGAATTTATTGACCCTCAGGCGCATCCGGAACTAGAGCAGGAAGCAAATGAAAAGTACGCGATTCGTCCGGTTCCATTTCAGTTTGCCAGCAAGTACCAGTCCTCAGTGGTTAATTCCTACTTCAATATTCTAATTCAATATGGCGACCAATACGAGGTGCTTGATTTCGCAGATCTGATTGATGTTAAGGCGCAGAGTGAGACCAGTCTGGATATTGACTTGCGTAATCCCGAGTACGATTTGACGCAGGCGATCAAAAAAGTTCTATATGCGTATCAGGGTGCTGGAGAGTTATTTGAAAACATTTCCCACCCAGTGAGCTTTAAGGGTTATATCTCCTCGGATGATAAATTGCCAGATGTACTCAAATCACTACGCAAAGATTTAGATGCTATTTTAAATGAGCTGGCTGAACGATCCGGTGGCAAGCTAAGTGTCGAAAATCGTGATCCAGATGCAGACGGTGGTGTATTGGCTGAGCAATTGGAGGTGGAATACGGTTTTCGCCCGATGACTGCAGGCTTATTTGATACGAATACCTTTTGGTTTTATTTGACGCTTGAAGGTGGAGAGCGCCTTATTCAGGTTCCGTTGCCGGAAGAATTTGACAAAGCTGGACTCGAGCGCAGCATTCAGGCTGCATTAAAACGTTTTTCCAAAGGGTTCTTAAAAACGGTAGCGTTACATACATCTGTCCCTGCGCCGACGATGACGCAGTTTGGTATGGCGCCAAGTGGCGAGCGTTTTAATTGGCTGCGTGATGCCTTGACGGAAGAACATAACCTTACAACAACAGATTTGGTTAGTGGGCAGGTTCCAGATGACGCTGATTTGCTGTTGTTAGTTTCTCCTGAAAATCTGGATGCGAAGCAGCTTTTTGCAGTCGACCAATTCCTGATGCGGGGTGGTACTGTGGTCATCGCGACTTCACCTTTTGAAACAGACAGTAGTCAAGGAACACTTGCTATTCGACAACATCAGTCCGGACTTGACGAGTGGCTTGGCCATCATGGTGTCGAATTGAAACCGCAACTGGTTCTTGATCCACAAAATGCGGCATTCCCAATTCCGGTTGATAGAGAAATTGGTGGGTTTGTCGTGCGAGAAAGGCAGATGGTAAATTATCCTTATTTTGTCGACATCCGCAGCAATGGCATGGCGCAGGAGAACGGCATTACCATTGGCCTGAATCAGGTGACATTGACCTGGCCTTCGCCTATCAGCATTGATCAAGAAAATAATAAAACCCGTCAAGTGATTCGCTTGCTTGAGAGTTCGGATGAAGCGTGGACTTCGAGCAATCTGAATATACAACCTGACTACAGTGCACATGCGCAATATGGTTTTCCAATCGGCGAGGAACAAGGCAAGCAACTGTTGTCAGTGTTAGTGGAAGGCCGCTTTGATTCTTTCTTTAAAGACAAACCTTCGCCGTTAACCACTGCAGAAGATGAAACTGACGCTAATATTGACGACATGACAACTGATGAAACGGAACAGAATGAGCAGGAAGAGACTGAGCCGGAACCTGCTATCAGTCGGTTGATTGATCGCTCGCCAGAATCATCGCGTATTATTTTGTTTGCTTCGAATACGTTTCTGGCAGATGACATATTAAATTTAGCCACTACCGGGCTAGGTACGCGCTATCTTAATCCAGTGGAATTGGTAGAGAATGCGGTCGATTGGTCTCTGGAAGACCGTGATTTGCTGGAAATCCGCGGTCGTGCCCAATTTTCCCGTACCCTTAATCCGCAAGTACATGAGACCCGGGTATTCTGGGAATATCTCAATTATGGCCTGGCATTATTGGGTTTGTTGCTAATCTGGTTGATTCGTTGGCAGATTAACAAACAGGCTCGTTTACGCTATGCGGTAATACTTGGTAAAGCAGGATAAGGGAGGATGTGAACAATGAAAAAATGGATTGTTTTACTCAGCGGAGTGTTGGTGGCGCAACTGGTATTTGCCGTTATTGTGTATGTATCAGGAGAAGAATATGGCGCATTTGAGGCCGATGAAAAACTGCTTGTTTTCAATGTGGCCGAGGTAGATCGGATTCAAATTGAAGACGATTCGAATAGCATGGTGTTGGCAAAGCAGGAGGAAGAATGGGTTTTGCCGGAGCAGGATGATTTTCCGGCTGATCAGCAAAATGTGTTGCGATTACTAGATAAACTTGCTGCCATGAAAAAAGGATGGCCCGTCGCTACGACCAGTGGTGCGTCCCGGCGCTTCAAGGTTGCTGATGACGAATTTGAAAGCAAACTGACGCTGTTTGCAAATAATGATACGCTGGGTCAACTTGTAATTGGAAATTCTCCAGGATTTCGTAAAGTCCACGTAAGAAATGTGGATGATGAAGAAGTTTTTGCAGTGGCCTTTAATACTTGGGAAGCTAGCGCCGATTTAGATGACTGGATAGATAAGAATATTCTTACATTTTCAGCAGAGGATTTGTTGCAAGTAGAGATGTCTGATATCGTGCTGCGCCGCGAAGACGGAGAAATGCGATTGGCAGATCTTGCTGATCAAGAGGAAGTCAATAGGGAAGAGACCCAAATTTTAACAAATAGTTTGTCCGGTTTGCGGGTAGATTCGTTATTGGATGAAGAGGATAAGCCTGAAAATCTGCCGGATGCAGCTGATTTTACGTTTAACGTTACGCTGGATCCGGATAAAACGTTAACTTATCATTTTTTTAAGCTAAACGAAGAACCATATTATCTTTTAAAACGCTCAGATCTTGATGACTATTTCAAGATTGCTGAATTTCACGTAAATGCAATTAAGGAAACGACACGAGACAAGCTCATTTTGACGCATGCTGAGGATGTGCCAGACGATATTGTTGAAAATGAAGTATTAGATTCTGATGTTGAATTGATTGATTAAGCGAAGTGATCCTTATGGCTATAGTAAATGACCGGTAACCAAACAGCGCGAGAAGCATTTTCTCGATTACAACAATATATTGAACAATCCATCGTTGGCCAGCAGCAGTTGGTGCAACGGTTATTAATAGCGCTGCTATGTGACGGCCATTTACTATTGGAAGGCGCGCCTGGATTGGCTAAAACCCGAGCAATCAAAACGTTGGCAAGTGGGCTCGAAGCAGATTTTCACCGGATACAGTTTACCCCGGATCTTTTGCCGGCGGATTTGACTGGTAGCGATGTTTATCGACCCGAAGATGGCTGCTTTCACTTTAATCCGGGACCGGTATTTCACAATCTGATACTTGCAGACGAAGTAAACCGTGCGCCAGCTAAAGTTCAATCTGCGTTATTGGAAGCGATGGAAGAGCGTCAGGTAACCGTCGGTGCGGCTAGTTATCCTTTGCCGCGTTTATTTTTGGTAATGGCAACACAGAATCCGATCGAGCAAGAGGGTACTTATCCCTTGCCGGAGGCACAGCTTGACCGGTTTTTGTTGCATGTACGCGTGGACTATCCGGATAAGCAGGCAAGCCGGGAAATTCTGGCACTTTCGCGGCGTGAAATGCAAGCCACGATTTTTCATCATCTTGATACAGTGGATGCCGATTCAGCGTCTGCGAAGGTGATTGAAGGTATGGATCAACACAGCCTAACGCTGTCTCATGCGCCAGTGTTCGAGTTAATAAAACAACGGCAGGTTTTTGCTGCACGCCAGGAAGTAATGGCGTTACATTTGGTCGATGCGGTCGAAGCGTATATTGTCGAACTTGTGGAAGCGACTCGTAATCCCCGTCCATATGGTAAGGATTTGACCGGTTGGATAAACTGGGGCGCTAGCCCTCGTGGCGCTATCGCCATTGAAAGGGTAGCTCGGGCAAGTGCCTGGTTGGCGGGACGTGATTTTGTTACGCCTGAGGATGTGCAGATGGTAGCACCTGATGCGTTGCGACATCGTATCCTGCTAAATTACGAAGCGGAAGCAGATGGCATTACGCCGCAGCATTGCATCGAAGAAATTCTTAAGCGTGTTCCTTCGCCATGAGTAATGGAACCATGCTTGAACTGGATGCGCTGATTCGTCTGCGAAGTTCAGCTCGTGGATTGGAATTAGGTTCACGCAGGCGTTCTCTATCAGCGCAAGCGGGGGGTTACTTGTCCGCCTATCGGGGGCGGGGAATGGAGTTTGACGAAGTGCGGGTTTACCAGCCAAGTGATGACGCGCGAGCCATAGATTGGCGTGTTACGGCTCGTCGAGGTCGTCCCCATACCAAATTGTTTCGTGAAGAGCGAGAACGACCAGTTTTTATATTCGTTGACTTGCATCCGGGAATGTATTTTGGCAGCCGTGTTCAATACAAGTCAGTATTGGCCGGTCAGATAGGCGCTTTATTGGGTTGGGCGGCGGTGCGAGCCGGCGACTGTGTCGGTGGCATTATTAGCGCGGCGGAAGGACACCAGGAAATTCATCCAGCTGCACGGGCGCATGGGCTATTGGCGTTGTTACATGGCATGGTACGCTTGCAGCCGAAGAGGCCGGGTAGTTTGCGCCACGGCTATATGGATCTTTCGCTCGCACGGGCGGTACGTTTAGTTCGTCCCGGAAGTTTAGTGGTTATTATTAGCGATTTTAGAGAAATGGGTGAAGAGGGGGATAAACATCTGGGTGTACTGGCGCGTCATAATGATGTTGTCGCCAGTTTTCTATTTGATCCGCTGGAAGCAATGCCACCGCGTGCGGGCCGTTACCAGTTGGGCGATAGGCGTCAACGGTTGACGTTGGACACGGGTAATTTATCGGTTGCCGAGCAATGGACAGCGCAGTTTCAGATGCACCGTGATAAGGTTCGTGGGCATTGCCAGCGTCATGGCATCCATTATATGGAAGCGGCGACATCTGACAAGGTGCTCCGTGCGTTACAGATTGGACTCGTAAAGCATCGGAGTGTTAATTGATTAGTGATCCACTTGATGCATTGCGTCCATTGCATGAACCTGTTGCAATTTCCTGGTGGCCACCAGCACCAGGTTGGTGGATGCTCCTTTTGTTTCTTTTGGTTTTAGTTATTCTGTTAATTAGGTGGTGGCGGCGAACCACGTTGCAACGTGCTGCATTAAGCGAGTTAAAGCTATTAACTCAAAAGGTAAATTCATCTTATCACGAGGTTGCTGCTATCAATCAGCTGCTTAAACGTTACGCCTTGGTATGCTGGCCTGCTTCCGAGGTTGCTGCATTAACTGGAGAGTCATGGCTACAATTTCTCGACAGGCATGGTGGAAATGGCGCTTTTTTTCAAGGTCCGGGACGGGTCTTGTTGACATCACCTTATTGTGGTGAAAGCCAGTCTAGTGAGGAACTCATCGGTTTGGCGCGTCGATGGATTAAAACAAACAGCCCATGTAGAAACTGACCATGTTTCAATTTGAGTGGCCCTGGATGTTATTGTTGTTACCGTTGCCCTGGCTTGTCAGGCGTATTATTCCGGCTGCGCCACCGTCAACTGGTGGCACGTTATTCGCACCTTTTGTGAATGCATTGGATACGCGCGGTGAATCAGGGAATCATCTTGCCGGGTATCACTCAATGATAGGGTGGGGTGCGTTGCTTTGCTGGGCTTTGCTGGTTTTGGCTGCGTCAAGACCACAATGGCTGGGTGAATTTGTCGCATTGCCGGAAACAGGCCGCAATTTGTTATTGGCGGTAGATGTTTCCGGCAGCATGGAAATAGCTGATCTTGATCAGAGCAGTCTTACCCGCCTTGATGTGGTTAAGCAGGTAGCAGGGGAGTTTATACAGCGCCGTGAAGGCGATCGAATCGGGCTGATATTGTTTGGCAGTCAGGCATATCTGCAGACACCGTTAACTTTTGATCGAACCACAGTCAGTACATTACTGAATGAAACGGTGATTGGTATCGCTGGACGAGAAACAGCAATCGGTGACGCTATTGGTTTGGCACTCAAACGCTTACGTGGTTCTGAAGGTGATACGGTAATGGTGTTACTCACAGATGGCGCGAATACCGCAGGCAATGTGCAGCCCTATAAAGCGGCTGAATTAGCAGCGCAACAAGGATTGCGTATTCATACGATAGGTGTTGGTGGAGAACCCAGGGTTGTCAGGGGAATGTTTGGCACGCAGGTTTATAATTCGGCAGCAGATCTCGATGAGGAGACATTAGAATCTATTGCTGATGTGACGGGCGGGCAGTATTTCAGGGCGACTGATCGGGAATCGTTGGAGCAAATTTATCATCAGCTGGATGAATTGGAACCCATTACGATGGGTAATCAGATGGTTCGGTCAGTTACCGTTCTTTATCCTTGGCCTTTGGGTTTCGGTTTTCTATTGAGTCAGATTTTGGCAATTGCTGCATGGCGCAATGGCTTTAGCTCATGATTGATTTTCATTTTCTTCGCCCAATGTGGTTTCTGGCACTCATACCATCTATCTTGATATTGGCGGCATTATGGTATAACCGAACACGGTCTTCTTCCTGGTATGCGGCATTCGACCGGCAACTGTTAACGCAGTTATGGATTGACCCTCCAGGTAGACTATCTCGTGTTCCACTAATCATGCTAGGAATTGGCTGGTTACTGGTAATTCTTGCGCTAGCTGGGCCTGTCTGGGAGCGTCTGCCCGAGCCAGTTTGGCGATCCATGGCATCGCGGATTCTTGTTTTGGATCTTTCTGCCTCGATGATGGCGACGGATTTAACACCTTCCCGTTTGGAAAGAGCGCGTTTCAAGATTATGGATATTCTTGAAAAATCAGCAGAAGGACGCACCGGCATGGTGGTCTTTGCTGGTGAACCGCATATCGTGACACCATTAACGGAGGATACGGCGACTATCACCAACTTGTTGGGTGCATTAAGCAGCGATATCATTCCAGAACCGGGTAATATGGGCGCACCAGCGTTACAAATGGCGGGCTCATTGTTGCAACAGACTGGCTTGCGATATGGTGATTTATTATTAATTTCCGATGGCCTGGATGACATATCGGCGTCGTTAGCTGTTGCGCGTGATTTGACAACGCAAGGCTACCGACTCTCGGTATTAGCGTTGGGCGCAACGCATCCCGATACAAATGCACTGAGGGAATTGGCGCGAACGGGTGGCGGTGCTTTTAGTGTGTTAACCGCGAGTGATCATGATCTCGATAACGTGTTGCTAGAGCTGGATCAGACATCGTCAATGCAGGCGCGCATGGGTACAGGGGTAGAACGTTGGATCGAACGTGGTGTCTGGTTGTTGCCGTTACTGTTGATATTGGGTGCGGCTGGTTTTCGCCGTGGATGGCTTTCGGGATTGTTGGTGATCCTGATGCTGCCGCCGCCTGCACATGCGTTCGAGTGGCGTGACTTTTGGTTGCGCTCAGATCAACAGGCAGCCGATGCTTTGGCGCAGGGACAACCGGCTGTTGCAGCGCAACAGTTTACTGATCCATCGTGGCGGGGAGTAGCGCTTTATCAGGCGGGTGATTATGTTGGCGCAGCCAAGGCATTCGCAGAATCAGATGATGTGAATACGGGTTATAACCGGGGCAATGCGTTGGCAAAAGCGGGTCAGTTGGCTGAAGCGGCGCAGGCTTATCGTGAATTATTAAGGCATATACCAGATCATGCCGATGCCAAAGCCAATTTAGCGTTGGTGGAGGAGCTATTACGGCAACAGCAGGATCAACCTGAGGATAATGCGCCGGGAGATGATCAATCGCAGCAGCCGTCACAGCCCGGCGAAGACGAAATGCAGCAAAATCAGGGAGACGATGAAGATGCTGCTGAAGGTGATAGTGCGACTGAAAATTCTACTGAAAAAAAGCAAGATCAAGACTCAAATCAAGGTGGCGATGAAGACATATCGCAACAAAACTTGCAGGATGCCGACAGTCATGACCAGGACAACCAATCCGACCAGGAACAGGCTGATGCTATGGAATCAGCGCGTCAGGATGTAATGGATCAGGTGCAACAGCAAGACGGGCACCAAGAGAATGCAGATCCAACCGAACAACCGGTTGGCGAAATGGATGAATCATGGCCTGTGGATAAGCCTTATGATGAAACTGAACTGGCGCTTGAGCAGTGGTTGCGCCAGATTCCAGAAGATCCATCCGGCCTATTACGCCGCAAGTTTATGCTTGAGCATTTACAGCGTCAGCAGGAGATAAAATGATGCAGCCATTGAAACCTAAAATCTTCAGTTGATCGCTACAGTAATAAGTAATCTCATGATAATAAGGCAACTATTTTTCGATATGACGACACTTATCTTTAAGATGAGAAACGCTATGATGCTTATAGTACGCCGTTCTTTCTTTATTGCTGCGTTGCAATTCGTTGCAATAACAAGTAATTACATCTCATTGTGCCTTGTCAAAAATAAACAACAATGCACGCTAAACATCACCCAACTGAGGATTTTAGGTTGAAATTGTTGGTGGCGATTTTTTTATTAGTAACATTTTGTCTGATGACAATGAATGTTTCGGCTGCATTGACTGCGAAACTTGAGCGTAATCATATTTCTGCGGGTGAAACAGTACAGCTTTTGGTAGAAGCAGATCGTCAGGTTTCAGGTTGGCTGGATACCCGCCCATTGGAAAAGGATTTTGATATTCTTGGTAATATAAGTGGCAGCCGGGTAAATATTATTAACGGGCAGGTCGACGCAACAACAACCTGGACCATTACTTTGGCGCCCAAGCACAGTGGAAAATTGACTATTCCGCCATTGGAAATGGATGGTGAACATAGTGATTCGCTGACTTTGCAGGTTAGTGATGCACCCGTGACAGATAGTGAGGAGCCAGGCAACCCAGTTTTTATTGAAACAGAAGTGGATCGTCAAGACCCATATGTTCAGGGTATGGTACGTTATACGGTGCGTTTGTACTTTGGGGTCAAGCTGATTGAAGGACAACTCAGTGAACCCCAATCAGACAATGCATTGGTGCATCGGATTGGGGAAGACAGGGATTTTACTGTCGAGCGGGATGGGCAGCATTACCGGGTAATTGAACGTCAGTACGCGATTTTTCCACAGATCAGTGGCAAGATGGTTTTACCGGCACCGGTTCTTGATGCGCGTATTGCGGAAAGTTCAACGATTCAGCGCAATCGTCTTCCAGACTTTTTTGGTGGGGATCCCCTCAACAGTATGTTTAGGGTTACCCGGCCTGTACGTATTCGAGGCGAGGCCGAGGTATTATCTGTGCAGCCGCGCCCCGATGAAGCTGGTGATTTTCCCTGGTTACCGGCTGAGCAAGTCGAATTACTCGAGGATTGGCAACCACAGGACAGTGCTGTAAATATAGGAGATCCGCTAAAGCGTACGGTTATTATTCGTGCTCGTGGTGTAACTGGAGAGCAACTGCCTGACCTGGATCCTGGCGACATAGATGGATTCAAAGTGTATCCTGATCACCCCAAAATTGATACGAAAAACTTGGCGCAGAATGTCGAAGGAGAAAAAAGCCATAGTATTGCCTATGTGCCGATTCAATCGGGTCGTTTTGTATTGCCTGCTATTAATCTTCAGTGGTGGGATACGAAGAATAATCAGGCCCGGGTAGCGCGGATACCTGAACGGACGGTTGAAATTTTGCCAGCTGTAAATGCGGAAAATGCGTCCACACAATCAAATGCAGCTATACCAGAAATGACAGATAATGCAAAATCCTTCATTAATGATGAGCCGGGTACTCAACCGTCAGCAAACGGTAATTCGTTGCTGAATTTGCATGATAAACCCAGGGCAGACTTGGTGTCGACGCAAAGTGGCATATGGCCCTGGATGAGTATTTTGTTTGCACTGCTTTGGTTAGCGACATTGGGGATGTGGTGGCGAAGTAAACGGCATCAACCGCATGCCATCCTGGAAACATCGGTTAGCATGAATAACCAGGAAAATGTGCGATATGCAAAAAAACATTTTCAATCCGCCTGTGAAGCAAATGACCCACAATTGGCTCGCCGTAGATTAATGGAATGGGCGGTGATACACTGGCCGAATGATCCGCCTGTAGGACTGGAGGACCTCTCTTGTCGATTTGTCGATCCAAAAGTTAAGGTTGCGCTGGCTGAACTCGATCAATCACTATATCGTGTTGAAAATCATTCGTGGGATGGAAGCCAGTTGGCAAGTTTAATCACGAAATTGCCGCAACATGATAGACAGCAGCGTGTAAAGACACCATTACCTGATCTTTATGTGTGACGTGTAAAGACAGTATTAGATTGCGCGTGTGCAAGTGTCTGTGAAATCTTTTGCTTTAGATCACACTCTCAGCAAATCTTTTCTGAAGTTTCATTGGGTAACTTGGCAATACTTCTTTCAGTAAGCGGTTACATCTATGAATAAACTATTGATTCTGACTTTTTCCTTATTCCTTGCCAGCTGTGCTCATTCTGACTGGCGAACTGCTGATCGCAGTAGCGCCAATATTGCGCCACTTCCCTCTGAAACAAAAGAAGCTATCGTTCATGTTTATGTGGCTCGAACATTTAATTGGCACAAATACTTAGCTGTCCATTCGTGGGTGGCCTTTAAGGAAAAGGGTGTCAAAGAGTATGATGTCTATCATGTTGTTGGCTGGCGAGCCCGCGATGGGGGCGAGGCAGTCTTAGGTGAAAAAGATATTCCCGACAGAAAATGGTATGGCAGTATTCCCGAACTGATCACAGACATTCGTGGTGAAAAAGCAGAAGCCGCAATTCCTAAAATTAAAGCTGCCATTCAGTCCTATAAATATCCAAATTATTACAGAATGTACCCAGGCCCCAACAGCAATTCATTTGTTTCACATATTATTCGCAATGTAGACGAACTTCAGCTGGAATTGCCACCCAATGCCGTGGGCAAAGACTGGATTGATGATGGCGATTTATACGCTATGTCTGAGTCCGGCACCGGCGTTCAAGTTTCACTTTTTGGACTTCTCGGGGTTACACTGGGTCTTGCTGAAGGAATAGAACTCAATATATTGGGTCTTAGCTTTGGTGTGGACATCTTAAGGCCGGCCATAAAGCTGCCTGCCGTGGGTCGATTGGGCTTTAAGGATGCCCCGGTGTTCAAAGACTAAAATTCAATAATAAATAAGGAAAAATTTTTATGATTACTATTTATGGTTCGCCTAGATCTAGCTCAGGGAGATGTTTTTGGTGTTTAGAAGAAGTTGGCGAAACATATGATGCCAAGCCACTTAATTTTAAAGAGGGAGAACACAAGTCTGCGGCGTATTTGAAAATTAACCCCAATGGTAAAGCGCCTACCCTCACCGATGATGACTTTGTGATTTGGGAATCCATTGCCATTAACTTTTATCTTGCTGAAACCTATAAGCCCGAGTTACTTGGATCAGGCAACAAACAACATGGTCTTGTTCAGCAGTGGAGCCTCTGGGGTATAGCTGAACTTCAGCCACCCATCATTAACACATTTATCCAAGTGATTTTTGTCCCTGATGAGAGAAGAGACAACGGAGCCATAGATAAGGCTATGGCTAAGATTCCAGGTCTTCTTGAGGTGTTAAATGACGCATTAGAAGGCAAAAACTATCTTGTCGGAAATGATTTTACTTTAGCCGACCTCAATGTGGCCTCAATTGCATCATTGTGCTCAGAAATTAAATTTGATCTCACGGCTTATAAGAATATCCAAACCTGGCTCACTCAAATTTCAGCGCGACCCGCATTTAAAAAATATCAAAAACTTTGTTAGAACGAGCCGGCTGGTTGTAATTTTCAAGTTAACCGTCTCTTAACGGAAATAGTAGGAGGAAGGGCAAGGGTATTGTGTTGGCTTTAATTTGATACCTGTCGTGTTGATCCATACTTATCTGATTTTCTTCTGTATCCACTGCTGGTAAGTATATTAATTATCTGCAATTCTTAGTTCTAAGAACTAAACGGGTAAAGCAGGGGAATGCTGATGCGCCAAACTTAGTAGATCAACTATCTGTCAGGCATTGATAAGCATTAGGAGGAATTCGTTGTTTTGAAGAAACAGTATATTTTACTTGCAGTAGTTGTATTTGCTAGAAGATTTCGAGCCAATACATTGCGTTAAAGTGTCGTGCTGCCAGCCTTGGGGAAAAAGTCAGCGCCTGACTAAATGCATCATTATCGAATTAAAACGAGGGAAAATGCTAAAAAGGATATCTTTGAGCGTATCGAAGTATTTTATAATTGTATGCGGTTGCATACGAAGATTAGTAACCAAAACCTTGCTGATTTCGCCAATCAGTTTACATTCACAGTCAAGTTAGAATAATAATTCTATTGACTTGCCTGTCCACTTAATCAGACCCAGCGCAAATGAGAAATCCTGCTAACACATAATAGGCCGTACGCTTTTTTGTGTACGCACTAGTTTTGGATTATTAGAGAAAAGGGTCGAAGCTGTAACTCGTGATCAAACCAACTTAATAACTATGGCAAAACAAACTTACAACGAATCCTCGATCCAAGTCCTGCGTAAGCTGGAACCTATCCAATTGCGACCGGGAATGTACACGCGCACGACAGACCCAACGCACATGGTGGTGGAGGCTATCGACAATGCGGTCGATGAGGCGATGGCAGGGCATGCCAAGAATATCGAAGTGACCCTTTACCGAGATAGTTCAGTTGCTGTCGCAGACGATGGGCGCGGCATTCCGGTCGGTTTGCATCTAGAAGAAAAAATCCCAACTATACAGGTTGTTTTTCAGGTTATACATTCCGGTGGTAAGTTTGCTAAAGGCGAGGCTGATAGCAGCTACAAATTCACCGGCGGCCTGCACGGTGTCGGCGTATCAGTGACTAATGCGCTTTCCACTCGTTTGGAAGTTGAAGTCAAACGTGAAGGCAAGAAACACCGCATCGTCTTTGCCGAGGGTGAGGTCATCGAGCCGTTAACTGTGATCGACAATTGTGGCGCACATAACACCGGCACTGCACTTCGCATCTGGCCTAACGCAAAGTATTTTGATTCTCCATTACTCAATCGTGGAGAATTGGAACACTTGTTACGCGCCAAGGCGATGTTATTGCCTGGCGTTAAAGTGTTGCTCAATATTGAAACCGCCACCGGTTTCGATGCAAAGGAATGGCATTTTCATGGGGGAATCGCACAGTATCTTGATCAGATGATTGCTGAGGATGAGCCGATCGCGCCTAGCTTCTGCGGTGAAAAATATCTATCCGCTAATGAAACATTCTGTGATGGTGAAGGGGTGCAATGGGCACTGGCGTGGGTTGTAGGTTCAGGTGGTGGAGAGTCCTATGTCAACCTGATTCCGACAATGGGAGGCGGGACGCACGAAGCTGGTTTGCGTGATGTGGTATTCAACAGCGTGCGTACTTTTGCAGAACAACACGGGCTGATGCAACGCAACGTAAAGCTGGCGGCCGAGGATGTATGGACCAAGCTGCGTTTCGTCTTGGCACTCCAAATGGTTGATCCAAGTTTCTCTGGCCAGACTAAGGAAAAGTTGTCTTCGCGCGAGGCGGTTAAGCTAGTGGGGGCTGCCATGAAGGACCCGTTGGATTTGTGGCTCAACGCCCATGTGCCCGAAGCGACGAAGATTGCCGAGCAGGCCATCAAGAACGCCATCGAGCGCGGCAAGACCGCCAAAACAGTGGAACGCAAAAAAGGTTCCGGTGTGGCAGTGATGCCAGGAAAACTTACTGACTCTGAACTAACCGGTCCCAACGCCGAACTGTTTTTGGTGGAAGGGGATTCCGCCGGCGGTTCGGCCAAAGCAGGGCGTGACAAAGAAACTCAGGCTATCCTGCCATTACGCGGCAAGGGCGTGAATAGCTGGGAAGTAGAGCAATCGCAGATACTTGCTAACCAGGAAATTCACAATATCGCAGTGTCGTTGGCTATTGATCCTCACACGCTTGATAGTCATGTGGATATGAGTGCTTTACGCTATGGCAAGGTCATTATTTTGTCTGACGCCGATGATGATGGCAGCCATATCCAAGCTTTACTGCTTACCCTTTTTTTTCGGCATTTTCCTAAAATAATTCAACAAGGGCATGTCTATATTGCCCAGCCACCGTTATTTCGGGTAGATGTACCAGCACAAGGCAAAAATAAACCGTTACGCAAACTATATGCCTTGGATCAGGTGGAGTTGGACATACTTGAAGCACGCCTGCGCCAGGAAAATGTTAAAGAAGGTAGCTGGATCGTATCTCGTTTCAAGGGTCTGGGAGAAATGGATGCTGCTCAGCTTTGGGAGACCACATTATGCCCGGATACACGGCGGCTGGCGAGGATTAGCATGGGTGACATGGCAGAGGCGGTTGAGACCTTCGATACCCTGATGGGTAAGACACATGCCAGCGAGCGCAAGGCGTTAATCGCCATACATGGCAACGAAGTTGAAGCGGATATTTAAGGAAAATGAAAGACATGGATTTATTTGACGAACTGGACGTTTCCTTGCCGTCACAGGAAGGGAAACCGCCGCCGCCCGTACCGCCGGCAACTTCTCAAAGTGGAAGCGATAGCGGCGATGGTAGCTTCAATCTTGCTGAATATACGCATCAAGTTTACCTACGCTACGCGATCAGTGTAGTCAAGGGGCGTGCGCTACCTTCCGTGTCAGATGGCGAGAAGCCGGTGCAGCGCCGCATACTCTACGCTATGCACCGTTTGGGCCTGACCCAAGGGTCAAAACCGGTTAAATCGGCTCGAGTGGTTGGTGATGTTATTGGTAAATACCATCCTCATGGCGATTCTGCTTCCTACGAAGCGATGGTGCGCATGGCGCAGGATTTTGTGTTGCGATACCCGTTAGTCGATGGCCAGGGCAACTTCGGCTCGCGTGATGGCGACTCCCCCGCAGCCATGCGCTACACTGAAGTCAGACTTACCAAATATGCTGAACTACTGCTGTCCGAAGTGGACGCGGGCACGGTGGATTTTCGCCCAAATTACGATGGTTCAGAGCAAGAGCCAGTGGACTTGCCAGCGCGTCTCCCCCTCTTGCTGTTGAATGGCGCATCTGGGATCGCGGTCGGCATGGCTACGGAATGCCTGCCGCACAACATGCGCGAGGTAGGTAATGCTGTCATTGCGCTAATGCGTAACCCGTCAATGAGCGTTGATGACATAATTCAACACATTCAGGGGCCAGATTTCCCAGGAGGCGGTCAACTGATTTCCAGCGCCAGGGATATACGGGAAGCCTATGCGACGGGCCGGGGTATCTTTCGTGTACGGGCTCGTTGGACTATGGAGAAGCAAGTGCGCGGTCAATGGCGTATGGTGGTGCATGAATTGCCGCCGGGAGTCTCCGTCAAAAAATTGCTGGAAGAGATTGGAGAATACACAGATCCGCAGGTAAAAAAAGGTAAAAAAGATTTGTCGGTAGCGCAAAAGCAAATGAAACAACTGTTTCTCGGGGCATTGGAAACCGTGCGTGACGAATCCGGCAAAGATGCTCCCGTGCGTATCGTTCTGGAGCCGCGTTCTTCACGCATGCCACAGGAAGAGTTCATTACCTTGTTGCTGGCACACACCAGCCTGGAA
>Ga0224496_10001064_pt1 | contig 17705 bp, 27 predicted proteins | sample SF_Jul11_sed_USG_2_FD_168127 | JGI IMG/M metagenome (GOLD analysis project Ga0224496, IMG submission 168127) | Sediment microbial communities from San Francisco Bay, California, United States - SF_Jul11_sed_USGS_8_1 | ecosystem: Environmental > Aquatic > Marine > Sediment | place: USA...
CTTCTTTTCCATTTCCGGACATTACTTGGACCTCCGTTATACGCAGCCAGCGTATAATACAAATTCCCGTCATACCTTTTTAGCAGACCTTCCAGATACTTGATCCCCAACCTGAGATTCGTCTCGGGATGAACCAAATTACGGGTTTTAACTTTCAAACCGATTTTACGTCCAACATATTTAGCTGTTTTTGGCATCAATTGTAATAGCCCAACCGCTCCTGCCCCTGATTTAACCGATGGTCTGAATGTGGACTCTTCTCTCATTATAGCAAACACCAATTTTTCTGGGACTTTATATTTATTCGCGTAATTTTTTACAGATTCTTGAAATGCAAGGGGATAAAAATATGTCAACAGATTGATATTTTTATTAAAATCATCTTTGAGTTCCTCCTGGAATCGATTTTTAAGTAATTTTTGCAATATGTAATATTGCTTGTTTTTCTTTAACAGGTCAGCGATCTGAAGCAAAAATGGATGTTCATCACTATCTAAATATTCCTTTTCAACCAAAAAACTTGCCAAATTATCCTCATTGAGAGAATAGAGCATGTCTATTACTTCAGCCAGTTGTCTCTGACGGATATCGGTTTGAGGGAATAAGGCTCCCTTTCGCCCATTTGATTTTAGATCAGTTTTTGCGACATTTCCTGAAATATAAGTCTTCAAACCATAATAGGTCCAGGGATTTTTTTGATAACAATCCGGTTCATCGGCTAACCTAGAACCGTTAATTTTTTGCCTCCAATAACAATATTTGGCTTCATCCTCCGGATGCGCGAAATCATAGTTTTGGGACCATTTCAGTATCGCATCTGCCTTTTTTTCTTCGCCTAACTCCAAGTAGATCCGAAATAGTTTCCATTTGATTTCAGCCTGGGCATCTCTATCAAATAATTCCTGCTTAACAAAAGACAATATATTCTCGCTTTTCTTAAACTCGCCTTTCCAAAAGAAAAACCCCCCCAATAACACCAAATTCCGATGATATTGCTTTTCGTCAATTAATTCCCTCAAAACATTTAACACTTCCAATGCCTGATCACCTTTTCTTTTTTTAAGTAAAATCTCAAACTCATAAGACTTGATGTCTTTGGGTGTCAATTGAAAGAAACTTTGGTTTTTTGTTGAACGCAAAACTCTTAAAGCCCGTGAATAATATCTTCTTCGCATGAGAGAGTCAAAATAAATATCCCGGGTTTGAATAAAGATCGATTTATCGGCATTTTTTAAATAGGGAAGAAACAGAGGAATGTTCTTGAGGCAATAACTTAAGTTGCCGAGTTTATACTGCCTTTTGAAGTGCTTTAAAACCGCTCTGTCATAAAAAACGATATTCTTCTTAATCTTTTTCGCTATCTTACGGTATTTTTTTTGAAGCCTGGTAATATCGATACTCTCCCATAAAATGACCATAGCTTCCTCTTCCTCATGACTTCCCTTCTCATTCAATCTGATATAGAGCTTTAAGATACCGGCACTTTTACGAAACTCCTCTTCATTGAAGATCAATTTTTTTAAAACCCTTCTCAAAAGATCTCGGTCACTGCTTTTTCCGTAATGGTGGACGATAAAGTTCTTCATCTCCGGAATAAGCAACGGCGTAATCATCTCTGAGTTTCTATTTCCTAGATAACGCAACAAACCGTCAATGTCTTTTAACTTCATAAACAACTTTATTTTCTCATATTCGATTAACTCCTCAAATCCTTCCTTGGGTTCTTTTTCAAGAAGCGTCAATATATCCAGAGCCTGTTCAAAGTCATTTAGGTTATAATAGGATTTGTAAAGAAGATAAAGCTTTGGAAGGTTGTCCGCCGGGCTGATATTTTTTAAGACCTGAATAACCAACTCATACTTATTCGCGTTATATTGTTTAATCAAAGGGGAATAATCTGTAATTGCCTGAACATTTAGACCTGGAGAAATAAATAAAACGAGAAAAACACCAAAATAACTTGAATATTTTAATTTCATTGGTAAAATAATCTCACTGAGAAAGTCGATTAACTCATTTGTTAAACCATGCAACTAAAAGAATTCATTCCTGGGGATACCTACTATCAAAGACAAATGGATCGGATTACGTCTTTTGATAAAAGGAGCCTTCCCCACTTTCAAACAGAAATAAGGCGTAACGGGAAAAAATTCTACATGAATGAATGTCATTACAACTTACTATTTTGTAACACAAATGTCAGTTATCTTCAACGTGAACAGCGAAATATTTTCTTTGACCATCATAATAAATTTCACCCAGTTGACCCTGAAAACTGGGTTGCCAGTCCTACAAGTCTCACCCATTCTTTTGAGCAATTAATTCGGAATATAAGGATTAATTTTAAGCTAAAGCCCTCTAACCTGATTTCAACGGCGCGCTTAATTGAGATCAAATGCCATGAGCAGGACTACAAAATACCGCAAATCGAGGCTTTTGAAAGAATAACCTCTTGGGGCCATTTAGTGGATGTATTCTTGTCGCTAGAAGATTCATCAAACGATTACCGATTTGAACTGCTACTTGCCTTAATTACGCAATCAGCTAAACGTTTCGGTTCAATTTTAACATCGATTTAAAAGGTGGTGGGGGTCCCTTCGATAATAGGATTAAAGAACGGGCAGTTTTAGTATAAATCTGTTCTTAACGACTTCTACTAAGTGGATTTCTTGATTTTTTTTGCCTCGGCTGGTTTCATCTTAGGTTTTTCTTCAGTTACCTTCTCATCAGATTTCTTGGCTTTTGCCGCCTTAACTTTAAGCTCAGCTTTAGTTTTGGCTTTTTTTTCAGTAACGGGTTTTTCTTCCTTGGCAGTTTTTTTGCCACCCTTGATTTTCAACTTGCCTTTGGATTCGCCCTCTGGCAACAACTCCTTCTTCAAGTCTTTAATGTCACTAGTCGTTTTTTTTGTCTTTTCATCAGTCTTTCCCTCAATGTCAACCATCTGGATCAAAGCCAATTTCGCATTATCTCCCAACCGTTGCCCGATCCTGAAAATGCGTGTATAACCACCGTTTCGTTGAGCATATAAAGGTCCATAATCGTCAAACAGCTTTGTGATCGCCTTCTTGGTTTTTACAAAAGACATAGCCTGTCTTCTGGCATGCAAATCCCCTTTCTTGGCGAATCCAATCATCTTATCGAAATACTTTCTCATCTCCTTGGCTCTTCTCAGGGTCGTTTTAATTTCCCCGTTTTCTAATAGAGACGTAACAAGGTTTCTGATCAAAGCCTTCCGGTGACTGGTTGTTACGTTAAGGCGTTTCCCGGCCTTTAAATGGCGCATTTTTTAACTCTTTTACGATATGTTATCTAAATTGGTTCTTAGCTCTTTAGTACCCGCTACTGTTTGAAGCTTTGGAATCGAAATTTTCCAACTTCATTCCCAGGGTAAGTCCCATCGAAGCTAAGACCGTCTTGATTTCCTGTAGCGATTTCCTGCCAAAATTCTTGGTTTTGAGCATCTCAGCTTCCGTCTTCTGAACCAAATCGCCGATCGTCTCAATTTTGGCGTTTTGCAGACAGTTAATGGACCTTACTGAAAGCTCCAATTCGTTGACACTCCTGTATAGATGCGGATTTTCATAAGGCTTATCGTCTTCAACTTTACTATCCTCGATAGGCTTGATGGCTTCCTCATCGAAATTAATAAAAGGATTTAAATATTCCTTCAAAATTTTAGCACCATAAGCCAATGTATCCTCAGGAGTCGTTCCGCCATTTGTCCAAAGCTGAAAAATTAGTTTGTCATAATCAGTCTTTTGACCAACTCGGGTATTAACAACATCATACTGCACCCTTTTTACCGGAGTATGGTTCGAATCCAAAAATATCGTCCCAAGCGGTAAATCCGCATTGTGATTCTCTTCCGCTGAAATAAAGCCGCGGTTCATGCGGATAAAAAGATTCATCTGAATAGTGGCGTTCTGATCCAGGTGACAAATTATATGTTCGGGATTCATGATCTCAACCTTGCCGTATGTCGAAATATCACTGGCGGTAACTACCTTTGGTCCAGCGGCGATTAGCTCAAGCGAAATTTCTTCATCGTCAAACTGCTTTAGTTCCAGTTCCTTTAAATTCAAAACGATTTGTAAAACATCCTCATGGATGCCCTTTATCGTTTCATATTCATGTGAAACACCTTCGATCCGGACTCCATAGACAGCACTGCCCCTGATAGAAGAGAGCAATACTCTTCTTAAAGCGTGACCAATGGTAATACCGTACCCTTTATGCAATGGTTCTAAGGTATACTTTCCATATTTCTCGTCTGATATCTCTTTTTCGACCTGCAAGGTCTTTGGGATCTCAAGTCCTTCCCAGTTTTTCCTAAAAGAATGATTTTCTGTGTCCACTTAGCTACCGAGAATAAAGCTCAACGATTAATTGTTCTTGAATAGGAATGGTAATTTGATCTCTCGTCGGATACGAAACCACTCGCCCCGCAAATTCCTTAGGATCAACGCTGAGCCAAGCAGGGACACCGCCCCGTCTGGCCGCTGAATCCAAAGAAGATTGTATGGATGCGATTTTTTGACTCTTCGCCCTAACCAGGATCTTGTCGTCAATACACACTTGAGCTGATGGAATATTGAACTTCTTACCGTTTACCACTATATGGGAATGTTTGACTAACTGCCGGGCTTCCGCCAAAGAACGCGCGAAACCCATCTTGTATATCACATTATCTAGTCTTCTTTCCAAAAGAATCAAGAGATTCTCACCCGCCTTACCCTTCTTGCTACTCGCTTTCTTATAGGTCAAGAAGAACTGTTTCTCCAACAGGCCATACATTCTCTTAACCTTCTGCTTCTCTCTAAGCTGAATACCGTATTCCGAATGCTTAATCCTCCGGCCTCCGGCACCATGCTGCCCGGGTGGAAACGCTTTGGTTTCCTGAGCGCATTTACCTGTATAGCAACGGTCCCCTTTTAAAAAAAGTTTGATTCCCTCTCTGCGGCATAACCGACAAACAGATCCTGTATATCTAGCCAAACTTACTTCTCCTTTTACTTTGAATTCTTATATGATTTTAAATTCTTCTTCTCTTAGGTGGTCTGCAACCATTATGCGGTATGGGTGTGATATCCCTGATTGTACTCACCCTTATACCTGAACCCGCGACAGCCCTTAAGGCCGATTCCCTACCGCTGCCTGGTCCCTTTATAACAATTTCTACCTGCTTCATCCCGTGTTCCTGGGCCTTGGTGATTGCGTCTTCTCCCACCATTTTCGCGGCATAGGGGGTGCTTTTCCTGGATCCCTTAAAACCATGTAGTCCGGTGCTAGACCAACTAACGACGTTACCCTCCAGATCCGTCACGCTGACGATGGTGTTGTTGAATGTCGCGTTGATATAAACCTTACCGTTGGGTACGTTTTTCTTTTCCTTCTTTTTAACCCCTTTCCTCTTTACCGCTTTTGCCATGATTCCGATTCCTTATTAATTTAGATCTATTTTTTCTTGACCGCCAGCTTCCTGGGGCCCTTCTTCGTTCTAGCATTCGTTTTGGTTCTCTGACCACGACAGGGAAGTCCTCTCCGGTGTCTTAAACCTCTGTAGCATCCCAAATCTACCAATCGCTTGATACTCATACTGACTTGTCTTCTCAGATCCCCTTCTACCATCAGGCTTTGGACAATTTTGCGAATCCTTGAGACTTCATCATCGCTAAGGTTTTTGACGCGTATGTTCCTGTCAACTTTAGCGTCCTCAAGAATCTTGCTGGATGTTTTCCTGCCAATTCCAAAAATATATGTCAACCCTATTTCGACCCGTTTGCTCATCGGCAGGTCAATCCCGGCAATTCTAGCCAACTTCGACTCCCTTATCCTTGTCTTTGTTTATGTTTCGCAATTTCGCAGATTACCCGCAAAACTCCTTTCCTTTTAACCACCTTACACTTCGAACATATCGGTTTTACGGATGATCTGACTTTCATTTCGCCCTGATTGGTTTAATTATAATTACAAACACTTAAAGCGTTCTGTTTGAAACGATCCTTTAAATATCAACTCAATTTATCAGACTAACACCTGTTTTTGTCCTAGGCAATAGCTATTTATAATTTTTCATTTTTTCTTAGCCTTGCCCTAAATCACCTCAAAAATCCTTTTAGAAACCGTTTCAATCTGACCCTCTGCATCGACGCGAACGAGCAGTTCCTGATCTTGATAATATTTCACTAAAGGTTCAGTCTGGTCCTTATAGTTCTCAAGTCTTGTCCTGATTTCCGCAACGTGATCATCGGATCTTTGAATCAATTCGCTTTGGTCGATATCGCAAACACCCTCTTCTTTCGGGGCTTTAAAATCAAGATGATATTCTTCACCACAAAGAGCGCAGACACGCCGTCCGCTCAATCTGTTGATTAATTTATCTCTTTGAACCTCAAGATAAATAACCCTATCAATTTCGATGGAAGCATTCTGGTACATCCGATCCAGGCTCTTGGCCTGCGCTAATGTTCTCGGAAAACCATCAAGTATGTATCCATTCTTAATATCGCCTTTGAGAACTTTCTCGGCAATGACCCTGATGATCACCTCGTCTGGAACCAGGTCACCCCGGTCCATATACTGTTTGGCTTCCAATCCGACCTGGGTTTTGTCCTTTACCGCTTCCCTTAATATCTCACCCGTTGACAGATGATAAATCCCAAGCTTTTTGGCTATTATTTTGGATTGCGTCCCTTTTCCTGAGCCTGGCGCGCCAAAAAAGATAAGGATCATTGTTTCTTAGCTTTAGTTTTTAAAAAGACCCTTAAAATTGTCTTCGTTTCTTTTTGTTCTTCTTGATAAAACCGTCGTAATTCTGATTCAGCAAAAACGTCTCGATCTGCATGATCGTATCCAGCGCTACACCGACAACAATCAAGACTGCAGTTCCTCCAAATGAAAATGGCACCTTAAAGTAGACATACAAAATACTCGGGATAATACAAATCACGGACAAATAGATCGCTCCACCGAAAGTCAGCCGCGTTAGCACCAGATTTAAGTATTCAGCCGTTTTTTGCCCAGGTCTAATTCCTGGTATAAAACCTCCATGCCGCTTCAATTCCTCGGCGATCTTAGCTGGATTATACTGAATGGCCGTATAAAAAAAGCAGAAGAAAAAGATCATCATCACGAATATAACATTGTAAAGCAGTCTGCCCGGTAAAAGATTATCTCCGATATTCTGAACCCACTCGATATTGACAAAACCGGTGATGGTTGCCGGAAAAGCCAGGATGGATGACGCGAAAATGGGCGGGATCACTCCGGAGGCGTTGATCTTTAATGGTAGATGCGAAAACTGGCCACCATAAACCTGCTTTCCTTGCGTTCTTCGGGCATATTGTACCGGAATTTTTCGGTTGGCTGTCTCAAAAAAGATAACACTGCCTATAACAGCGACAATAATGATTAATACCAGCACCGCAATAAATATCGTGATTTCACCGGTTTTCATTAATGATGCCGTCTGCAACGATGCCGCCGGTATGCCGGTGATGATCCCCGCAAAAATAATCAGCGAAATTCCGTTACCGATTCCTCTCTCGCTGATCTGCTCACCCAACCACATAACAAAAGCTGTCCCGGCCGTTAGTGTAATAACCGTTGTAAAACGAAATGACCAGGTACTGATTCCGGCCAAGATCACCCTGTTATCTCCAAGACCCATGGTCTCAAGGCCAACCGCTATACTGAAACCCTGAATAATACTTAAAACAATGGTGCCGTATCTTGTGTACTGCGTGATTTTTTTTCTTCCAGCATCGCCTTCCTTGGAGAGTCTCTCTAAAAACGGAAAAACCGCCACCAGCAACTGCATGATGATCGAGGAACTGATATAAGGCATAACCCCCAAAGCGAAAATCGTCATGTTCGCCAGAGCGCCGCCAGAAAACATATCCAGATGGCCCAAAAGTCCCTTGCTGTTGGCCTTAAAGAATTCAGCCAAAGATGAGCTATCGACCCCCGGAATAGGTATGTGCGTCCCAAGTCTAAAGACAATCAATAAAGCGAGGGTGAAAATAATTCGATTTCTTAATTCCTCGATCTTAAATATGTTCCTGAAGGTTTCGATCATGGTCTTATTGAAATTACTTCTTTTGGATGGTTACAGCAGAACCGCCTGCCTCGGTTATTTTTTTTTCGGCGGAGGCCGTAAATTTTGTTGCTTCGATCTTCAAAGGTTGGTTTAAATCCCCGTCTCCCAATATCTTCAAAGGCCGCGCTTTCCTGATCAGGCCTGCTTTGACGAGTACCTCGGGATTGATCACTTCTTTTAAATCCAGCTTCTTGTTGTTTAGGATGTCCGATAAATTAACACACTCATACTCTATGCGGTGAATATTGGTAAATCCACGTTTAGGCAGTCTTCTGTGCAAAGGCATCTGCCCACCCTCAAATCCAATTCGTTTTTTGCTTCCCGATCGAGAATTTTGTCCCTTGTGACCCCTGCCGCAGGTCTTGCCCAAGGTTGAACCTGGTCCTCGTCCGACCCGCTTTCTTGCCTTTGTCGATCCCGGCGCTTTCTCTAGTCTATGCAACATCGCTTTATCTTATGTTAATAACTATTCGTTATCGATTACCTTAACCAAATGGCTTATTTTTCTGATCATTCCACGGATACAAGGCGTATCTTCCACCATTCGTACCTGATTTAACTTCTTAAAACCCAGTCCGAGCAAAGTATCTTTCTGGGGTTTCGGTTTCCCGATCCCGCTTTTGATCTGTTTTATTTTAATCTTATCGGCCATGTTAAAAGTCCATTATGCAAATTTCTTCCAGCTTCTTGTTTCTTCTAGCCGCAATCTCCTCAAATCCCTTGACCTTGCTCAGCCCGTCGATGGCAGATCTTACAAGATTATGGGCATTGGAAGAACCCATGGCCTTAACGTTAATATCATGAATCCCGGTCGCTTCGGCTACAGCTCGAATGGCTCCCGCCGATATGATACCGCTACCGGGTGGAGATGGCTTCATCAGCACCTTGGCCGCACCGTGCACTCCCAATATTCTGTGAGGTATCGTGTTCTTGTAAAGATCGTAGCTTTTCATGCTTTTAGATGCCTTCTCGGTACCCTTTCTAACCGCCTCGACAACTTCATTCGCCTTGCCCAGTCCGCAACCGACCTTTCCTTTACCGTCACCAACTACAACCAGCGCACTAAAACTGAATCGTCTACCACCCTTGACTACTTTTGAGACTCTCTTCACCTCAACGACTTTTTCGATCAGTCCATCCTTTTCTTTTTCAGCCAAAGCCAACCTCGTTTTAATAATTACAAAAAGTTTCTAATTTGTTTATATAATCACCCATTTGCCAATTCGATCTCTTCTAGATCTTGACTCCTGCTTCGCGAATACCATCGGCAATACTCTTAACACGCCCATGATAAAGATAACCGTTACGGTCAAAAACAACCTGTTTGACACCGATTTCGATCAATTTCGCTCCCAGCGTTTTCCCGACCAATTCAGCGGCCTTCACCTTCCCTTCTCCTTTCTTTAAGCACTTCGTTAAGTCCTTTAGGGTCGTTGAAATGTTAAACAAGGTTACGGACTGATCATCATCAATCGCTTGGGCATAGATATGCTTGGTACTTCTGAATACCGATATCCTGGGCCTTTCTTTTGTTCCCTGAATCCTCTTGCGGATCTGCCTTTTCTTTCGCGTTCTCGTCAAGATTCTTTTTTTTGCAGAATTCATACTTTCCTATTTGTTATTTAGCGCTTTTAGCCGTTTTCCCTGCTTTCTTCTTGATGACCTCACCACTGTATAATATACCCTTGCCTTTGTATGGCTCAGGTGGGCGGTATTTCCTGATTTCGGCAACCACTTGGCCGAGTAACTGTTTGTCACAGCTCTTTAGGGTGATTTTGGTGTTGCCCTCGACTTCACCCTGAACCGTTTTTGGAAGTTCATAAACGACCGGATGAGAAAATCCGAGCGCCAACGTCAGTTTTTGACCCGCAATCTGCGCCCTGTAACCCACACCAACCAAATCCAGCGACCTAGCAAAACCAGTTGTAACCCCAATTGCGTTGTTGTTGATCAGAGATCGGATGGTGCCGGCCATCATTCTGCTTTCGGTTTGCTCAAAGTCGGTGAGCACTGAAACCTGCTGTCCATCAATCTTGACCTCAACAATCCCAGGAATACGACAACCCATCTTCCCCAAAGGACCAGTTAAGGTCAACAAACCTTCTTTCAGCTCCGATTTAATTTTCGCATCCAGCTCAACCGGAAGCTTTCCCATTCTTGACATTTTAAATTGCTCCTCAATTCCTTTTTAGCTAAACCTAATTCACAATGGTTAATAGACTTCGCACAAAATCTCTCCGCCGATTTTCTGTGTCCGGCAATCGATATCTGATAAAACGCCTTTGGATGTAGTTATAATAAATATCCCCTGACCATTTAAAACGGGCTTAATCTCATCATAACCCTTAAACACTCTCAACCCGGGGCGGCTTACGCGTTTGATCTTTCTTATGATAGGTTCTCCTTCGGAATCGTATCTCAAAACAATTTCAAGCGATTTCCCGACCTTTTCAGGATGCACATGAAAAGACTCAATAAAACCTTCCTTCTTTAAAACCTCGGCAATACTCTCCTTGATTTTCGAATAGGGAAGACTTACCGTTTTATGCTCCCTTAAAATACTGTTGCGGACCCTTGTCAGCATCGCCGCGATTGGATCAGACATCGACATAGTTTGCTTTTCCTTATTTAATAAATTGATATTATTTTCTTACCAACTCGATTTCAAAACCCCTGGAAGTTGTCCAAATCCAGCTCTGGTCCGAAAACAAATCCGGCAAATCCCAAATTTCCTGATATAGCCCCTTGGCCTTCCACACAAGGAACAGCGGTTTCTTTGTCTGACCTTAAACTTAGGCGGTCTATTTGCCTTCGCGATCCACGATTTCTTTGCCATTTATTTTCCTATTTTCTAAAAGGTATTCCTAATTCTTTCAAAAGGGCTCTCCCTTCGTCATCCGTACCCGCCGTCGATACCAAGGTGATGTTCAATCCGCGGACCTTGTCGATTTTTTCGAAATTCACCTCCGGAAAAACCAGTTGTTCCTTAATCCCTATCGAGTAATTGCCCCTGCCATCAAAGGACCTTGGTGAAAGTCCCTTAAAGTCCCTAACTCGTGGTAGTGCAGTCGTGATCAAGCGATCCAAAAAATCATACATCTTTTTTCTTCTCAAGGTAACCATCACGCCAATTGGATGACCCTCTCTCAGTTTGAACGCTGCAATCGATTTTTTCGCTTTGCAGATAACGGGTTTTTGGCCTGAAATATCCTTTATATACTCTTCAATCGACTCCAGGCACTTGACGTTCTGCACCGCTTCGCCAACTCCAACATTCAAGACGATTTTCGTCAGTTTCGGCACTTGGTGCATATTCTTGTAGCCGAATTCCTTAGTCAGTTTTTCAATGACCGTTTTTTGATATTTTTCCTTCAATCTCGACACGTTTTCCTCAATTATTCGACTGGTACCCCAGATTTCGTAAATACCCTGGTTTTGGAGCCATCTTTATTAAGCTGAATCCGGATCCTTTCGCCACGGTTACTTTTTTTGCAGTACAACAGCACGTTGGAGTAATGAATCGGTCCCTCGTATCGGTCGATCCTCCCCTCTTGGCCTTGCTGTGAAGGCTTTACATGCTTGGTGATAATGTTGACTCCCTCGACGACAATCCGTTCGTTAAAACGGTCTACCCGAAGAACCTTTCCGGTCGCGCCTTTGTTTTTCCCGGCGATCACCTGAACGTTATCATTTTTTTTAATATGCAACTTCTTTTTTGTAGCTGGCTCTTTTTGTCTTTTCGATTTCATCTTTTTCTGCCTTTAAACGACTTCCGGTGCCAAGGAAATGATTTTCATATAATTCTTCGCCCTTAACTCCCTGGCCACGGGTCCAAATATTCTCGTCCCAATGGGCTCCAGTTTTGCGCTTAATAATACCGCCGCGTTGTTATCAAAACTGATGACGCTTCCGTCATTTCTTTGAGTTCTGTATGCTGTTCTTACGATAACTGCCTTGACGACTTCACCCTGCTTCACCTTGCCGTTGGGACTGGCTTGTTTAACCGAAGCCACGATAATATCGCCGAGTCGGGCATACCTTCTGCCGGAACCACCCAGGACCTTGATACACATAATCTTCTTGGCCCCTGAATTATCCGCGACATCTATCCTTGACTGTGTCTGGATCATTGATCAACTCTGATAAATATTGTTAAACTGCCTTCTGAACAATTTCGAGCAAACGCCATCTTTTGTCCTTGCTTAATGGTCTGCATTCGATAAGTCGAACCCGATCTCCAATACTACAATCTCCGTTCTCATCGTGCATCTTATATTTTTTTGAACGCTTCATCGTCTTCTTATATAGAGGGTGCTGCACGGTTTTTTCAACTAAAACCACTGCCGTCTTGTCCATCTTGTCACTGACGACGACACCTTGAAGAACCTTTTTTCTGCGTTGAATAATTTTTTTGTTCATCTTGAATATCAAGCCCGTTATTTTTTGTTGGTTAACATCGAATCAGTTTTCTCTTTCATGATCGTAAAACCCCTGGCGATATCGGTTCGTGCCTTTTTAATCGCAGTTTTGTCTTCTAACTGCCCCAAAATGCGATTGCAGCGAAGTCGAAGCAGATTTTCCTGCAGACTTGTGATTTTATCCTGTAGGTCTTTTTTAGAAAGTTGTCTAAATTCTGCCGCTTTCATATCTTGTCATCCCTAGCGATGATTTTTGTTTTAAAAGGTATTTTATATTGAGCCAGCTTAAATGCTTCTCTTGCTACCTTTGGATTGACCCCGTCGATTTCAAAAAGGATCTTGCCGGGCTTAATAACGCAAACCCAGTGATCAACCGAGCCTTTCCCCTTACCCATTCTGGTCTCGGCCGGTTTTTTTGTAACTGGCTTGGCCGGAAAAACGCGAATCCAAATCTTTCCGTCCCTTTTGACATGCCGGGTCATCGCTCGCCGACCCGCCTCGATTTGTCTCGAGGTCATGAAACCTCGATCAACAGCTTGAATGGCCATCACGCCAAAATCGATCTTGTTCCCCTGTGACGCTTCACCTTGCGACCGCCCTTTCTGGCTCTTGCGGTACTTGGTCTTACTGGGCATTAACATCTAGTCCTCCTTTCCTGCTCTACGTCTTTTCCTTTTTTGCTGTGGAACGGTGGTCTTGGCTGATTTAAAAACCCACACCTTGACTCCCAGTATCCCGTAAACGGTTTTAGACTCGCTGGTCGCGTAATCAATGTCAGCCTTAAGGGTATGAAGTGGAACTCTTCCTTCCATAATCCATTCGGTTCTGGCCATTTCCGCTCCATTAAGTCGTCCACTGACCATGATCTTGCACCCCGTGACGTTATATCTCATCACGTTTTGCATCGTCTTTTTCATCACTCTTCTAAAAGCGACCCTTCGCTCTAGTTGAAGCGCAATATTGTCTGAGATTAGCTGGGCTTCTATTTCCGGTCTTCTGATCTCCATGATGTTGAGTATCAGATCCTTGTTCTGGACAATTTTGGCGAGGCTTTTCTTGACCTTGTCGGCTTCCTCCCCCTTACGTCCTATGATGATTCCCGGTCTTGCCGCATGAATGGAAACCTTTAGGTTTTTAGCAGCCCGTTCAATATCAACCAATGCGATCCCTGCATGCTTCAGGTTTTTGCGGATATACTGCTTTAGGCGGATATCTTCCATCAAAATGGACGAATATTTTTTTTCCGCGTACCAGTTCGATTCCCATGTCTTCGTGATTCCAAGTCTTAACCCAATTGGATTTGCTTTTTGTCCCAAACTAATTCTCCTGAATAATATTCTGCAACGATGTTTTATCCTACAGCCAAAAATATACGGCTGGATTTTTTCAGAATTACGTTCGCTCGGCCCATCGCTCTGGGTCTCATTCGTTTTAAGGTCTGTCCCTGATCAACTCTTGCTTCGGTAATAATCAAGTCATCTGGATTAACACCCTTGTCTTTTTCAACCGCATTGGCAACCGCTGATTTCAAGATGTCCAATACAATCGGGCTGGAGCCATATCGTGTGTTCTCCAAAAACGCCATGGCAATAACAACTTTCTCTCCGCGAATCTGATCAATGACCAATCTCGCCTTTCTGGGTGCCACCCTCGCTTTTTCGTTGCTTGCTTTTGCCAGCGTATCTCTTTTATTTATCGAGTTTTTTCCCATTTACTTTTTACTGCCTTTTCTATCAGATTTAGTTATATGACCTCGGTAGGTTCTCGTTGGCGAAAATTCACCAAATTTATGCCCCACCATGTTTTCCGTCACAAATATTGGAATAAACTTATTACCGTTGTGTACCGCCACATTTAACCCGACAAACTCTGGAAGAATGACAGATCTCCTGGACCATGTCCGGATAACCTTGCGGTCGCCCTTATCTTTGGCATCGGTACATTTCTTGTAAAGATGCGCGTCAATGAAAGGTCCTTTTTTTAATGATCTGGGCACTGTATGCTCTCTTTATTACGATTGGTTAACGTTTCCGACGGCTGACGATAAATTTATCGGTCCGTTTGTTGTTACGAGTCCGGGCTCCCTTCGTCGGTTTCCCCCAAGGTGTTACCGGATGTCTACCGCCGCTGGTCCTTCCTTCCCCTCCACCATGTGGGTGGTCGACGGGGTTTTTGACGACGCCTCTTGAACAGGGTCTGATCCCCAGATGTCTCGTTTTACCAGCCTTGCCGAGTTTGATCAGGGAATGGTCCGCATTGCCCACTTGACCGATGGTAGCCAGACACTCCAAATGAACCAGTCTGACCTCACCGGATTTCATTTTCACTTGAGCGTAAACTGCTTCCTTTGCCATCAAAATCATCGAAGAACCTGCGCTTCTGGCTAGCTGACCACCTTTTGCCGCCTTTAACTCCACATTGTGGATCTGCGTACCTAAGGGGATTTTTTTCAAGGGCATGGTGTTGCCCAGTTTAATCTCGACATTATCACCGGATACGACCTTGTCGCCAACTCGAATTCCATCGGGTGCCAGAATGTAACGTTTTTCGCCGTCTGCGTAATGAATCAGACAGATCCTCGCGGATCGGTTCGGATCATATTCGATTGTATCGACCTTGCCTGGCACATCGAACTTGTCCCTCTTAAAGTCGATGATACGGTATCTTCTCTTATGGCCTCCGCCCAAGTGGCGGCTGGTAATCCTGCCCTGATTGTTACGCCCGCATTTCCTGGTCTGTTTCGATAACAGGCTCTTTTCCGGTCTAGACGCTGTTATCTCATCAAATCCGGATACACTCATGCCTCTGCGTCCAGGTGATGTGGGTTTATACTTTTTAATACTCATTTCAATTCCGTTTCTTAGATGTCGCTCTTTTAAGCACCTTCAAAATACTCGATGGTATCACCCTTCTTCAAGGTGACCACCGCCTTTTTCCAATCCGGTTTTCTCCCGGTTATGTTGCCCATTCTTCTTTTCTTGCCATGCTGATTAAGGGTACTGACCTTTTCTACCTTGACTTTGAAGATGTTTTCGATCGCGTTTTTGATTTCAATTTTATTCGCACTCGGATGAACCTTGAACGCAACTTTATTTTCGGATTCCTTTTTGTCCACGACCTTCTCGGTTAGATGAGGCTGAATGATCACGTTAAATTGATTTTTCATTTTAGCAGTCTCCCCTCAAGATCGCTTAAGGCGTCTTTGGTCATCACCAGATGCTCGTGATTGAGGATATCATAAATTCTCAATCCCTCACTGTGGACCAAATTCACCCAACTCAAATTCCTGGATGCCAATTCAAAATTTTCCGATTGCTCAGCGCAGACAAAAAGAGCCTGCTTTAATTCCAGCTTTCCTAAAATAATCACCAGATCCTTGGTCTTATGCGTCTTGAGTTTTAAATCTTCCAGGACAATCAGTTTTCCCTGGCGGATTTTCTCGCCAACAACTGAGATCAAAGCCTTCTTCCTGACTTTCTTGTTCAACGAAATCGAATGATCCCTAGGTACCGGACCGAATACAATCCCACCGTGTCGGCGTGAAGGCGCGTTGTTTGATCCGACTCTCGAATTTCCCGTGCCCTTTTGCCGAAAAAGTTTGCGCGTGCTACCGGCAACCTCAGAGCGGCCCTTCGTTTTATGGGTTCCCTGCCGTTTAGCGGCCAGACTGGAAACAACCGCATCCTTAATAATGAATGGGCTTAAAGGTGTCTCCACTATCTGGTCGTGAAACTCCACTTCGTCAACCGCCTTCTTGTTAAAATCAATTACCTGCAGCTTTGCCATTTTTTCCTGCGCTTTTTTAAATGATATTATTTAAGCTTGATATCCACCTGAACTCCAGCCGAAACATCCAGTTTCATAAGGGAGTCCATCGTTTGTGGGGTTGTCTCGGTGATAAAAAGTAATCTTTTGTGAGTGCTAATCTTAAATTGCTCCCTCGACTTTTTATTGACGTGAGGAGAACGTAACACACAGATACTTTGCCTTTTCGTTGGCAAAGGAATGGGGCCGATAACATTGGCACCAGTCCTTTTGACAATCGAAACGATTTCCTTGACCGATTTGTCAAGCTGTTTTGGGTCAAAAGCCTTAAAATTGACCCTTATTTTTTGCGTCATAGAATCTCTTTAGCTTATTCAGTGATTTCGGAAATGGTGCCGGCACCAACCGTACGTCCACCCTCACGAATCGCGAATCTTAAACCTGGCTCCATGGCGATCGAACATATCAACTCAACCGTGATCGTAATATGATCTCCAGGCATGACCATTTCGACTCCCTCTGGTAACTGAATAACGCCAGTCACATCGGTTGTCCTGAAATAAAATTGGGGTCGGTAGTTCGTGAAAAAAGGAGTATGGCGCCCTCCTTCATCTTTGGAAAGGACATAGATCTCGCCTTTGAATTTCGTATGGGGCGTAATAGACTTGGGTGCGCAGATAACCTGGCCCCTTTCGATATCCTCCCGTTTGGTTCCTCTTAAGAGTATCCCGACGTTATCGCCTGCCTCTCCTCTATCCAAAAGCTTCCTGAACATCTCCACGCCAGTCACGGTCGTCTTTTGCGTGTCGCGGATTCCCACGATTTCAACTTCCTCGCCAACTTTGACGACACCTCTGTCGATTCTTCCGGTAGCGACAGTTCCCCTTCCTGAGATTGAGAAGATATCTTCAATCGGCATCAAAAACGGCTTGTCAACTTCTCGTTGGGGTACAGGGATATATGAGTCGAGTGCGGCAACGAGTTCGTGGATACATTTGTATTCGTCAGCTCCTGGGTCGGTCGCTGCACATTTCTCGATATTCAAAGCACTTCCCCTGATAATCGGAGTATCATCGCCTGGAAATTCATATTGACTTAAGAGTTCTCTGACTTCCATTTCCACCAGTTCAAGCAACTCAGGGTCGTCCACCTGATCAACCTTATTTAGGAACACTATTATATAGGGGACTCCAACCTGTTTCGCCAATAGGATATGCTCTCTCGTTTGAGGCATCGGGCCATCTGCCGCGGAAACAACCAAAATTGCGCCGTCCATCTGAGCGGCTCCGGTGATCATGTTTTTGACGTAATCGGCGTGGCCCGGGCAATCCACATGGGCGTAATGCCTTTGATCCGTTCGATATTCAACGTGCGCGGTCGCAATCGTAATTCCTCTTTCCCTTTCCTCGGGAGCGTTACCG
>Ga0224496_10001065_pt1 | contig 17693 bp, 15 predicted proteins | sample SF_Jul11_sed_USG_2_FD_168127 | JGI IMG/M metagenome (GOLD analysis project Ga0224496, IMG submission 168127) | Sediment microbial communities from San Francisco Bay, California, United States - SF_Jul11_sed_USGS_8_1 | ecosystem: Environmental > Aquatic > Marine > Sediment | place: USA...
ATTATTCTTCCCAGCGGGGTTGTGCGGACGGTGCAAGAGGATGGAGAGATTATTTGCGATCAGTCGGGGCAGGCTGTAAAAATATTGGGCACCGTGCAGGATATCTCCAGATTTAAAGCGATAGAGAGGGCCTTGCAGGATTCTGAGGTCAAATTTCGTAATTTGGTCGAACAATTTCCCGGGGTTATTTATATTGCCGCCATTGATGAATCGAACACCCTAATCTATGTCAGCCCCCAGATTAAAACAATGTTGGGATTTTCCCCCAAGATATGGAAAAAGAACAAGAAGATTTGGAGTTCCCGGCTCCATCCCGATGATCGTGAGCGGGTGTTGGCTGAAATTCGTGAAAGTCGACAAAACGTTACCCCTTTTTTTTCCGAATACCGAATTTTTTCCCGCAACAAACGTATGGTCTGGCTGAGGCATGAGGCGGTGATTGTCCGCGAGCCGGATGGGGTCCCCATTTTCATGCAGGGAATGATGACCGATATTACCGCTCTGAAAGAGGTGGCCCAAGAACAGGAAACAATGCAGGCAGTTATGCGGCAGCAGGAAAAAATGGCGTCCATAGGCCAACTTGCCGCCGGCGTGGCCCATGAAATCAACAACCCCATGGGGTTTATCGGCAGCAATCTCGGGACCATGGGCAAGTATGTGCGCAAGTTGACCGATTTTCTGCGCCTGCAGGATCAGATTATCCGGGAAAAGCGTTACGATGAGATGATTGATTCTCTTGAGGGCCAGCGGAAAAAGGATAAAATTGACTATATCATGGATGATGTTGTTGATTTGGTTGCCGAGAGTCAGGACGGGGTTGAGCGGGTCAAAAAAATCGTCCAAGGTTTGAAGAGTTTTTCTCGGGTCGATGAAGCTCAGTTCAATGAGGTGGACGTCAAAGAGTGCCTGGAAAGCACCATCAATATCATCTGGAACGAGTTGAAGTACAAAGCCGAGGTTGTTAAGGATTTTGGCAGTTTGCCGCTGTTCAAGGGTTATCCGCAGCAACTCAATCAGGTTTTTATGAATCTGCTGGTCAATGCGGCGCAGGCCATTGAAGAAAATGGCAAAATCTTTATTTCCGCTCGATCGGATGGTGACGACATTATTATAGCAATTAGAGATACGGGTCAGGGTATTCCCGCTGACATTTTGCCCCGGATATTCGATCCGTTTTTTACCACCAAGGAAGTCGGCAAGGGAACCGGTTTAGGCCTTTCCATCAGCTATGAAATTATCAAAAAACATGGGGGCATTATCTCCGTGGAAAGCGAAGTCGGGGTCGGCACCACCTTTACCGTGAATATTCCGATTAAAGGCCAGACTCAAGACGCAATCGCGCTCAATTGAAGTCTGGGGTGTTGCAGGCTAATCTCAACCGACCCCGGAATATGCTATCGTGGTTCGCGCGATTTGTCCGGGCTCTCTTCTTAATAAAAAAATATGATCTGGTCGCGGTTTTCCGTTCGCTTTTGCCGGAAAACGGGTATCAAGAGAGCCAGTGAGTTTTTCTTTGCCCACCCCCTTTATTTTGTATGGTTATTTTCCGGTCCCGCCAATTTTGTTGTTGAATTAGATAGATGATCTGTTTATATAGAAAAAGACGATAGTTCAATATTGGTAAAATAGACAAAACCTATAACGGAGAGAGATATGGCTCTTTTTAAGAAAAAGACCCTGACCGGGCTGGCCCGCACCTGCGGCTGAGCGGCTAAAATTGGTCCGACGGATCTGTCGGACGCGCTTGAAGGACTAACCCCTCCTTCCGACCCCAACCTGCTGGTAGGGATAGAAACCGCGGATGACGCGGCGGTTTATCGAATTTCCGATGAGATCGCCATGATCAATACGGTTGATTTCATAACGCCGCCGGTGGATGATCCCTATTGGTTCGGCCAGATTTCCGCGGCCAATTCCATCTCCGATGTCTACTCCATGGGCGGCAAACCGCTTACCGCCCTTAATGTGGTGATGTTTCCCTCCAAGAAATTGGATATGGGCCTGCTGCGGGATATCCTGCGGGGCGGCCACGATAAGGTGGTTGAGGCGGGCGCCTGCCTGGTGGGGGGCCACACCGTGGACGATGAAGAACCCAAGTACGGGCTCTGCGTCAATGGCGTGGTTCATCCGGACCGGATCATCACCAACGCGGGGTCAAAACCCGGCGATGCCATCATTCTGACCAAGCCCCTTGGTTCCGGGGTTCTTTTTAATGCGGCTCGCTCCGGCAAGCTGCCCTATGCCGATCTGGAGCGGGATATCCTGCCCTCTTTGGCCACCCTCAACGGCAAGGCCATGGAGGAGGCGCTTAAATTCGACCTCCATGCCTGTACCGATGTCACCGGCTTCGGCATTCTCGGCCATCTGCTCGAGGTCGCCCATGGCTGTAATGCGCGCATCATCTTGAATTACAAAGATCTGCCCTTCTACCCCTATGCCCTTGATATGTATAAAAAGGGGGAAACCACCGGCAGCAACAAGGCCAACCGGGAGATGGTGCATCGCCATAAGCTTGAGATCCGCGCTACGCTCACCAAGTTTGAGGAAGAGCTGCTCTATGACCCGCAAACCTCGGGCGGGCTGTTATTGTCCCTGCCCGGCGCCCAGGCGGATGAGTTGTTGGCGGCCTTGAAGGCGGCCAAGGTGCCGGTGGCGGTCAAGATCGGCGAGATTGTTGCCAAGCCGGTCGGGATTATTGTGGAATAGCTAGGCCATGTCAATCTATCTGCTTATCGGTGGGCTGGGGCTGGTCACCGGTTTTTTTTCCGGTTTGCTGGGGATCGGCGGCGGCATTGTCATGGCGCCGCTGCTGCTTTATGTCCCCCCTTTTTTCGGGCTAGAGCCCCTTTCCATGCAGACCGTGGCCGGCTTGACCATTGTCCAGGGGGTCTTGGGTTGCCTGGCCGGGGGGCTGACCCATAAAAAGTTTCAGTTTGTCTCCGACAAACTCGCCTTCTATATGGGGGTGACAATCTTTATGGCCGCGGCCCTCGGCGGGGTTGCATCTAGTTTTGTCGCCAACGAGGTTCTGCTCTTCATCTTTGCCTGTCTTGCGTTTATCGCCGCTTTTCTCATGCTGGTCCCGGTGGCCAAGGATTGTGAAAGGCCGGAGGTTGCCGGTCTTGAATTCAACCGTTTCCGGGCGGTAGCCGCCGCTTCCGGGGTCGGCCTGTTCGGCGGTTTGGTCGGTCAGGGCGGCTCCTTTATCCTGATTCCCCTGATGACCTGTTATGTGCGGATTCCAACCCGCATCGCCATCGGCAGCAACCTGGCCATCGTCTTTCTGTCATCCATCGCCGGGTTGCTGGGCAAGGCCCTTACCGGCCAGATCGAGTGGCTGCTGGTCATCCCCATCGCCGTGACCGTGGTGCCCGCCGCCTGCCTGGGCGGGCTGGCCAGCCAAAAGCTGCCGGTGGCCAGTTTAAGGCGGATACTTGCCGTGCTGATCGGCCTGGCCGCGTTCAGGATGTGGGGTTCTTTGTTTTTTTAGCGGTCAGCCCTTGGGGGTGATCTTGTCCAGAGCGTATTCTTGACATGCAGCCGGCAAAATAATTGGCTGCACTGCGGGATCTGCCTGTTGCGGTAGGAGCGAATTTATTCGCGAAAATAATTGCTAGAGCAGTTAATCCTGGTTGCTGCTGCGCCGAGCAACACAGCAACCAGGGTCGTCTTACTCGTTAAAGCTGAGTTGATTGACGAGATCGATGATGATATCTTTTGCCTTGGGAACCAGGTTCGGCACGGAAAAGCCGGTGTCGTAAAAGTCGGGATTGACATCGTTGAAACTCCAGCGGCTGGTGGCCTCGAAACGGAGCACTTTTTGCTCAAAGTAGCCTTCCGGCAGGCTCATGCGCAGTTTAAAGGTTTGCTTCTCAGGGATTTTTTCCTTGCTGACCAGTTTCAGCCCCTCGGTGGTGATATCGACCAGATGTCCCATCAGATCATTGGTTTCATCATTATAAACTTCCAGGTAGTAGATAAGGTGTCTGCGTTTTAATGCCCTGATATCATCGGCCATTGCCTCCTCCTTGTCCAGTTTGTCCGTAAGCTATGATTTTTCCATGCATTTGAGCATGAAGTCGAGCACTTGTGCCGGGTCGATCTTGGAAGAATCGACAATAATCGCGTCGTCGGCCGGTTTGAGCGGGGCCAGGGCGCGTCTACTGTCATCATAGTCTCGTTTGATAATCTGGTCCAGAAGTTCCTGATAATCAACTTGCTGTCCCTTTTCCTTGAGCTGGTCGAAGCGGCGGCGGGCCCGTTCCTCCGGGGAGGCATCCAGGAAAAATTTATGGGGCGCCGTGGGGAAGACCACCGTGCCCATGTCCCGGCCTTCGGCGACAATGCCCCCTTTTTTCCCCATCTCCTGCTGGAGCCGGGTGAGTTTTTCCCGGACCAGGGGGTTGGCGGACACCCTGGAGGCCACCATCCCCATCTCCGCGGTGCGGATCAGTTGCGACACATCCTCCTGATCCATGATCACCCGCACATCGTCGTCGTGGTTGGGGGTGAGGGTCAGCTCAATGGAGTCAAGGCATTGGGCCAGGGCCTTACTGTCGGCCAGATCGATGTGGTTGCGTTCGATCTTCAGCCCCACGGCCCGGTACATGGCGCCGGTATCCAGATAGGTGAAGCCCAGCTTGGCGGCCAGCATCCGGCTGATCGTGCTTTTACCCGAGCCCGAGGGGCCGTCGATGGTGATGATCGCCTTGGCCTCAACCATAACCGAGCTCCTTCATGGTGGCGGCCAGGGCGGTGACAAAGCGCTGATTTTCTTCGGGCAGCCCCACGGTGATCCGGATATAGGTGGGGTAGCCGTAGGCGCTCATCGGCCGGACGATTACCCCCTTGTGGAGCATGGCCTCATAGAGTTTTTTGCCGTCGCCCTTAACATCGATCAAAAAGAAGTTGGTCTGGGTGGGAAAGGGTTTGCAGCCCAGTTTTGCCACCTCCCGGCTCAGCCAGGCAATGCCCTCGCGGGTAAGACGCATGGTCTTGTCGTAATGCTCGTCGTCGGCCAACGCGGCCAGGGCGCCGACCTGGGCCGGCAGGTTGACGTTAAAGGGCTGCCGGACCCGGTGCAGGTAGGAGGCGATCTCCGGATGCATCATGCCGAAGCCCACCCTGAGGCCCGCCAGGCCGTAAGCCTTGGAAAAGGTGCGCAGGGCGACCACCGGCACCCGGTGGTTGAGGTATTTGCGGGCATCGATCCGGATCTCGGCATCGACAAAATCAACATAGGCCTCATCCAGGGCCACCACCACGTTTTCCGGCACCCGCTCCAGAAATTTATCAAAGGCCTCCGGGGTAAAAACCGTGCCGGTCGGGTTGTTGGGGTTATCCAGAAAGATGAGCTTGGTCTTGGCGGTGATCTGCGCGGCAATCCCGTCCAGATCATGGTGCATGTCTTTCAGGGGTACGATCCGGTTGATTCCGCCCTGGGCCTGGACTGCGGTCTGGTAGACGAGAAAGGTGGGGTTGCCGGTGATCACCTCGTCGCCGGGCGAGAGAAAAGCGCCGATCAAGAGCTGAATGATCTCGTTGGAGCCGTTGCCGAAGACCAGCTGGTTGGGCGCCACCCCGATTTTTTCAGCCAGGGCCTGGGCCAGATAATAGCAGCTGCCGTCCGGATAGCGGTGCAGCTTGCCCAGGCAGTCGGCAATAGCCGCGGTCGCCTTGGGGGATGGTCCCAGGGAGTTTTCGTTGGAGGCGAGCTTGATCGAGCCGGTGATCCCGTATTCCCGTTCCAGCTCTTCGATTGGTTTGCCCGGCGGATAGGGCACCAGGCTCTTGATATTGTCGTTTACCGGAATTTTCATGATTAGTCCTTATCAGGCCAGATCGGCCGGTTTTTTATTGGCCAGCTCCAGCCGGGATTCCAGGGCATAGGCCGCATTGAATAGTTTTTCCTCGGCAAAATGGCCGGCCTGGATCTGCAGGCCGATGGGCAGGCCGCTTTTGCTGATGCCGCAGGGCACCGAAATGCCGGGCAGCCCGGCCAGGTTGGTGGAAATGGTCAGGATATCTGACAGATAGACGCTCAAGGGGTCATCGACCTTTTCGCCGATCTTCCAGGCCGGCGCCGGGGTGACCGGGGAAACCAGCACATCGCATTGGCTAAAGGCCTTGTTGAAATCCTCGGTGATCAGGGTCCGCACCTGGGAGGCCTTTTTGTAATAGGCGTCGTAATAACCGGAGGAGAGGGCATAGGTGCCGATGATGATCCGCCGTTTCACCTCTTCGCCAAAGCCCTGGGAGCGGGTGTGGCGGTACATCTCCAGCAGGGTTTCCTGATCCTGGTCGCGATAGCCGTATTTGACCCCGTCGTAGCGGGCCAGGTTGGAGCTGGCCTCGGCCGGGGCGATGATGTAATAGGCCGCCACCCCGTATTCGGTATGGGGCAGGGAGATCTCAACGGTTGTAGCCCCGGCCTCCTTGAGCTTGGCAATGGCGTTGTTCACCGCCGCCGCCACCTCCGGGTCCAGGCCTTTGCCGAAGAATTCCTTGGGAATGCCGATTTTCAGCCCGGTCAGATCCGTGGTCAGGGCGGCGGTGTAATCCGGCACCGGCTGGTTCATGGAGGTGGAGTCCTTGGGATCATAGCCGCTGATCGCGTTCATCATGATCGCCGCGTCGCGGACGTCCTTGGTCAGGGGGCCGATCTGGTCCAGGGATGAGGCATAGGCCAAGAGGCCGAAGCGGGAGACCCGGCCATAGGTGGGCTTGATGCCGACCACCCCGCAATGGGAGGCGGGCTGGCGGATGGAGCCGCCGGTGTCCGAGCCGAGCGAGGCGATGCATTCGTCCGCCGCCACCGCCGCCGCCGAGCCGCCGCTGGAGCCGCCGCAGACATGGGCCAGGTTCCAGGGGTTTTTCGGGACGCCGTAGGCGCAGTTTTCATTGGCGGAGCCCATGGCGAACTCATCCATGCTCAGTTTGCCGACGATCACCGCACCCGCCTCTTTCAGCTTGGTGATCACCGTCGCATCATAGGGCGGTACAAAATTTTCCAGGATTTTCGACCCGGCCGTGGTCCTGAGCCCCTTGGTGCAAAGCAGGTCCTTGATCGCGATGGGAATCCCGCACAGGGCGCCGCCTTCGCCGCGGCCCCGCATCTTGTCCGCCTCTGCCGCCTGGGCCAAGGCGCCGTCGCGGTCCAGGGTGATAAAGGCGTTGACCTTGTCCTCCACCGCCTCGATGCGGGCCAGCACCGCGCGGGTGATATCGAGGGAGGTGACTTCCCCCTTGGTCAAAAGATCCTGAAGTTCGTGAATTGTTAAGGCATGAAGTTGCATAGCTTGTCCATCTTGCTGGAAGTTATTGTCAAACAGCCTGGCTTGGCCCCTTGCCCAACGAAAAAGGACCCCATGGTAAAGGAGGTCCGGATAATGCGTTTATTCGGTGATGGGCAGGTCGAGCTTTGGTTCAAATAACCCGGGGCACCACAAAGGCCTCGCCGTTTTGCTTGGGACCGTTGGCCAGAGCCTCTTGCTGGGGAAGGGAGTCCTTGCGTTCGTCCTCGCGAAAAGCATTTTCGATAGCCAGGGCATGGCTGCTCGGCGCTACGCCGGTGGTGTCGAGTTCTCCCATCTTTTCCACGTAGGTCAAGATGCGGTCCAGCTGTTCGGTGGTTTTTGCCACCTCGGCGGGGGAGAGTTCAAGACGGGCCAATTTGGCAACGTATGCTACTTGTTCTGTTGTAATTTTCATGGACACTTTTTTACCGCATTCAGGCAGGCAAGTCAAATCCTAAAGGGCTTGGGGGCGGCAAATATGGTGGCGGCGTTAAACATATCAGTTGTTGCTCAACTTCCTTGTTTTGCCGTGGAAATCGTCAGCAGTGGTCCAGCCATCACGGATGGCCGTTATTTGTTAACCATCTCCGCAAAGACCTTGACAACCTCGGGGTCGAACTGGCTGCCGGCGCAGCGTTCAAGCTCGGCAATGGCCGTCTGCTGGTCCATGTTTTCCTTGTAGCTGCGCTTGGAGGTCATGGCATCATAACTGTCGGCCACGGTGATGATCTTGGTGAGAATGTCAAGCTGCTCGCCGGGCAGGCCATCGGGGTAGCCCTTGCCGTCCATCCGTTCGTGATGATGGCGGACGATGAGGCATTCCTGCTCCATAAAGGCCAGGGGCTTGATGATATTGGCTCCGATTTCCGGATGTTTTTTCATCAGGGTCCATTCTTCGGCGGACAACGGCCCGGGTTTGCGGATAAAGCTGACGTCGATGACCAGCTTGCCGATGTCGTGCACCTTGCACGCCCGTTCGAGCACCACCATCTTTTCATCGCTCAGGTTGAGGGCGCGGCCGATGGAGATGGCGTACTGGGTTACCCGGGTGGTGTGGCCGGCGGTGTACATATCCTTTTCTTCAAGGGCGGTCTGCAGGGTGAGCATGGTGTTCAAGGCCGACACTTCAAGGTTGTGGCTGTACTCCTCCAGGAGGATGTTTTTTTCCGCCAGTTCCTTGGTTTTTTTGCGGACCTCGGTCTCCAGGTTTTCCTTGTAGGCCTTTTCCTGCAGAACGTACATCCGTTTTTCGATGGCCCGTTTGATCTTGATGTTGAAGATGTCCAGATCTTCAATGGGCTTGGGGATGAAATCGTAGGCCCCGAGGTTGATGGCCTTGACCGCATACTCCATGGAACCGGCGCCGGTGAGAAAGATCACCGGGATGTCATATTTTTTTTCGTTGATGGCCTTGAGGGTTTCAAAGCCGTCCATGCCGGGCATGTTGATGTCGAGAACGATAAGGTCAAACTCGTTATTGACCGAGGCGACAGCCTCCTCGCCGCTGGCGCAGGAAACTACTTCGTGGCCGAACATGTTGAGGATTTTAAGAACCGCCTCGCGGACTAGGGTGTCGTCATCCGCTATGAGGATTTTTGATTGATTCATGCTGCCTGCTTGTTGTGATAATGTATTGAAAATATTGTTAATAATTTCATTATATAAACATGATCGGTTATCTTATTCAATAAGATTCTTATTTTATTAACGCTGATTTTACTCTATAAAGTCCAGTATTTTTTTGTGATCGCCAGGGCCTGGTCGAGCGGGGCGAGGGGTATTTCGGCCTGTTGCAGCCCTTTGAAGTTGGCCCCTGACAAACTGTTGTCTCCGCGCATTTCTTTTAAGCTGGCAAGCATGCCGTCCTTGAGCCCCTCGAGGTTGTAGCCGCCCTCCAGCACCAGGACCAGACGGCCGTCACAGAGCTCTGCCGCCAGCTCGACCAGCACCCTGGTCATATAGGCATAACCGGCGGCGGTAACGGCCATGGTGCCCAAGGGATCGGCGACATAGGTGTCGTAACCGGCGGAAACCATGATGCAGTCCGGCTGGTAGCAGCGGGCCAGGGGGCTGATCAGTTCATTGAAAATCCGGGCAAAGGCGGCGTCTCCCTGGCCGCCGGGCAGCGGCACGTTGATGGTATATCCTTCCCCCTTGCCTTTGCCCACCTCGTGCAGGCCGCCGCTCCCCGGGAAATAGGGGTACTGGTGGGTGGAGCAGTAAAGGACCTGGTCGGTGTCATAAAAGGAGTGCTGGGTGCCGTTGCCGTGGTGCAGGTCCCAGTCGATGATCAAAATGCGCTTCATCCCCAATTGGCTAAGGCCGTAACGGGCGCCCACCGCAATGTTGTTGAACAGGCAGAAGCCGCTGGTGTGGTCGGCCTCGGCGTGGTGGCCCGGCGGGCGGACCAAGGCCGCCGCATTATCGGCTTTGCCGGTCGCCACCATCTCCAGCGCCGTGATCACCGCGCCGGCGGCCAGGCAGGCCGCCTCATAGGAGCGGGGCGAGGTATGGGTGTCCGGGTCGAGCACCTCGAAGGGTCTGCCCGCCGTGGCCGCCACCCGCTCGATATGGGCCATGGTGTGGTTGAGGGCCAGCTGCGCGTGGCTGGCCGGGCCAAAGGCGGGAAAGCTGAACTTGGCGGCGATCTCCGGCTTGGCCAGCATGTCGTAGATCGCCTGGAGCCGCTCCGGGCATTCCGGATGGTTGTAGCCCGGTTCATGGGCAAGGAAGAGGTCGTCTTTAAAGATCGCGGTTTTTCGGCTCATCGCTGCTCTGCTCCCAGATAAATGGTTTTACTTTCGGTTATCAGGTAATGGAGTTGCTGGTCGTGGGGCTCCACCGGCACCGCCTCAATCAGTTGCAGGTCATAGGCCACCCCGATCCGCAGGGCTTGGGGGGCATGGTATTGCAGGAAACGGTCGTAATAGCCGCCGCCATAGCCGAGGCGGCCGCCCTGTTCATCAAACACGCTGCCCGGCAGGATAACCGTGTCAATGGCGGCCGGTTCCACCAGCCGCAAGCGTTGGGGGTCGGGCTCCGGAATGTTGCAGTAGCCCGGCACCAGATCCCGCTCCGGATCGTTGATCTCATAGGCCAGCAGCTGATGTTCGGCCATGACGGTGAGGGGCACGCAAACCCGCATTCCTTTTTGCAGGCAGGTTTTGATCAGGCCAAGGGTTTCCACCTCGCTTCTGAAGTTGACATAGATCAGCAGGGTGGCGGAACCGGCAAAGGCCGGGATCGCCCAGAGCCGCTCGGCAATGGCCTTGCTTTTTTGGCTCCGTTCCGCAGGGGGCAGCCGGTCGCGCTGGGCCAGTATCTTTTTTCGTAAATCTGCCCGGATGCTGGGGGGCATAGTTTCTCCTTGGCTAATTTATCCCTATTGCTGATTTGTTTTTTATACCCTTCCTGGCCGGTGAATGCTAATCATTATCAAGGTCGAAACCTGAAATTTTGTTGTCGGCCCTGGCTTTGCCCGCGTTTTAATCCACTTGAAATTGATCTGTTGGAGCATTAAATTCGTTTTTATTGTAAATATGATCCCTGCCCCTTGGGCATGGCCTTTCCGGCCTGAATTTCGTTATTATAATCACAAAACAGTTTAGCTCGATAGTTGAAACAGGGGACCCCATGCTTGATGTTTGGCAGCGTTTGCATTCCGCCGGTACGGCGATATATCTCAATCCCGACAAGCCGGACTGGTTTGTGCCTAACCCCCAGGCAGATCTGCTGCTGCAATCTCTGCAGGAGGCGGGCAGCGTCGAGGCCACCCTCTGTTCTCAGGCTTTGGCCGGCGCTTCCACCGCCGAAAGAATGGTGGCCGCCGAGCGCCTTGCCTCCCAGCTCGCCGGGGATGGTGCTCCGCTTTATTCCGGTCGCCATGGGCTGCTCTCCCTTGCCGGGTTAAAGGAGTGCTGGTTTCATCTTACCGATAACTGCAATCTGGCCTGCCGCCACTGTCTCTTTGCCGCCTCGCCGGCCAAGAGCGCCAGCCTGGCCCCCGAGCTGCTCCAAAAGGGGCTGGCCGAGGCCCGAGCCCTGGGCTGCACCCTCTTTTATTTTACCGGCGGCGAGCCCTTTGTCTACCCAGGGTTTATCGAAATCCTCAGGGATCTGCTGGCCGATCCCCGGCTGCACGCGGTGGTGCTGACCAACGGCATGCTTATTGGGGAGCAGATCGACCAGCTGCGCCAACTGCCCCAAGAGCGGCTCCATCTGCAGATCAGCGTGGACGGCCTTCAGGAGGAGCACGATTATCTGCGGGGCAGCGGCACCTTTGCCCGGCTGATCGAGAATCTTAAACTGCTGCGGGAGCATGGTTTTGCCGTCACCCTGTCGGTGGCGGTCAACCGGGCCAATGTGACCGGGCTGGCCGATCTGGTTGCCTTTGCCGCGGAGCAGGGCGTGAAAAATATCCATTTTCTCTGGCATTTTGTCCGGGGCAAGGGCTCCAAGGAGCAGTTTGTGCCCCCGGCCGAGATCCTGCCGGAATTGCTCAAGGCCCAGAGGATGGCGGTACAACTGGCGGTTACCATTGACAACGTGGAAACCATGCGCAGTCAGGTGTTCAGCACCCCGGGCACCCGGCATGATCTTTCCAATACGGCCTGGGAGTCGCTGGCCGTGGGGCCGGAGGGCAAGGTCTATCCCTCGCCGGCCCTGGTGGGGGTGGCGGCGCTTGACTGTGGCAACCTGACTGAGGGGTTGGCGCAGGTCTGGCGGCACAGCCCGGTCCTGGCCGCAATTCGCAAGGCGTCTTTGCTCGACAGTGATAAATATCAGGATAATCCCCTCAAATATATCATCGGCGGCGGCGATCTTGACCACAGTTACCTGGCCGGCGGCGAATTTGTCGGCCATGATCCCTATCTGGAACTCTATAACGGCCTGGCCCTCTGGCTGATCGCCGAGCAGGCCGGGCAGTATCGTGATCCGGGCGGGGCCGAGCTGCTGCTGCGGATGGGGGATGTGCGTTACGATTGCCCGGATGGCGGCGGTGAGGTGGCCCTGACCCATTGCAACTGTGTCATTGCCCTGGCCGACGACCTGGGCCACTCCACGGTGCGGCAGTTTTACGCCAACGCCGCCCTGATCGCCAATGAGGATATCGTTAACCCCTTTGCCCCGGAGCAGGCCACGGCCGACTTTATCCCGGCGGAATCCCGGAAAAAATCATACGGCTGCGGCAGTCCGGTCAAGGATGCCCTGCCCCAGCCCGGCGAGGTCTTGGTGGATCTGGGCAGCGGCAGCGGGGTGGAATGCTTCATGGCCGCGGCCGAGGTGGGCAGCAGCGGCCGGGTGTTCGGCATCGATATGACCGATGAGATGCTTGAGCTGGCCCGGGCCTCCCAGAAAGAGGTGGTCAAGAAGCTGGGCTTTGACAATGTCGAGTTTAAAAAAGGCTTTCTCGAGGAGATCCCCCTGCCCGATCAGAGCGTCGATTCGGTGATCTCCAACTGCGTGATCAATCTAAGCCCGGACAAGCGGCGGGTTTTTCATGAGGTCTACCGGATTCTCAAGCCCGGCGGCCGGATGGTGGTTTCGGATATCGTCACCGATGCGCCGATCCCGGTGGTCATCAAGAATAATGAGAAGTTCCGGGGCGAATGCCTGGGCGGCGCCCTGCAGCAGGAAGATCTGCTGGCCATGCTCCGGGCCTGCGGTTTTGTCGGGGCCCGGCTGGTCAAACGTTTTCCCTATCGCCAGGAAGGGGACACCCGGTTCTACTCCCTGACCTTTGCGGTATACAAGCCCGCGCCGGCCCGGCAGGTGGAGGTCATCTACCGGGGCCCCTTTGCCGCGGTCCACACCGAAGGCGGGGTCATGCTGATCAAGGGCAAGCGGACCACTATCTCGCTGGTTGATGCCAAGAGCCTGGATGATTCCGTCTTTATCCTCGATGGCCAGGGCGGGGTCGCCAACCTGCGGATGGAAAACAGCTGCTGTGCCCCGCAACCAATGGCCGAGATCCTGCCCCTGGCCGCCAAGCCGTTGGCCATGGCGCCGGGCCCGGGGTTGGCGGCAGGCGGTTGTTGCGATTGCGGCCCGGCACCGGCCAAGCCCGCCGCCCCTATCGTCAGCCTGCTCTCCTCGCCGCCGCCGGTGGCCGCCCCTGGCCGGCACCGGGCCGGTTGCATGGTCTGCGGCAGTGAGCTCATTTATCTGAAACACCATGAAGAGCACCCCTGCTATTATTGCGGCGGGCGCAAACGGACCAATGGGGTGTGCGGCCAGGGCCATTATATCTGTGATGATTGCCACCAGCAGGATGGCTTGTCCGTGATCAAACTGATCTGCCTGGAAACCAAAGAAGAGGATCTGCTGGCCCTGCTCGGCAAAATCCGCCGTCATCCGGCCATCCCCATGCACGGCCCGGAGCACCATGCCATGGTGCCGGGGATTATCCTGGCCACCTACCGCAATCGCGGCGGCAAGATCAGCAAGGAGTCGATTCTCTCCGGCATTGAACGGGGCAGCAAGGTGCCCGGCGGGGTCTGCGGCTTCTGGGGCAACTGCGGGGCGGCGGCCGGGGTGGGCATTGCCTTTTCCGTGCTGCTCGAGGCCACCCCGCTGACGCCAAGGGCCAGACAGCAGGTCCAGGAGATCACGGCCAGGGTGCTGGCCGCTATTGCCGCAACCAAAGGGGCCCGCTGCTGCCAGCGGGAAACGGTAACCGGCCTGCTGGCAGCGGCCGAGATTTCCCGGGAGCTGCTGCCGGTATCATTACTGGCCGAGGCTGATTTTAGCTGCACGCAATCTGCCGCCAACAGGGAGTGCATTCGGGTGCAATGTCCGTTGTGGCCGCAGGCAGGAGTCGGGATTAAGGCGGAGTGATATGAACAAGAATCTTGTGAGAAAGGGCGGCATTGTCGCGGTTATCCTGCTGATTTTTTTGGTTTTTTATCGGCTTGATCTTGGCCGCTACCTCAGCCTGGAATACCTCAAGGCTTCCCACGATCATTTTGCCGGACTCTATGCCGCTTATCCGGTGTCGGTGATTCTGGCCTATATGGGGATTTACATCGTGGCCACCGCCTTTTCCCTGCCCGGCGCGGTGATCCTGACCCTGGCCGGCGGCGGCCTGTTCGGCCTCGGGGTCGGCCTGGTGGTGGTTTCCTTTGCCAGCTCCATCGGCGCCACCCTGGCCTGTCTGGTTTCAAGATTTGTGATGCGGGAGGCGGTCCAGTCCCGCTTTGCCGACAAGCTGATCGCTATTAATGAGGGGGTGGAGCGGGAGGGGCCTTTTTATCTGTTCAGCCTGCGATTGGTGCCGATCTTTCCCTTTTTCGTGATCAACCTGGTGATGGGGGTTACCAGGATGCCGGCCCTGACCTATTACTGGGTATCCCAGGTCGGGATGCTGCCCGGCACCATCGTCTATGTCAATGCCGGCAAGGAACTCGCCAAGATCGACACCCTCTCCGGTATCCTCTCCCCCAGCCTGCTGGCCTCCTTTGTGATCCTGGGGCTGTTTCCGATCACGGTGAAGAAGCTGCTCGCCTGGTATAAGGCCCGGACGGCGGGGGGTTGAGTATGACCATGCAATAACATTGATAACACCCATATGTTGCAGATTGACATGTAGTCTTAATATGGTATCATAAAAAGACAGGAGGTGCCTTCATGAACATATCATCCGATATCAAGCCAGTATCTTTTCTTAAATCCCACGCAGCAGACATCTTGAAACAAATTAATGACACCCGTCGCCCCATTGTAATTACTCAAAATGGGGAACCGAGGGGGGTTCTCCAAGACCCGGAGAGCTATGACAATATGCGTAAGGCTATTGGTCTGTTGAAGCTTATCTCCCAGGGAGAGGAAGACATCAAGCAAGGGAACACCAAAAGCCAAGATAGGGTTTTTAAAGACATTGATAAGCTGTTGGCGAAAAAAGAAAAATGAGCACGCCATTCAAGGTTCACTGGGCCGGCATTGCGGAAGAAGACCTGAAAAATATAATCCTTTATATTGCAGAAGATAGCCCCTCAAATGCGAGAAATATTTTTGAGAAAATAAAAGAAACCGCATCCGGGCTCACCCTGTTACCGGAAAGGGGGCGCATAGTTCCAGAACTGCAAGATCAGGGTATTTTTCTATATCGCGAACTGATATTGGCGCCATGGAGAATCATTTATCGAGTTTCAGACAAGAAAGTTTACGTATTGTCGGTAATTGATTCTCGTCAAAATGTTGAAGATGTCCTTTTGAAAAGACTAACGAAATAGAAAAAATGTTAACCATTCATTAACAAACTGCCCCCTTAGTCTCCTCCTGACCGGTGAGGGACCGAAGAGGATAGGGGACTGTCATCCGGCCAATGAATAATTATTAGCCGGTTATATTGCGGATTGGATTAAAGAACAGATCGAGAAAGATCCTGATTTCAACCATAATTTTCAACCTGATTGCGCCTTATCTTTATCTGGTTTTGCAGCGTGGTTAAAAAAAGAAAGGGAGCACTGGCTTCGGGCAGTGCCGTCGGCAGAAAGTATCATAACTACAAAATGGATTGTAATAGGCATAATAATCTGATATTTTTAGGGAAATCGTCAGGCACATTGATATGTGTTTAATGTAAAAAAATGTGTATGTCTTTGGTGGTAACTTTTTTTGTGCCCGGAATATGTTGGGGAGGTCCTCAGAAAACATAAGGATATTTACTTGATTTTGAATACGTCAAAAATTATGACGGTGACACAATCACTTCAATATTAAATTGGAAATGTTAGAATGTTGTTTAAACCTACAAAAACTGGGAATACGGAAGCTAGACTTTGCCTGGGCATGAAAATTTAAAAATTGCGATTATTAAAATGGTAAAAGTAGAAACTCTTAGAGCATATTTGTTTGGAACCTGGGATAGAAAGTTCACTTTTTTATCTGCTTGCTTAAGTGTATTTTCGATAGGCTTAACAGTTTTTCTGTGGAAATTTCCAGAAAAAATACCGTATTTAATCGTTATTCGAGATGTCATAATATTATTCGGTCTTTTTGCAATTTGTGGAGTTCTGTTTGGTAAATATATTAGAAAAGAACAGGTTTTGACCGAACTTGTAGAAAACTTAAGAACATCAAATTTAAATTTATCAAAATTAGCCAAAAATTTTCATGCGGTTAATCATAAATTCCGTGATGAGTTATTTAGCCATTTTTATACCTATGCGAAGACGCATTCTGATCTCACACAAGACGATAGGAAAAGATTTGAAAAAATTTGTCACTCTGTGACGACAGAAGTTAAAAATACTTTTGTTGAATATTTCAAAGCAAACCAAATTGATATTTTAGACGATATTGTCATAACTGTAAAACTTACCATTAATTCAGCCTGCATTTTAAACTTGTATGGACAAAATTTTAACGAAGAGCAAAAGAGGAAAATTACTGAAAAAGAGCAGTGGGTGTTAACCGCTTTTCGTGATCCTGGTGCTTATGAAAAACACAAAGGTGTTCGGGAAGTCGGGATAAAACTATACGATATTGATGAAAATACAGCTTTTATTCATATATTCAGACTGAAAAAAAATGTATTTGTTTGTGATAATTTGACAAAATTAGGAGACGCATATGCTAACGAGAATAAAAATTGGAGAGATTTTTATAATTCAACAGCTGTAGCTCCGATTCGATATTATGACAAGGATTCAGGTCGGTTTATGTATTTTGGGTTAATCGCTGTAGACAGCAAAAATGAAAATGAAAACAAGTTATATGAAAATGATGAAACGCGTCACATTCTAGGGCACGCAGCAGACTTGCTGGCCAATTATTTTTTATCGTTATCAATTGCCTCGATGCCTGAGCAACCGGAGGTTGCAATGCTTGGGCAACCAGAGGTAGCATTGCTGACGGAAAACTAAAGATACTTGCCTTTATTTTAAATTTATGTCACATATAGCCGATAAAATATTCAGGAGAGCTTATGAAATCAAATTCATCTGCCGCTAAGTCAACGACTCATGATCCTTGTACGGGTAGTGTCAACTCCTTAGCCGCATGCTACCTTGAGCATGCATTGAGACAAGGAAAAACTATTGAGATCCCTAGCTTAGGTGTTATTATTACCAAAACTATAACAACCCCAACTGTCTGTAAGATTGATAAATGATTAGGGGGTCACTCCTTATCCTTGACAGCTGAGCGCATCTAGTTGAAAATTGGTTGAATTTTCAACGAAAGCTCGGAGTCTGCCAACAGAGTGAAAAAGGGGGCAAGCCCGCCCCTGACCTTTGTCGATTTTATTCCCTACTTTCCAGCCCTCTTCGCCCCATATCGCCGCCTCCTTAACCAATAAGACCAGCAGAGATCTAAAAGAGCCGGGCTTATCCGCATTGTAAGCCTATTTTTCCCAAGCTATCTTCATATTTCAGTCTGGATTTTGGTCTCCGACTA
>Ga0224496_10001066_pt1 | contig 17687 bp, 26 predicted proteins | sample SF_Jul11_sed_USG_2_FD_168127 | JGI IMG/M metagenome (GOLD analysis project Ga0224496, IMG submission 168127) | Sediment microbial communities from San Francisco Bay, California, United States - SF_Jul11_sed_USGS_8_1 | ecosystem: Environmental > Aquatic > Marine > Sediment | place: USA...
TGACGCGTAGCTTCTCCAATGAAATAAACAGGTGGAGAAATGGCCGAATTCGCCAAGGCGTTTTCGGTCAAATAGCTCTAAAGTAGGCGCTCGATTGTGTCAACATGGAGTAATAAAGTGAAAAAATATTTTGTTTGTTTTTTGGTTGCTTGTGTGGTGCTTTTCTCAAGTCAGGTAATCGCAAATGAGAATCACGACAACAGCGGGGTTGTGTTGCAATTGACCGGCACAGGAAATGAGGTTGAAATGTTCCTGCCGGGTCTTGACGAACCCGCCCAGTGTTTTGAAGGGATCGACGTGATTGATCTTGCGACAGGTTCGATTATTGGCGAGGCTATCGATTGTCTTTCTGAGATTGAACAAGATGGCCGGGGCTTGAGTTTGCTTGGCACGACCATTTTTTCGTTGCCCAACGGGGAATTTATGGTCAGGGGGCAGGTGACTGTTCAGCCAACCTTTTCGCGTATGATTACCCCCGAAGGCATGGTGGTGACGCACATTACCGGCGCGGCAACCAACGAAGGCAACAATGTGATCGAGGGGAGCGGCGCGTTTGAACGCGTTGGCGCGAATGCAAGGCTGCAAGGCATGATAAACGCCGAGCTAATGGACGAAGGGATCGTCCAGTTTAGTTGCTTCTTTGTGTTCACAAATATTAATTTGCAATAATCAACCGTGGCGGGTGTCGTCTTCTTTTTTGAAGAATACGAAATCGACGTATATTCCGGGCGTCGGATTGATCTCGATGCTTGGAACTACGCCATTCGCGCGGCGGGTGATATTGACCGAATCATCATCATCAACAGGACCAACCAAAGCATCAAAGGCATAGGCAGTGATATTACTTGCGAAACTGAAACCGCGCTGCCTGTTCTGAACGGCAGCGTGGTTTTCGTTGTTTGCCCGTGGGATAATTGCGCTGGGTCGATGGTGTCTTTGTGGAATTTTAACCATAAGGTGGATTGGTATGTGTTTGGACCATCCGAAGGTTGGGACGACAAGCAATGCAAGGACGGCATATTTATTCCGCAAGCAGGCAAGGGCGCGCTTCATGCGTTGCACATTGGCGCGGTTGTTATGATGCATAGGTTTCACGTTATAAGGGGCGCAGTATGACAGCAGCCGCAGTGGCTTGGGTGGGCACTGGCAAGGTATCTTCAGCTGACACGGCTGATACGTGGGGCGACGCTACATTGGCGGTGAATTCCGATACCTTCATCGAAGGGTCGAGCTGCTTGAGTGAAAAAGTATCCAACACAACAAAATACGGAGGCGTCACTGGTTCAGCCATTACCAACGAACCTTTCGACTTTTCGTCAACGGCTGAACATATCTATATTTGGATACAAGCGGCAGGCTCGGTTGATACTTTAGCCAATGGCGGCCTCGGGATTTACGTTGTCGATATTCTTGGCACGGATTCTGAAGGCTTTTGGTATGTGGGACCGCGACCCGGTTATACGGGCGGCTGGATTCCTTATGTGATACACCCGGAAAAAGATTTCCATTCTGTTAATGCAGGGTCGGGAAGCTGGACAACCACAGGCAACCCAGGACAGCTAACCTCAGTGGATGCTATTGGTGCGCGGTGGAAAATCACCAATACCGTGATGGGCGCATCGGATAACGCTTATTTCGACGCAATTAGCATCGGCACAGGCTACCGACTAACGCTTGGCGACGCCGGTTCTGCAGAGGGGGTCTTTGCCGATTTCATTACTTTTGAAGAAAACTCCAGCAACCGATTTGGCGGTTTGTTTTCGCAGTCGGGTATTTTATTCGCGCAGAGTAAGCTTTATATTGGCGCAGCTTCGGGCGCAACTAATACCGAATTCATTGACGATGGATTTACCGTTGTTTGGGTGGACGCGCAAACCTCAACAGAAAGCGCCGTGCAGTCAACCTTTTACGAATTATTGATACAAAAGGGGACCGGGTCCACGACCGTTACGTTGAGCAATGGGACATTCAAAGCGGCAGGCACGTCGGAGGTTTATTTGAATCTTGCCGGGTCAACATCGGCAACGCTGACAAATATTGTGGTGGACCGGGCGCGGCTGATTGATCTGGATGGTAATGTTACCTGGACAGGCGGTCAAATCAGCAGCAGCGGAAAAACGGATTTAGGCGGCCAGCCAACATTGGAGGAAATCAGTTATGTTTCACCGACCGATGGGTTTGCATTCGAAATCAACGCAACGAACGAACTCGCAAACGTATCAAATATTAGCTTTGATGGCGCTGGGACCGGCGGTTCTGGCAACGGTGCTGTGTATATCAATATCACTGGCGCGGGACCGTTTACACTCGACTTTGATGGGTTCAACTACGCAAACCGGGTCGCGGGATCGCACGATATTGTAATCGCAGCAAACAGCAACGCCGACTACACGCTGAACATTGCAAACGGTAGCGACCCGACAGTAAACAACCTGGGCAGCGGAACCGTTACCAAAGTTTTGAACCCGGTTGATCTGACAATCACGGTGCGCGATTTGGAAACCGGAAGCTTGATCACAAGCCAAGACGTGAACGTGCTCGTGGAAGCTGACACGGGCGGCTCAATGACCGCAGGCGATGACATTATTAAAGGCTTCACTAATGCCAGCGGGGTGATTACTGATAACCGATCATACGCAACCAACCAGCCAATAACCGGATGGGCACGGAAAGGTACGGGATCACCTTATTATTCGCAGTCTTCAATTTCTGGCACGATCAACAAAGACAGTGGCCTGTCATTGACTATTCTTATGGTAAGGGACGACTAATGGCCGCAGCAAACCCGGAAGTAAATGCGCGAAACATTCTGGCAATTAAAGATCACTCGGAAGCAACCCGGGTCATTGTCCGAAATTTACAAGCAGAAATGGAAGCAATGAAAAACGAAATAGCGGCGCTGCGCTTACAACTGAACTCAGCCAATGAGCGAATAAACGGCATGCAAGTCAGAATATACAGCGGTGGGGCAACCAGTTAATGGCGATAACCATCGACTATTCAGACCCAGCCGAGCTGATTATCAACGTGCCGAAAGCCGACCTGACGTTGATCCAGGCTTCGCCAAACGAAATCCGCCAGCTTGACGTGGACGCCTTTCGTCTTGAATTAAAAGGACTCGAAGACGACTCGACCGGGATGGCCTTCACGAAAACCCACAACCACAACACAACCGTGGAGGTGGGCGGGGTGATTCTGGCGCGCGTGGTCGAGATTCTTGACCCGTATGTGGTTCAGTTTGAAGACGGGCAATACGCCGTCAACTTGACCGGCGCAAACAACAACATCGGCGACCGGCTTCTTGTGAATCAAGTTTCGGTCCGCTCTTCGAATTCCGCAGGCTTGCAGGACTTATCCACATTGTTGGCGGCTGCTTACCAGGGCGAAGTAATCATCAACACGATAACAGGGCAGGCAGGCACATCCACCCCAATCGGCACACGGGGCGCGCCGTCTAGTGTATTAACCGATGCACTTGCGATTGCCGTTTCAAACGGCATCGGCACTTTTCGGTTGATGAATACAATCACGCTAACCACGATTGATTTATCAGCCGGGTACACCTTTACCAGTGACAACCCGGTCAACGTGGTGCTGACCGTTGACGCAAGCGCGGACGTGACCAACTGCCAGTTTCACAACATGACGTTAACGGGACGATTGGACGGTATGAACAGCGTAACGCACTGCAGTTTGGGTGCGGTCCAGGATGTTAGCGGCTTGATACAAGAGTGCCAGTTCGCGGGCGATCTGACATTGAACGGTTCGATTTTAATGGTCAATTGCACATCGAATATTGCGGGCGGGGGTTATGCTTCAATAATTTCGGGGGCGGGGATTTCTGTTCAGGTGCGAGACTTCCACGGCTCGATTGGCATTAAGGGGATTGTCGATGGGGTGCACTCGATTGGTGGCGCGGGGGGGCGTTGCGTGATTGATTCAACATGCACGGGTGGCACGATCCATGTTCGCGGCGATTGGTTTGAACTTGTGGATAATTCAGGCGGCGGTTGCACTGTCTTGGACGAACGCGCCGCAATGTCACAGGAAGAAGCGGTCAAAATTAACGAGATACACACGCGGCTCGACTTGGAAGTCACGAAGCCGAATACATACGCAGACGACTTATCCACAATCACAAGCAGCGACTACACGCTCACACAAACTGACAACCTCAACGGCACATCAACCGTACAAAGATCGTAAAATAACATGCTGAACAATTGGCCGGGGCGCGATAAGAATGAAATGATTTCGCTTGGCTGGTTAGCAGGTGCGCCGGTTCAGGTTGTCACGTTTCTTAGAAGTTCCGTCCCAATTCTGGCGAAGTTTGAAACCCTATCAATGGCGGGAATTATGGAAGAAATGAGTATAGAAGCGGCGCTCGATATTTCGGCGATTGTCGCCGCCCTGGAAACCAAAGAAGTAGTGGCGGCGCTTGAGGACGAACCGATAACCGCAGCAATTGAAAATGATCACATAAACGCGAAGGTGTAAAAAATGGCATGCACTCCAAAGCTTTATACAGAAACAGCCGTTAGTAAACGGATAGACCCGGACGGATGGAACCCGGACGACATGACCGAGTTTGTCTTTACGCTGACACTTGAAAACGTACCGGCAACGACCGTCGATTTCACGCTTACGGGTGGGAAGGTGACTTATACCGCAGGCGAGGTGGTGGTGAATATTGCCGCAACCGACATCACCACAGCAGGCAAGTATCTGGTCAAAATGCGCATGACTGACGCGGGAGGGGTGCGTGGCATCACGCCATGCCCAGATTACCTTGAATTTTGCGTTTGATCACAGATTTTCAGCAAGGTTCGCCGGGTGGAACGTCAACAAATTATTTAGAGGTGTTATGAAACTGAGCGAAAAAGGGCGCACGCTTTTAAAAGATCTGGAAGGCGTAAAAACTACGGTCTACAAAGACTCATCCGGATTTCCAACGATTGGCGTGGGGCACTTATTAACGCGTGACGAAATCTACAGCGGCAAGATAAACCTAAACGGCAACTATGTGAAATATGGCGAAGGGCTTTTGCTTTCCCAGGTTGAGCAGTTGCTAAACAATGATTTAGTCCGCTTTGAGCGGAATGTTTCCACGTTTGTGCATGCCAAGTTAGGCGCAAACCAGTTTGACGCAATGGTTATTTTTTCTTTCAACATTGGGGTGCAGGCGTTTAATGCTTCCACGTTGCTGAAAATGTTAAACAACAACCAATACGACGCGGTTCCGTTTCAATTACGGCGCTGGGTTTATTCAGCAGGCGAGATTGTCGAAGGCTTGAAAAACCGAAGAGAAAAAACCATCGCTCACTGGTCAGGGGAAAGCCCGCCAATAGAGAAAAAAGAGCGGGGGTTTGACTTGTGTTACCAAACGAAAAGCAAAGATTACAAAGTTACAATCACAGAAAACATGGGCAGTCTTCAAATTGAATTGACCGGCGATTGGGACATGCAATGAAATACCAGTTAGTCGCAATACTGCTGGCGATTTTTGTCGCTGCTTGCGCCAACTTTGAAACCGCAGACAAGGCAATCAAGTCAGGTGAGGCACAGGCGGCGCTCTTTAGTATTGAATACACTGAAGAAGAAAACCAGATCATCAACGAAGCAATAAAAAAATATATTTACTTTCGAGAAGTTTGGGGTGTTTTCGATGGCTTTGATTATGTGTTGAGCAATCAAGGTGAGCTGCAGATTCACAAAGATTTCGAAGGGTTACGCGCTTCGTATCTGAAACTTGAGACAGTCGTCGAGGCCAACTTCCATCGATATGACGAAGAAACCAAAGAGCGACTTATTTACTATCAAACCGAAGCAATAAAAGTAGACGAAGACATGCGCCAAACACAAAGTATTAGCGCGTTATCTCGTTATGCCGATATTTTGCTTCGTATTATTTCGAGTGTAATGTAGACATGTTAGAAATTGCCGCCAAGCTGGACCCGTGGGTGTTATTGATGCTTTGCGCGATGGTTGGAACAGCCATTGCTTATTTGCAGAAATATGCCTGGGCAAAACCGAAACCGGCGAGCATGCGACTTTATTTGTTTGGTGATACTCAAGCTGTGACGCGAGTGGTCGTTAAACTAGTATTCGCAGTTGGCGGCGCGTTGCTTTTTGACATGCCAGCAAACATGGCAACGGACGCAGTATTCGCGCTGGGTATTGGTATTGGTCTTGCAATCCCTGAACAGATCGCAAGTGAAGAAATCAAACGGATGAATGAAAGAAGGGCGGCGGACCAAATTGCTCAAAGTGAAATCCCTTTTAAAGAAGGTGCGGCGAAAACTTAGCCTGGGGGCAGACACAAGAAGCGCCGCCGAGAAGCAGGTCCATAATGCTTTGGATGAATTGTGCCGGGAACGGGACGCGGAGATATTTACCATGCGACGCGAGACACTTGCACATCAGGGTGACGCTTCGCAACTTCAAACAATCAATAACAGCCTGCTGACTGAAAACGGCAAGCTAAGACAGCAACTGCAGCAAAGCGAAAGTGAGATGTTTCGCGTTATGGTTATCTTTTTCGTTATAGGGTCGGTAGTCGCCAGCGCGGCTTGGTACTTTGCCTTTTTTATCTTTTGAAACAATGCAAGCCAGAAAAAATAAGCGGACAAGGGGATAATGTACCAATACTTGAAAGACGCGGTGAAACTGTTCGCCCATGAAACCGAGGACTTATTGCGGCAACAGTTGACCGCATGTACTGAGGAAAACCGATCACTGCGCGAGAAAATGTCATGCCGAAACATGGCATATATGTTGGCCGCTATTTCTATTGTGGTTTTGGTGACGTTCGTGGGATTGGTGGCGCATGGCTTTTGTCACAATCAATGATTTCGTGTGGTGTAAATGTAGCAACGGCAGCAAGAGTAGCAACCTAGTAGTGAGTTTTTTCCTGAAAGTTTTAAATGTGACGTACCTTCCCCCGGCTTTGGCCGGGTTTTTTTTGTCTTTTTTGTGGGGGTTTCCTTATGTTAGTTATGCCGGTTATGCGGCCTTTGCCGATCAGAACAAAGGGGATGGGATTCTGCGGACGTATGTGGGCGCTGATAACTGAGGTAAGAGAGTGGGAACTTGCTGAAAACTTCTTCTATACGTTGCCCAATGGCGTGCGTGTAGTCGTGCCTGCTGGCTTTATCTTTGACGGCGCAAGCATTCCTAAGCCCTTATGGATTTTATTGTCGCCAGTGGGGCTCCTGTTGATTGCCGGGTTGATTCATGACGCCGCTTATCGCTATGGGTATTTGTGGGCAGTGGACGAGGCAACCGGAACGGTCGAGCGATACATTCATAGGGAGGGAACCCGCATCGATTACGACGACTTATTCTTGAATATTAACCTAGAGGTTAACGGAATGGTCCTGGTCGATCACTTGGCGGCATTCATGCTGGCAATATTCAGCGGTATTGCGTGGAAAGAAAACCGGATGCGCAACGCTCCCGAAATAAAGCCGGTGATTTAGTCTTCGGTGTTGGCAAGCTGGACCGCGCGTTTCATGCTTTTTATCTTCGAAGAAATGGCAGAGCCACGAATAACAAACTCGTAATAATCTGCCAAAGTTTTGCCGATACTTGCATAATAATCAACCGGGTGCGGCTTGTTGGCTAACTTGGCCAGCGCAGCGGTGTATTCTGGCATTACTTTGTCAAATTGGGCTTGCTCCCGTTCCATTCTTTCGACTTTCTTCTTGGTCTTGATATCCCGTTCCATCTTGCTCAGTTGCTCTACATCGCCGTCAGCATAGACCTTGCGAATGCAATCAGAACCAACGCCAAACAATTCGCCGTCGCCATTGCGCACGATCATAATATTCATAATGGCGTGGCCACAATGGGCGCAGGTTCCAAGACCAGCCTTGAGCCGGGGCGCGTCTTTCATTACTTCTGCATAATCACGGCCAGCTTCCATTGCGCGGCGGCGGGAACCAAGATCGAAATAGCCGACATAAGAAAAAGGACCGTCGCCTAGATTTTCGGTGAATGGGTGACGTTTTGTGGTTGTCTTTGTTTCCATTTTTTGTCTCCGGGTGAATCACCCCCTTGGGCGAAGGGGGCGGGTGGGGTTATTTTCTTGCTGGCAAGTTTTCCAATTCTTTCAAAATTTTGCTGAGCAGACCGTCAGGAAGGTTGTCGAAATCCAAGCCCCGGTCATAGTTGAAATCAATCTGGTCAAAAAAGTTTTCGCCGGGGTTTCTTTTGGCTGTTTTGCCGATTGCGCATTTGCTGACTCTTCCTTCGTTTATTCCGTAGTCGCTTGGCAGGTCGTAGACTTTAGCCTGAACCCAGCGTCCGCAAATAACAGCGGTGATCCATCCGTTTTCATCGTGCGCGCTTAGTATTCTCATTTTGTTTCTCCCTTGTTTGATTTATCCAATACAACAATGATAGCATCAAGGGGGGTATTTGTCAACACAAACCGGAGTCAACTGTTTGGTTTTGCGCTGATTATTTGAGCGCGCTAAAGATTTTGTCCAGCTTGCCAGATTGCTGAAGATCGGCAAGTGTTGACAAGGATTTCTCCGCCCTTTCGAGCAACACCACGTACCGCTCCAGGGTATTAAAATCGGCCTGCTTTTGCAGTCTTACGAAGGATTCGTTTAGTCGGTTTGTGGTGTCTCTCAGTTTGCCGCTGGATTGTTTCGTTTTGTTTTCCAGGGTTGTCTGCATGTGGGCGAATTCAGTCAGTCGTTCGCTGAAATTCTTGGTCGCTTCGTCAAGAACCGCCGTCGCTTTGTCCAAGTCTTTAGTCATGATTTTCACCTTTTCACTATAAAAATAATTTTCTTGGGTAATATGCAAAAGGCAGTTCATTAAAATGTCACTGTTCCAATAAACCGCCTCGCCACGCTCAAAGCCAGCAGGTTTCAAGCCTTTGATGCGATATTCTTCCATCTTGCTCACTTTGCGCTACCGGGGAACTAAAGTGAAGATAACAACAAGCCCTTTCGATTCTGACGAAATGATTAGCCTGGGGGATAGCGACAGAATTTCATATTTTTCGCCATTGCTGAAGGTGACTGACTTGTCATCGGCTTTGGTTATTGAGCGCCCAAACATGAACCAGATTGGTTCGCCCCCACATATACTGCCTGCGGCGGGTGTGGTGCAATAATCCACCCATAAAGATGCCGCGTTGTTGGTTACGTTTAATTCTCCTTTGATTACTAATCCCGTGCGCGCCGAGTCGCTGGTTGTGCCATATAGCGCATCATAGGTAACAAGCCGCTCCACTTTCCAGTTTTGCGCATTCGCTTGTGTCGATAAACCAACTGCCAAAACTGCCAAAAGTATAAAAATTTTAGTTTTCATCATCGTTCTCCTTTGTTTCGCGGTTTTCAAATTCACCTGCGTTTTCATGCGCAGCGCGAATGATTAGCTCCAACATATGAATCAGCGCGTCACGGGTTTCTTCATCGGCTTCCAATAATCCGCGCGAGTTAAGGGAATCGCCGCGCAATTCAGCCATAACGCCACGGGCGGCAGCGTGAGCCCAATTTCTTGGCGGGATTTCCTTTGGTGCAACATTTTTCCACCAATTGTCCGGGGCGTCGTAGGGGTATTCGTTACCCGCATGGACACGCAAAAGACCCGTTCTTAGTGTCTGGTTGGTTGCCTTGTCTACACTGATCGCGCTCATTAAATATTCCTGGCCTTTTTCGGTCAGGGTGTTGGTATTGAAGACCAGCCCCAGCTTGCATAACTTCCGAACCATATTCCTGTTCACTGGCATTCCCGCTGCGCATTTAATCAACCCGGTTTTCACTTCTTCGCGCTGAACATTTGGGTTGGTAACAGTACCGGCAAAAGCGTGATCCAATAGATCATCGGGCACAATAAGCCGCAGGGAATACGGCAGGGTCTTTTGTGGTTCTTTTATGAGGGACGGACCGTCGTCAAGAATGCCCGCCAAACTTTCGGGATTAGTTTCCATTTTCTTCTCCTTTGGTTGGTTCTTCGGTTTCATCGATTTGCTTCACTTCTTTCCAAATGTAAAAAAAAGCGGCAGAGGTGGAGTTGAAGCACCATTGCTTGATGGGTCCGCTTATAAGCTTGGAATAGTTATCGCCAGGGGTAGCGTTGCCGCAGGGATCGATTAGTTCGAAGCAGCGGATGACGGGCTTGTCTTTTATCAAAACAGCAAAAGAATGAACCATTGGCACATCATCGTGGAGGACGGTTTTTACCGTGTTATCAACCGGGTGAAGATAATGCTCGCCAATTTTTGGGGGGCGGTAGGCTTCGAATTTGAAGCCTTTGGGGATTTCTATTTCTATCTCGATTCTCTTTTTCATAATCAGCCTCTTTTATGTAGTCTGATTATTCTCTTATGTTTTTCCTGAAATGTCAACACATAAGTGAAGTCAACCCGAGGAATTTTAAAAGAAAGAGGGGTGGGTGCGGATATCGCGGGTTTGGCTGTCAAACTGCTCAAGCTCCCGCTGGGCGTTTGATAATTCTATTTTCTTGGCGGCGATCACTGATTCCAGCCGCTTTCGTTCAATTGCTAAAGCTTCAATAACATGGGTGATTGAAAGATCGTCTCCCGTGCCGGTCGTGTCATCCATTGGCTTCTTCTTTGTTGGTAGTTTCATGTGGTTGCCTTCGGACAAGTTGGTCCGTGATGCGGACGTGTCTTTCCAGGGCTTGCGTTATCCATTTTGACAAAGGCAGCCCGCAGGATGCTGCGCATTCATGCCACTTTGCCTTTTGCTCAACGGTGCAGCGCATATGCACGAAGGTTGTTTTTTGTAATCTCTCTTTTATATTTTCCGGTGTTTTTGTCATTTTCATTTTTTTCTAGTTAGGTTGTTTGCTTCCGTGGTTAGCCGCACTCTTACGTTTTTTCCGCTGCGGACAAACACCACGGATTAGGTTTGATCTACGCGCGCAGGCAAACCAACGCGCTCACAACCGTCAAGTACCTGACCGGGACTGGGTTGCGGTCGAGGTGCGGAAAGAAGCAAGAAAAGCCCGCTAACGCTTATTGCGTTGCTACATTATTTTGGAATTCGCAATGATTGTCAACACAAAGCCAAAAAATAATGGCGGCTTGTGCTACATGTGGTCTTTCTTTTGGATCAGGTTTTTTGACTGTAACCGCGCCAAGCTTTGCGTATATGAGCGCCGGGTGATCTTGAGAATTGAAACAATCTCTTTGCCGTTTTTCCTTTTCTTGATAAGTGACAAGATTTTGAAATGTAGCGGTTTGCGCTGCAGCCCGTGTTTCTTGGCTACGTTGTTTACAAGCTTGATAACGGACGAGAAATTGTACTCCCGGTTATTCTTATCCCTTATCAGCCCACTTTGAAACAGCGCATCGTGAATCGCTGAACATGGACACCCGGCTTTTAACATTGCGACTATTTTCTTTTCGCAGGCTTCTTTTTGCTCAATAGTCAGGTGGACCCGAATTCGCTTCTTGGCCTCTTTATCGGCGCGCAAAATGTCACCCAGTATTCGGGGGGGGAGTGGCTTTCGGTTCAAACATATAAGCCACGAATCGAGCATGTTATATTTCTTCCTTTCCCCCATATGATAAGACCGCCATGTTTCAGGCGGCCTTCATGCTATTCTGCGCTCCCGAAGTAAATAGGTAGCTGCGTTTCGGTTTTGATATTCCCGATTAGTTCGTTGGTTGCGTATTCCAACACCCTATCGGGACGGACCAATTCATACCAGAAAGTGAGCACGCCTTCTTTCACGCGATAACGAAGGCGCGCGTCAATCCGGTAGGCTGACCCCCCAAAAAAAACCGGGACGCCAATGGTTAAACGGTCAAACATTTTCATTTTTGAGATCGTCTGTTCGTCATCGTCTTGCACGAGGTTCATTTGAACACCCCCGCTTTGCAAACGTATTGCCGATTTAAAACGAAAATCCTGTTTAGCTTCAAAGGATAGTGCCATTTCCAGCAATTCGGCTCCGGTCGGCATTCCGTCAACTTGAGCAATGTCTCCCAATTGATCTTCAATAAAATGGGCGAATTCGGCCTGGGTGAACCTCTTGCCGCTGGCATTGGTCCATTTTTGCCATTCAACAGAAAAAGTGGGGGCGAAGGTGGCTCGGAATTCACGCCACTTTTGTCCGTCAGGCTTTCCTTCGTGGTCGTCAATAATGGCATTGAAATGGACGATGCCGCGCACATAATCGCAAACCACGTAGATGCTGGTTTGCCCGTCTATTTTATGCCGTTGCAAATATGCCGAAAAGCTTGCGGCGTCATGTAAATTGATCGTGCCAGACTTGCGCCGTGGCTGCGGGAGCATTTTTTCGTTGTCTTGAACTTTCAGGGTCCAGTTGGGCGGCAGTGCCAGCTTGTCGAAATATTCGCAACTGTCCGTATCATCGGCCATATTAACCGGCTGCTGCGTTTTTCCGATGAGTGTTTCTAGTAGGCTTTCGTTGACTTTGTTTTCCATTCCTATTCCTTGTCGTAGTTTTCACGCCTTTCGAGGGCGTCGGGATCAATCAGTTCGCCGGTTTGGTTATCAACAACCCGCAGGTCGAGGCATTGCTGGACCGGGTTGTCCGGGGTCAATTGGCCGTGATCAGTTGCAAACAACACAACCTCCATAGGTTCGCCAGCCGGGAGCGTGGCTTTCACTTTGCCAGAAATCAGCATCGCCCCGCCGCGCGTGGTTTTCTTGACGTTGATAATGAGCTCGATTTTGCCGTTGCGGCCTGTTTCATTCACAGCCTGCACAAGTTCGGCGAGGCGTGTTTCGGCATCATCCAGAAAAGAACCGCCGCCAATCAAGCGCAGCGTATCAGTTATTGTTCTTGCCATTTTGTTCTCCTTGTTTTCGCGTTTTGTAGTCTTTCAGTAATTGTTCGTAACCGTACACACTCAGGCTCATTTCCCGCATGATTGTGCTGCGCCCAACGCCTTCGTTTTTATAGTCGGCGAATCTTTGTGGGAAATCCGCAGCGCGCTTAATAATACCGAGTTTGTTTTTTACATCTGAAGTGTATTTGGATATTGTGCCGAGGCTGATCATGTTGCCGGTTGATCGGCAGTTGAGAATCGCCATGTCGGCTAAAGCGTCATAGATTGCAGGGTTGCTCATCTTATTATTCGCCAGCAAAAGCTTTTCGATTTCGTCATAAATAGAAAGCCTGTGTGCTTCAGGAATGGGGGAACAGCGACCGCCCCAATCTGTTTGACTTGGTCGTTGCTTTTCAGTACCAGGGAGCGTTTTTATCCCGGCAGAAATCAGCCAAGAATCGGCTGTGCTTCTTAGTGGTTTATTGTCCATTTATCGTTGGAATCAAAAGGTTAGAAGGGTATATCATCTTCCCCTGGCTCCCTTTCCGGATAGGGTTGTTTTCGGGTTCCTGCAGGGGGGGTGTTGTGGCTATGGCGGGTGTCGGCGGTGTTTTTTTGTGGAGGACTACCGAGCATTTTCATTTCCTGGCAGACAATCTCAGTGGTGTAGCGGTCGGCTCCGGTCTTGTCGGTCCACTTTTGCGTTTGCAGTCGCCCTTCCACGTAAATCTGTGAACCTTTGCGCAGATATTCTTGAACGATTTCGGCCAATCGGTTGAAAAATTTAACCCGATGCCATTCGGTTTTTTCGTGCGCATCACCCGTGTTTTTGTCTTTCCATTTCTCAGTGGTGGCCAATGAAATCGACGCAACAGGTGCGCCGCTGGGGAGGTATCGTATTTCGGGATTGTCGCCTAAGTTGCCTATCAGGATGACTTTGTTTACGCTGGCCATGCGGTTCCTTTTTGGGGTTTTAACTGGCCGTTATTATAGCCTTTTTCGTTGATTTACGTCATTTTAAAATATGTGCTTTGCAAGCGTGGGTTTCTTCATCTAATTGGCGCACTTTTCTTCTTCGGGTTGCTTTGGCTCGGTGATTTGCTTCGTTCTGATGGGTTTCTAGCATCATGTGGCAAGCTTCAGACCATTGGTTTTCTTGGGTTTGGTGGCACGCAAGACTCGTCTGGTTTCCTTAATGATCACGGCGCGCTCTTCTTTAACGGGTTTCTGACTTTCCATGACCGCAACACACTATCGGGTTTCTTTTATTGAGCGGCGTGCTTGTTTCTTATGGTCTTCTCTTTTAAAGTGGCTCGTTTCGGTATTTTGGTTTCCTCTAAGGCATTGACTTTTCAGGTTCGCTTGAATATCTTGGGTTTCTATCGGCGTTTGGCACGCAATTCAAACCGGGGTTACTTGTTGCCCTTGGCACGCTACGCGATCTTGGTTTGCTTGTAAGCCCTGGCGCGCAAAGTCGGACTGGGTTTCTTTTATAAAATGGCTTGATTATTTGCCGGGGTTTGCTCATTTAACAAGGCGCAGCAAAACGGGTTTCCCAAATGCCTTCATTGTTGCCAATAACCCACGGCGCACGCCTTCATCAAAATCTTCAAATATTTCTGTTAATAAGGCGATATTGTCGTGGCATTTGTCGCGCATTTTCAATTGTTCCTCGTTGGCGCGTTGCCAATCTTTAACCCCACAAGCTTGCTGAATTTTAATAGCAACGTCCGCTATAATTTCGGGAAATTGGGATTTATTCTTTCGACTTATTCGAACATATAATGCGCCGCACATTCTTTTGTATGAGTCTCCCGAATCGTTGCGGATTTTTAACAAATTATCGTAAACCCATTCATATACTTCGATTTTCAGTTTTGGCGATATGGCCAGCGCAATATCGATGAATAACAAGGGGTGTACCCATGTATGATTGCCTCGGCCTCTTCCAATGATTCTGATCTTGCCGTATTTGCTTTCAAGCGCGTCCATGAATTCTTTGGAGCTGGACCGTCGAAACCATTCCCTTGCGCTGAACAGGGGGATATCGTTTAAGGCACGCCAACGATTGCCAGCCGCAACCAACTCGGTCAAAGAAAAAAACTCTGTTTTCGAGTTTTGGGAAATATACTGCCCAAAAAGCGGGCGCTTCATGATGACGGCGGTTTTCATTTTTCCACACTCCTGTTTGGTTTGGCTCTTGTAGGATTCAACTTTTATAGCATAAAAATCTATTGTTGCCATAAAATTTAAAATTTCGTTTATGTTCTCATTTGCGAGGCTTAACCGATCTATCACCCATTGCAAGTGCAAGTTGGGGTAATCACGTTTTTTTGCATTGCAGCCACAGCATAAAGTCTGATAATTGGAAATATTATTCTTCCCGCCTAAAGACATGGGAACAACATGATCAATAGACAATTTTTTTAGATTGGACTCCCCGCAATTCACGCAGGCGAAATTGTCCAGGCCATAAGTTACCCATCTTTGTCGTTTCGTTATTCTTATTCTGGGTTCTTGCTTGCGCTTTGGCATCGGAATTTAACTCATTGTATTATTTAGCAAATAAAAGGCTGGGCTTTCCCGCCCCTTTATTACCCGTTGAATAAATGGCATTTTCTGGTTCCTCACTTTTTGTGGCGCTTCACGCGCGAGGGTTTCTGCTTTCTAATGGCGCGCTTGGAATGTTCGGGTTAATTATGTAAAAAGGCGCGCTCATCTCCAGTGGTTTTCTCATGACAGTTGGCGCGATTTCCTTCAACGGGTTCCTCTTGATTTTTGGCGCGCTTGCAGAAACCGGACTACTTTTTTCGTCTGGCTCACTTATCGCAAATGGTTTCCTATTTAACAATGATGCGCTCGTAGAATTGGGTTTTCTGTTATCAAATGGCGCGCTTAACTGATGTGGGTTTCTAGCAAACCTCGACGCGCATACTATTAGCGGGTTCCTGGTTTATGATGGCGCACTCGTTGGTATGGGTTTCCTCGTATCGAGGGATTCACTTGTGTTGCATGGTTTGCTACATCTTGCCGGTTCGTTTTCTTCCTGCGGTTTTCTGCATGGCTCCGACACACTGAACTCCAACGGTTGCCTTGTTAATAATGGTCCGCACTTGTCGTATGGTTTTCTTATCTTCCCTGACTCACTATTTTCGGTTGGTTTTCTTCCTTTCTTTGGTACGCCAGTTTCCGTTGGGTTTCTTTTATAATTTGGCGCGCAGCCGTGATTTGGGTTACTTGGTTTTCTAGGCTCACTTATCCCATCCGGGTTGCTAGGTTTTCTAGGCTCACTATTCCAGCCGGGGTTTCTTAATGGATCTGGTTAGCTATTCTTCTTTGGGTTTCACAAGGAACGTGGCGCATTAATTATCCTGGGGTTCTTTTCTGATATGACTGGCTCCATTGTTGGGGGTTTCTCCAAAAACGTGGCGCACTTCGTCTAAATGGGTTTCTTTTGCAATGTGGCGCACTTAACAGACGTGGTTTTCTCCTGTCCGCTGGTTGATTTATTGTAATATTTTTTTCAAAAAAAAGGTAGCTTTTTGTGTTGTCACGCGCATCGGTGCAATGGTTTTCTTTCTACCTTCGGCGCACTCTTTCACGGTGGGGTTCTGTTTCTCAGTGGTGCGCATGCTTACCTTGGTTTCATTTTGAGATTGGTACGTTTAGCTTCTTCGGGTTTCTTCCATAATTTGGCGCGCTCTTTTTATGTGGGTTTCTGTGCAACGGCGGCACGCTTGTATCCCACGGGCTTCTTGTTTGGGATGGCTAGCTGTCTTTCAAAGGTTTTCTCCGTAATCGTGGCTCACTCGATCCACCCGGTTTTCTGATTCTTTATGGCGCGCTGACGTTCGGTGGGTTTCTCTAATTCTAGGGCACGCTTACCTTCGATGTTTTTTTCCTCAATAATGGCATGCTCGTTTATTCCGGGTTACTCAATAAGGACGGCTCGTTCTGTATTACTGGGTTGCTTCTCTTGCATGACTGCGCAGCATTGTCACGGGTTACTTTTAACTCTTGGCGCACTTTTTCTTCACGGGTTTGCTTGCCTTTGAAGGTACACTCTAAGCTGCTGGATTTCTTCGTTCTTGTGGTGTCAGGCTGTCTTGCGTTGGCCTTCGCCGCCGTGGACATGGCCTAATTTTGCGACATGATAAGGGGCAGACACTTCCAGCCCTTCAAGAGCGCGCCAGTTGGTGTATAGGTCAAGCATGAACATTTTGATGCAGTAACGGATGGACATATTATGGCGGTGGCCTTTGGTCTTATCCTTGTGGGTGACGTGATTCTCCAGGCGCGTCTTGTAATTGTAATAATTCTCCGCGTATGGTGATTTCGATTTCAGGAAGCTTGGACCCAATACCCCGAGCAATTTTGTTTTCAAAAACGGGTTGAAAGTAATTCCCATTTTCTTCTTCTCGACGCCTTCTTTGTCGATGTAGGTTGTTTCGTGCAGGTGCTCTTTCTTTCGGCTTCGCCCTTGACCATCTTGCGCTACATCCAGCCCAGCATACTTCCAAAGGCTGGACGAATACCGCGCTGCAGAAATATCGATCTCGCTAATAATAACCCCCGACATTAAAGACCCGCAGCCGCGTACACCTTCAAGGAATTCGGTATAAACCGGGAACTCGCTCAGGGCGTGTTTCAATTGCAGCGTCATCGTGTGTTCCTCAGTCTCTAGCGCGATATAGCTGCGCAGCAGGCACAATTCCGAATAACTGCTGATCACTTCATCCGGTTTGAATTTTCCCTTGCTTGGGAAGGCTTTCACGCCGTCAGTTATCTTCTTGAATCGGTTGCGCAATAAAGTCAGGATTTGCTTCTCTTCACCACCCAGTTCATCTTCGCCCATTCCCGCTGTTTGGCCGAGCTCCTTTGCTTTGAAATTGGCGACTATCCTGTT
>Ga0224496_10001067_pt1 | contig 17667 bp, 14 predicted proteins | sample SF_Jul11_sed_USG_2_FD_168127 | JGI IMG/M metagenome (GOLD analysis project Ga0224496, IMG submission 168127) | Sediment microbial communities from San Francisco Bay, California, United States - SF_Jul11_sed_USGS_8_1 | ecosystem: Environmental > Aquatic > Marine > Sediment | place: USA...
CAGCGTCAATTCGCCGTCCGGAATAACAATGACAAACGTCTCGCCGTTGGCGGCCGCTCTCGCAATCGCGGCGCCGTCCGCCTGCTCGAGAGCGCTGCGAATCGCCGGCAGGTTCCTGCCGTGCCCTTCCTTGCCCAGCTTCGGCAGGTTCGGCTTGATGCGGTAGTTCACGATGTCCGCATCCCGTGCGATGAATTCAACGTCCTTGATGTTCAATTCTTCGAGTATCTGGTCCTGGTGCGCGAGCAGCGCCTTTGCCGCTGCATCGTTCGGCGCCCGCACCAGCAATCTTGACAGCGGCTGGCGCGTGCGTACGCCCGACTCGCTGCGCGCTTCGCGCCCAAGCCCAACGACCTTCTGGATAACGTCGATATCGAACAGCAGCGACTCGTTTTTCCATGCCGGGTCCGCTACGGGCCACGATGTCATGTGCACGGACTCGGGTGCCATAGCATCAATGCTGCGTACGAGGTTCTGGTAAACATTCTCGGCGAGAAACGGCACGAACGGTGCCATAAGCTTGTGCGCGGCGTTGAGGCACTCGTACAAAGTCAGGTAAGCCGCCTGTGTATCTTCCGCATCCGTTGATTTCCAGAAGCGACGGCGATTGCGGCGCACGTACCAGTTACTCAGTTGGTCGACGAAGGATTCCAGCGCCTCGCCCGCCACTTTCGCGTCGAAATTGTCGAGCGATTCGGTAACCGTGGTAATCGTCTTGTGCAGCAAGGCCAGCGACCAGCGGTCAATCTCCGGCCGGTCTTCGGGCGCAATGTGTCGCGTCAGGTCCACGTTGTCGAGACGCGCATACAGCACGAAAAAGCCGTAGGTGTTCCAGAACGTGTTGATGAATGAACTCGCAACGTCCGCAACGATCTCGACCGACACGCGCTTTGGTACGTCCGGCGACAGGCGCGCGAGGAAATACCAGCGCAGCGCATCCGCACCCACGGTATCGAACACGTCGTAGGGATTGATGATATTGCCAACCGACTTCGACATTTTTTTGCCGTCTTTATCGACGATGAGATTGAGGCAAATGCAATTCTTGTACGCGACGCTGTCCGATACGAGAGTCGCAATCGCGTGCAGCGTGTAGAACCAGCCGCGCGTCTGGTCGATCGCCTCGCAGATGTAGTCGGCCGGAAAATGCTTTTCGAACTTGTCTACGTTTTCGAACGGGTAATGCCATTGCGCGTAGGACATAGCGCCTGAATCAAACCAGCAATCGATGACTTCCGGCACGCGCTGCCAGGTCTTGCCGTCTTTTTCGAAGGTTATTTCGTCAACGGCCGGCCGATGCAGGTCGAGCTCGCTGAGCGCTCGTCCGGTCAGGTCTTCGAGCTCTTTGACGGAGCCAATGCAGAGATAGCCTTCCTCGCCGTCGGTCCAGACCGGTAGCGGCGTGCCCCAGAATCGTTCGCGCGATAAAGCCCAGTCGATATTGTTCTCGAGCCAGTTGCCGAAGCGGCCGTCGCGGATGTGTTCGGGCACCCAGTTGATGGTTTTGTTGAGCTCGGTCATGCGCTCGCGAAACTGCGAAGTGCGGATGTACCAGGCGTCTTTTGCGTAATAGAGAATCGGGTCACCCGTACGCCAGCCGAAAGGATAGCTGTGCAGATAGCGTTCAGAGCGGAACATCATGCCGCGCTCCTTGAGCAGGCGGATCAGTGGCTTGTCGGCATCCTTGAAGAACAGGCCTTTGACGGGCTCAACTTCATCGATGAAATGTCCGTCGAGACCCACGCCGTGCACGACTGGCAAATCATTCGCCTGCCCGAGCGCAAGATCGTCCACGCCGTAAGCAGGCGCCGTGTGCACGATACCCGTGCCGCTCTCGGTGCTGACAAAGTCGGCCGCAAAAACCTGGAACGCATTGGGCGCGTCGACCTTGATGTAGTCGAACAATTGTTCATACCGTTTGCCGACCAGTGTGCTGCCTTTCACGGTTTTGAGGACCTTGTGTTCGATGTCGCGGAACACTTCGGCACGCAGCGCTTCGGCCACAATCAGGACCTGGCCCTGCGACCTGCAATAGCTGTAATCAATGTCGTTGCCAACCGCCAGCGCGAGATTCGACGGCAGCGTCCAGGGCGTGGTCGTCCAGACGAGAAAGTAGGCGTTATCTTCGTCCTGCACTTTGAAGCGCACCGTGATCGACGGGTCTTCGACATCTTTGTAGCCGAGTGCCAGTTCGTGCGATGACAGGGTGGCGCCGATGCGTGGGTCGTAGGGAACAACTTTGTAACCTTTGTAAATCAGGTCCTTGTCCCAGATCTTCTGCAGCAGGTTCCAGACGGATTCGATGTAGTCGTTGTTGAGCGTGTAATAGGCCTCGTCGAGGTTCACCCAGAAGCCCATGCGTTCCGTCATCTTCTCCCAGTCGCCGATGTAGCGCATGACCGAGTCGCGGCAGCGCTTCGTAAACTCGGCGACGCCGATCTTCGCTTCGATCTCTTTCTTGTCGAAAATGCCGAGTTCTTTCTCAACCTCGTGCTCAACCGGAAGACCGTGCGTATCCCAGCCGGCCTTCCGCGGTACGTGGAAACCCTGCATGGTTTTGTAGCGCGGGAAGATGTCCTTGAAGCTGCGCGCCAGCACGTGATGGATACCCGGTTTGCCATTCGCGGTCGGCGGGCCTTCGTTAAAGCTGAATTGCGGTTTGCCTTCGGTCAGCTCGAGCGTTTTATTGAAAACGTCCCGCTCACGCCAGAACGCCAGCACCTCGGTTTCGAGCGCCGGACCGTCGTATCGACCCTGAACTTCTTTAAATGACAAAACTTCGACTCCAAAAAACAAAAACCCCGGAATTAAGGTGACAGTGACCTTAATTCATATAGGGTCACTGTCACCTTAATTCCGGGGCGAGAATGCTTCGCGGTACCACCCGGTTTCACGGCCCTGCTGCCAGCAGTAAGGCCACCTCATGGGCCTGCAGCCCGTCGCTCGTCTCGTGAGCCAGCCGGCCAGCCCTACTCAGCTTGCAGCTTGTGCAAAGCCCTTCAGGTGGCAACTCCGGGGTGATATTCGGCAGTTTCAGGTCCGGAGCTCACACTATCCCCCGGTCGCTGGCTCCTGAGTGAGCTGCCTACTCGTCCCCATCAACGTCGTGCCGGGGAAAGTAGCGTCCAGACCGGCAAAAAACAAGGGAATTCTTGGCTTGCGTATCGAATCTCAGTTTACGATTCCGGCAACACCGAGAACCAGGATCGTCCACATGGCGAGTAATACCAGCCAGCTCGCGCCATAAATCCGGACCCTGGGACCCAACCGGTTGCTACCCGTATGTACCCAGGCATGCGCAATTCGCAGTCCGACGTACAGCCACGCCAGCACCACCATCACGAGGCCCGATAGTTCCGTCACCATCGCTGTCACACACGCCACGTAGAACAACACCGGCGTTTCGAACAGGTTGGTGACCTGCCGCGACAGCTGCGCCGTGTGACGAGGCTCGCGCCCTTCCTGGTAGGTCTTGAAATAACCGGCATCGGCTTCGCCGGCGCGAACCGCGCGAACGCGTGCGCGGAACATTGCAAACATGACGCCAAAGGTCAGCACGACCATGGCGGCCATTGGATACACGAGTTCATATGTCATGCTGGCAAATACTCCGGAATATTGGGCTGCTCGGGACACGTCAGACTACGCTATTTCAGGCGGGCGGCGTAGCTTTCCCGGCGAAATCCTCGCCCGAAAACATACGTGGCGTTTCCGGGTTTGCATATTGGTCGGCGAGCAGCCTGACCTTGTCGACCAGCTTCAGTCGCGTGGCCTGCAAGTCTTCTATCTCGTCCCGCAGGCGAGTCTCGCGGAGTATCGAAACCATGGACACCAGCAGGATCGCTTGTGCCTCGATGACCAGGATCGACGCAGAGAAGCTGATCGTCAGTCCAACCACGGCAACAATCGCCCAGATCAGTCCAAAGTGGTTGCCGATGAAGAACGCAGCCACCAGGTAAAGCAACGGCAGCAAGGTGATCGAAGCGAACACCTTGAGCGTTGCGACGTCGTCCTGTTCATAACTGAATCGCTCGCCAACCACAGCGGCTATCCACGCGACTGGCAGGTGCAGCAATGCACCCGGAATGGCGACCGGCAGCAGCAACATCAACATCAAGGAACGCGCGGCGAGACGCCGAAATGCTTTCGCGACCGACACGGGCTTGCGCAACTGGTGGTCTTTGAGGCCGAGCACCTCGAGACGCGACTGGTAATTTTCAACTTCGTCGCGAAACTGAAGCATGTCGGCTTCGTTTCCATACTTGACATACGTAGTCACGAATCGCCGGTTCAATTCCATGTATTGGCTGGGCGTAAGCTTCGCGGTCGACGGTTTGTACAAGCGCCTTGCAGCCTGAATAAAACGCAAAGTGCTCCAGTCCGGAGCGTTCAAGGTGACCGACATCAAAGCGGCGGCGAGCTGATCGGTCAGCTCGCGCACACACTCACGCTCGTCAGCGGCAAATCGATCCCGCCACGAACTATCGACAACGATCGGCTCGCCGAACTCGATCGAGACCTGGCTGCGAAACCGGTGCCGGTGTATGTAATTGAGCCCGCAGGGAATGATCGTCACCGCGACCTTGCCGCGAGCCGCCACGGACAAGGCAATGCGAGCCGTCCCCGTCTTCAGTTTCGACAGCTGTGACTCGGTATGACTCACACCTTCCGGGAACACGCCCATGCAGTGGCCGGCTTCGATGACCTCGAAAAGTTTGTCGAATGCGGCGCTGTTGTCGACATCTCCATCGTGTTCTTCGCGCCGGTAAACCGGCACTGCGCCGGTGGCATCGAGCATTCGCCCCAGCAGTTTGTATTTCCAAAGCTTGGCATTTGCCATGAAGTGTATCGGCCAGCGACCACAACGCGCGGTTAGCAGCCAGCCGTCCATCAGGGCATTGGGATGGTTGCCCGCGAATATCACGGGTCCGGTGGCGGGAATGTGCTCTTCGCCAACGACATCGATGCGTCGAAAGAACGAATTGGTGATGACGTGCATTAGCGAAATGATCAGGCGCTGCATCATCACGGGCCTCCGCTTCTTGGTCGGGTGCGCCCACTTTGCGATCCGGCGTGCTTTGCTGTCAAATGCACCGATGTTCCCGAAGCCGCATTTTGTCGACAGCAACGGTATCCGACTGGCCGTTTACGAACAGGGGGCGGGGCCGGCAGTAATCATGGTGCACGGTTTCCCGGAACTCGCTTACTCCTGGCGACACCAGCTACCTGCTCTCGCTGCTGCGGGTTATCGCGCTATCGCCCCGGATATGCGCGGCTACGGTCAAAGCGACGTTCCGGCCGGTGTTGATGCCTACCGCGTTACCCAACTCATCGCTGACCTCAAAGGTTTGCTCGATGCACTGGACATCGAGCGCGCCACCTTCGTCGGCCATGACTGGGGCGCACTGGTGCTCTGGCACATGGCCCTGCTTGCGCCCGATCGAATGGAAAAACTCATTGCCCTGAATATTCCGTATTACCCGCGCACGCCGATCGACCCGATCGAGATATTTCGCCAGCGGCTTGGCGAGGACTTTTACATCGTCAACTTCCAGGACTCCGATGAAGCCGATACGGCTTTCGCATCCGACCCAGGCCACTTGATTGACATGATGATGCGCAAGAACCAGGTATCGCGAGCCGAGTTCGACAGGCTGCCGCCTGAAAGAAAAGTTCTCAGCCTGCTCAAAGTGATAGAGCGCCGGCAGTCGAGCGGCGAACCCCTGTTGAACGACGAGGAGCGTGCGTACTACGTCAACGCGTTTACGAAGACCGGCTTCACGGGCGCTATCAACTGGTACCGCAACTGGTCACGAAACTGGCGGGACATTCAAGGGACCGATCCGATGATCACTATCCCGACGCTCTTTATCGGCGCCGCTGACGATGTCGTTGTCGCGCCGGCACATATCGACGCCATGAAGCCCTTTGTCCGGAACCTGACCGTGGAGATCCTGGAGCCCTGCGGCCACTGGACGCAGCAGGAGCGCCCGGATGACGTGAATCGACTGATAATGCGCTGGCTGGACGAAAATCGCTGAAGTCGTATTTAAATGTGTCGAAATACGTCGATTTTCGCAAAATCGTCAATTATCGAACACCTTGGCCCTAGACGAGGGTCTCTTGATTCAACTTTCACTTTTGTTACTTTTTAGAACATTTAACAACTAAGTATCACTATTTTGTCAATTTTTGGAGAACTTTCGATGAAATTACCCTCGCCAATTTGCGTTCTCAGCCGGGTTGCGAGTGCAAGCTACCCGGGGCAATCGCCTGAGAATTCGGTTGGTAGTCCGTTTTTATCGATATCGGCGATTTTGGCCGATTTTTGCGACATTTATCTCTGGGCCTGAAAGTGCCTGCAATAATCCCGACCGGTGGCAGGTCTGTTACGGTAATGCCCGAAGGAGACATTGTGTGCTGATTCGAAAACCTGCCGATATTCGACCATCCGAAATCACGAGCGAAGCCAACTATCTCAATCGCCGCGACTTCATGCGGGCGGGAGCCATCGCTGGTGGATCGCTGCTCGCTGCGCCAGGCTTGTCTGCGGTCATACCGGACGGTCGCTACGCTCGCCTCGCAGACGTAGCCAAGGGCCCGTACAGCACTGACGAGACTCCCAACAGCTTCGAGGACATCTCGACCTACAACAATTTCTACGAGTTCGGCCTCGGTAAGAGCGACCCTGCCGCCCGCGCCGAGAACTTCAGAACACGACCCTGGACAATCGAAGTTACCGGTCATGCCGAAAAAACCGGCAGCTACGATTTCGATGCGTTTATGAAACCTTTCGATCTCGAAGAACGTATCTACCGCATGCGCTGCGTAGAAGCCTGGTCCATGGTCATTCCGTGGGTTGGCGTGTCGCTGGCGGAAGTGATTAAGTATTTTCAGCCAACATCCAAGGCACAGTACGTCGCTTTCGAAACCCTGAACGATCCCGAACAGATGCCAGGACTCCGGGGTCGCTCACTGGACTGGCCGTATCGCGAGGGACTTACGATCGCGGAAGCAAGCAACCCGCTGCCGATACTGGCGGTCGGAATTTACGGCAAGGTCATTCCCAACCAGAACGGCGCACCGATTCGACTCGTAGTGCCCTGGAAATACGGCTTCAAGGGCATTAAAAGCATCGTGAAAATACATTTCTCCGAGACACGCCCGAAAACCAGCTGGAACATGGCGGCACCGGGCGAGTACGGTTTCTACGCGAACGTGAATCCCACGGTTGATCATCCGCGCTGGAGCCAGGCGCGGGAGCGCCGCATTGGCACGGGCATATTCGCCGAGAGGCAGGCGACGCTGATGTTCAACGGCTACGGAGAACAGGTTGCACATTTGTACAAAGACCTGGACCTGCGCCGAAATTACTAAGCCTTGAACACCCTGCAAACCATACGCTACGTCGCGAAGCCGCTGGTCTTTGTCCTGTGCCTGTTGCCGGCTGTCCTGGTGCTGACCGACGCCTTCGACATCACGGGAGGATTGGGCGCGAACCCGATCGAAGCGATCCAGGATCGTTTCGGCAACTGGGCGCTACGCTTCATCATGATCACGCTTGCCGTGACGCCATTGCGACGACTCACGGGCTGGAACTGGCTGTCACGTTTTCGGCGCATGCTGGGCCTGTTCACGTTCTTCTATGCGCTGATGCATTTCCTCGCCTGGTTAATTCTCGATCGCGAGTTGCACGTGGGCGATATCCTCGAAGATCTCACGGAACGGCCGTTCATAACACTCGGCTTTACGGCCGTCGTGTTGTTGACCGCGCTAGCGATTACGTCATTTACGGCACTGCGCCGGCGTATGGGCCGCCACTGGCAGTCTTTGCACAATGCCATTTACGTGATTGCCATACTGGGCGTGTGGCATTACTGGTGGCAGGTGAAAAAAGACATAACGGAGCCGCTGATATACGCCGTCATTCTCACCGCGTTGCTGGGCATACGGCTGTTCTGGCGCCTGCAGCGAAACACTCGTTTAGCGACGGCGAAGCAGCACCCGTAAAAAAGACCGGGGCGGCCACTGCCGCCCCGGGAACTTCACACTGATGCCTCGCTAGGCGACTTTAACAGTGTGACGTTCAGCTACCTCAAGTTTCGGAAGCTTGACAATGAGAATGCCGTCCTTCAGTTCGGCGTAGACCTTTTCTGCGTCCACTGCTACCGGCAAAGGAATGGTCCTCATCAATTTGCCGTAGCCGACTTCGTGACGGTAGTAAGCATCCTTCTTGTCTTCTTCCTCGAACTTTCTTTCGGCCTCAATCATGAGTCGATCGCCCATGACTGTGACTTCGATGTCATCTTTCTCGACACCCGGTAGCTCACCGCGGACAAGGAGCTCTTTTTCGTGGTCGATAACGTCCAGGCGAAAACTGCGCTCGTAGTCAACACCCATTGGCCATCGCCACCCTAAGGGCTCAAACGTCTCCATCCAGCGGCGTGGTGGGAAGTCCTCGAAGAACTCCTCCATGCTGTGGGTGAGAGGCGCCGCCCGTTTTACGTCGATCAACCCCTTGCGAGGTTCGAATCTGCTCAAAATGGACATGTCATTCACCTCCTTCCCGTTGCGACGCTGACGAAGGTCCGCCAGCAGATCCTTTATAGGCCTCGCACGTCAATTCGCTATCCGGGAAAGTTCGGATTGACACTCCCTGATGAAAGAGCGAGATTGTTGCTGCCTGTGGAAGTGTTCAGTACGATGCTCCGTCGACCAGCCAGCCACCTGACGGAGACTCCCGGTGACCCCACCTGCAATTTCGTTTGGCCCGCGCGTTCGAAAATCGCCCTATTTCGACGCAACACTCCGGTACGGCGCCAAGGCGTTCACCGTTTACAACCACACCTATATGCCCACCAGCTATACGAGTCCGGTCGAGGAGTACTGGAGCCTCGTCAAGGGCGTCACATTGTGGGACGTCGCCTGCCAGCGCCAGGTCGAGATTTCCGGTCCGGACGCGTTTCGCTTCATCCAGTACCTGACGCCGCGGGACATGTCCCGTTGCGAAGTGGGCCAATGCCAGTACATGGTTTTGACGAATCAGGACGGCGGCATCGTCAACGACGCGGTTCTCCTGCGCGTACGGGAGGACCAATTCTGGTTGTCGCCGGGTGATGGAGACGTGGTTATGTGGGCATCCGGTGTGGCGGTTAACAGCGGCATGGACGTGCAGGTTTTCGATCCGGAGGTTTCACCGTTGCAGCTGCAGGGACCGAAATCACCGTACGTGGCGCGGGATTTGTTCGGCGAGTGGGTGCTGGAGCTCAGGTATTATCGCCTCGCGGAAACAGTCCTCGATGGAATTCCGCTGGTCGTCTCCCGCACCGGGTGGAGTGGTGAACTCGGTTACGAGATCTACCTCAGGGACTCCCGCTACGGCCTAAAGCTGTGGGAAAAAATCATGGCGGTTGGCAAACCTTACGGAATCACGCCTGCGGCACCGAATACGATACGCAGCATTGAGGGTGGCCTGCTGTCTTACGTATCGGATATCGCGCTCACCGACAATCCTTTTGTCATCGGCATGGACAAGTTCGTCAATCTCGACCAGGACGATGATTTCATCGGCAAAGCGGCGCTGGCGCGTATCAAGGCCGAGGGCGTGAAGCGACGCCTGGTCGGTATCGAGATCGATGGTGCGCCGCTCGTCGGTTCAAATGAAGAATTCTGGCCCGTCAGCGACAAGAACCAACGCATCGGCCACGTCACACGCTGCGTACATTCGCCCCGGCTCGAAAAGAACATCGGCTGGGCGAATGTGCCCATCGAGCACTCAACGATCGGCACAAAACTCTCGGTCACAACGACCGATGGTGAACGTCCCGCGACTGTTTGTGTAGCCCCGTGGGTCAAAGCCGAGATCGCAATTCCGCCGCTCGACGATCAGGAGGCGCGAACAAAATGATCGACCTGCAATCACTGGCAAATCTGGGCGAAGTCATCGGCGCCGTGGCAGTTGTCGCGTCGCTCCTCTATCTTGCGGTGCAGGTCCGGCAGGGCACGAAAGCCCAACAGACGGAAAACTACGCACGTGCACTAGATCGCATCTCGGCGATGCAAAGCAGGCTGAGCCAGGACAGCGAGATTTCAAGCATCTTTGCGCGTGGCGTTCAGGACACCTCGAAGCTGACAGCATTCGAACGAATTCGCTTCACCTGGGCCCTGTACGAGATGTTCGATGCTTTCGAGTTCATGTTCTATACGTACAGCAACGACGAAATTCCGGAGGAGGTCTGGGCTCGGTGGTCCCGAACCCTGGCGTACTGGTTGAGTTATCGCGGCATTACGACCTGGTGGGACGTTCGTCCGGTCCATTTTTCCGAAAGTTTCTCCGCGTTTGTCGAAAACATCATTCGCGACAATCCGACAGACCTGGCTGCAACCGAGCGTTGGCAGGAATTTGTGGCCTCGAAGGCCGCAAAGAATTAAGGGTGGTGTTTGGTCTTGACTGCGAAAGACTCGCGACATCCGCCTGCAGTGATCAGGTGCTTTTTACTCGCCCAAGTCACTTTCTAGCTCTGCGTTAATCCGAAGCAGCACGTCGCGGAATTCCGGTCGGACTGCCCGCTCAGTCTTTTCGAGAAATATTTCTCTGGCTACTGGATTGTCCATGTAAGTCCTGATGTTCTGCTCAATCATGATCCAGAAATCGTCCGACAAAAATCCGCTCTGGTATTGGTAATGAGCATTATCAAACAGATAAAAGACACCCAGCATCGTGTAGCGCAACGCGTCAGATTCTTCCGGTGTAATAGCGTCGACCGCGCCCTCGGTCGCTTTTCTGTTCGCTGACAATGCGGCAGCGTTCGCCGCGAAAGCAGATGTCCATTCAACGGTTGCGGCGGCTCTTACCTGGTAGGCATCCGACATCGAAATTTCCTGCGCCTGCCGCATTTGCAATCCCACGAAAATCAGGGATGCAACGACAGCAAATATTCCAATGACCTGCATCCAGTCATTCAGCTTAGATGAATCCACAATGTTCCCCCGGCGATATGTTGAATTTTAGCTTGCCAGACTACCGTGACTGTCTACACGAGCGATAGGCAATCTAAGTAGCAAGAACATCCTCGCAATACGCGCAGCAAAAAGAAACCCCGCCGAAGCGGGGTTTCCGGGTTACCCTGTTTCTGACCAATCGGTCGGCTACGCCTTGTTACTGCGCAGCGGCAGCTGACTCAACTATCGTAAAGTAGGCTGGATATCGCCATTCGATAAACGGCGGTTCGCCGTCACTACCAGGATCACGCACTATCACAAACGTCGCTGTATGGGGGCCTGGCGAAAGGGAATACGGCTCAATCACATAACCCGCATTGAAAAATGCCACCCGCGGACCCCCTGGCAAAAACCCGATTCTGGTACCCGTCTGGATATGGTCAACTCGATAACCGTCTATCTCGAAATAGTATTCGGTAAATCGATTACCAAACAGGCTATTAGCATAGTCCTTAGCGTCCTTGATCCTGTCAAACCTGGCTACAGAAGTTGCGAGGTACTCACCGATGAGTATGTGGTCATTGTCGCACTGCACGGATGAAATTCCGTTTTCCGGAACGATGAAGCCACGTCGGTCTTCGAAGTTAACGGCCCCGAAAAACGCTTCCGGGTTGCCGTCAACCGTGTGCGCACCACCGGTCAGCCCGGCTTGCAGCCCGGACATGACCTCACCCATTCCTACACTGGGTCCACTGCAGTATGCGACAGGCTCGCTGGTGGTACCGACAACCAGCTGGCCATCTCGAAAAGACTCAGCAAAATGATTCCCTTCTGGAAAAAAATGCACCAGGTTTTCCTTTTTGCCGAAGAATTCTCCGGCGCCGAGTCCGTAATTCACACTGACATCCGTCATGCCTCCATCACCGTAGAATTGCACGGACGCGAAGGATCCGCTGTTGCTGGCTCCGACGAAATCAAACGATAACTCGGTTTCTGTAGCAATGAAGAAACTCCAACCGTTACCGTCACCGGTTAAACCTTCGCCCGGAAATGTACCGCTTATGGTGATGGGCGCATGCTCTCCCGACCCGTCGTCCGCTTCCAGGGACCAACTCAGTATGTTCTCAGGTGTTAAGGACCCAACTGTCCCGTCAGTCTCGATGACTCCCTTGACGGACCCTGCACCGACGTTGCGATCAACCTGATAAACGGTCTGAGCTTGCGCCCCAAGTGACCCGAGAAGAAATGTGCAGATGGTTACGAACTTGAGCTTCTTATTATTTGTGTTTCTCATGGTTAGACCTTGATCTGTAAGGTGGTTGAAGGCTGTAGTAGGCGTACCCTACACTGAACGCCACCTGAAGACGAGAAATTGACAATAAAATTAACAAGTTATGGAAAACGGATCGGCTCCGTCGAAGCATCCCCAAAGCCGCAACAAATCATCCCTCCCCTGAGCCGGGGTCAGGAACTCCTGGATTGCGGCACGCCCGAGGGACAACATTCCTCGTAAGGAACGATGCCCTCGCGACGCTCATACCAGGTGCGAGACCGGTTGACGACGCGCACTGCCATTAGCATGACCGGGACCTCGATGAGGACGCCCACAACAGTTGCCAAAGCGGCTCCCGATTCAAAGCCGAATAAGGCAATGGCTGTGGCAACCGCCAGTTCAAAAAAGTTACTCGCTCCGATCAGCGCGGACGGTCCCGCAACGCAGTGCGGAGATCGCACCTGGCGATTCAGAAAATAGGCCAGTCCCGAATTGAAAAACACCTGGATGAGAATGGGCACCGCGAGCATCGCGATTATCAACGGCGCCGCAATTATCTGGTTTCCCTGGAAGCCAAACAGCAATATCAAGGTGATCAATAATGCCGCCAGCGAAGTTGGGCCGAGGCGAGCAACGACGCGGTCAAACTCGGCCTGCCCATTCTTGCGGCTCAACAGCTTGCTGCGCCACAGGCTCGCGATTACGAGCGGTACAACGATGTAAAGTACTACCGACAGGAACAAGGTATCCCACGGCACCGTGATCGCGGACAGTCCCAGCAGCAATGCAACGATAGGCGCAAACGCAAACACCATGATCACGTCGTTCAGGGCGACTTGCGACAGCGTGAAGTGCGGCTCACCGCGCATCAGGTTACTCCAGACAAATACCATCGCCGTGCAGGGCGCCGCGGCCAGTATTACCAGCCCGGCGATGTAAGAGTCGATTTGTTCCGCAGGCAGGAAGTCGCGAAAGACATAGCCGATGAAAAACCAGCCCAGCAATGCCATTGAGAAAGGCTTGACACCCCAGTTCACGAACAAAGTGACGCCAACACCGCGCCAGTATTGCCTGACGCGACCCAGTTGCCTGAGGTCAATCTTGATGAGCATGGGAATGATCATCAGCCAGACGAGTACGGCGACCGGCAGGTTAATCTGTGCCACCTCGACGCGGCCGATGAACTGGAACACGCCGGGGAACAGCTGTCCAAGTCCTACGCCGACGATGATGCAAAGGACAACCCACAAACTGAGATAGCGTTCGAAAATACTCATCGTCAGGTTCCGGCTCGATTATCAAGGGCGATTGCCATTATCAGGTCTCTCTGTATTTCTTCGCCAAGGCGAAAATCATGAGCGCCTACAACTTCAAAGCCATACTTCCGGTAGAAGGCAATCGCTCGCGGATTTTCTTCCCATACGCCGAGCCAAATGACATCTGCTTCATTGTTCGCGGCAGTGGCGAGGATTTCTGGCATCAATTCATGCGCTAATCCCTGGCCCAGATATTCACCAGAGACGTAGAGACGCAACAGTTCCGATGGTCGCTCTGCGAGAACACACGGCTGGGGTGAGCGCAGTCGAACCTGCGCATATGCGCTCAGGGCATTGTCGACCTCCGCCAGCAGCGTGACATAGTTCGGATCCTGAATTTCGCGCCCCTGAATCTTGGTGCCAAAAGTCGATGTGCAGTAGAGATCGATGTCCGTTGCAGTGTTTTGCGCCGAAAACGTGGCGCGAAAAGTGCGTTCGGCAAGGTTCGCCAGCGCACTCGCATCACTCGCTTGTGCTCGCCTAATGACTGTCATTGATGTTCTTGCCATTGCCGGGCAGTTTAATGTACTTCATTTGATGTCTCGCTCACCCAAGGTTTTTCACCAGCAGCAGCGCATCTCCGGTGTAGTGGATCAGGGGATGCTGAACAATACGATGACGACGCCGTTCCGTATATCCGTGTCGTTCGTACAATCGCCGGGCGCCTGTGTTTTGCTCGAAAACGATAAGGCTGAGCTTCTCGAGGCCAAGCTGACGACAAGTACGCTCAGCTTCATCGAGCAGCCCCGCCCCAATACCCTTGCCCCTGTGCTCTTCATCCACCGCCATCCCGCAAATGTAATAGCTCCGGTCCTCTTCGAGCGCGCTATAGGGAACCAGGATTGGGTCGGTCTCCTCGTATTCTTCGTCTACTGCCATCGGAAACGCAACCAGCATTCCAACTACCGACCCCCGCACGTCTACCAACTTGCAGTTCTCATAGCTAAACGGTGTGCCTTCGCGTTCGTATCGTTTACGCCCTACCGCAAGGATGTCCTCTCCCGGCTGTGCGAGCCTGGTCCAGATGTAATCCGCAACACCGTCGGAAGAAATTCTGTATAGCTCGGCGATCCGTCGCGCTTCGTTCCTGCGCGCGGGACGTATCGAATATTCCATTTTTCTCATATCGCTTTTGCTGCAACTAATTGTCAGGCGCACCAACCGGCTAGTTCCGCAAGGGACTGCCAAAACTCAGCATGTGCTCGATGCGCGCTTTGGTTTCTTCGGTTTTCGCCAAGGTTAAAAAAGCTTTGCGCTCGAGGCCGCAGATCTCGTCTTCGGTCATGACGGTCCCGGCGTCAACATCGCCGCCCGTAACTATCATCGCAACCTGTGAGCCCGTCGTAACATCGTGTGGTGTCAGGTAGCCCTTCGCCGCGGCCTTCTGCAGCCACTCGCGCATGTCCTGCTCCACGCTGCGCCCCGGCATTGACAGGGAGCCGCGGCGCTGCGGTGAATAGCTGCCGGCCATGTCGAGCGCGGCATTGATGGCCGTATCCAGCAAGCGGTCGCGGTTCATGAGGTAACTATCGACACCGTCGCGGAACATCGTCAGCGGTGCCGCTTCCAGCGGCGACCGCGCCGTCTTGCCGTAACCGATGTTCATAAACGCCTGCCATGCGCCCTTCGTGACATCATCTTCTTTCTCGGCCCAGCGATACAGGGTTTCCTTGACGCCGCCGCCACCCGGAACCACGCCGACCAGTGTTTCGACGAGACCGGTCACCGAGTTCGCATGGAAAACAACTTTATCGCAATGCAGCAATACCTCGAACCCGCCGCCCAATGACAAGCCGGATGACGCTGCAACTACCGGAATCGGCGCATACCGCATGTCGAGAACCGTCTGTTGAAAATGGTGTAGAAACCGATCGAGGCCTTGCCAATCGGCGGCGCGAATAAAGTTCAGCACGCTTTCGAGATTCACGCCGCAGGAAAAGTGCTGCGCGTCGTTGTGGACGATGAGTCCCTTGAGATTTTCGCTCGCGTGCTGCACGGACTTTGCCAGCAAGGCCATCGAGTTACCATCCAATGTATTCGCTTTGCTGTGCCACTCCACCAACCCGAGTCCTTGCGGCAGCTCGAAGTAGCTCGCCACCGGGTTTTCGAAGAGCGGTGTCAGTGTCCTTCGCATTTCCGAAAAACGCGTGACGCCCTTGGCGCGCCGCAGATCTTTATAAGTTCCGTCGGCCAGCAAGTACTGCAGCTTGCCGCCGGACACGCGGTAGAAACGCTTGCCCGCCGCTGTTCTTATAAATGCGGGTACATCGCGACCTTCTTTTTCGAGCCGCGCGATGAAGTTGTCGACACCGATGACGTCGATCATTTCCATCGGACCCTGCAGCCAGTTGTAACCGAGTTTCATCGCGTCATCGACAGCGACGAGGGATTCGTTGACGTCTGGTACGAGGCTCGCCGCATAACAGAGCGTTTTCGAGAGGATTTCCCATGCATACAGGCCGTATTGGTCGTCGGTCTCCAGCAGTTTCGTAAAGTCGCCCGCGAGTTCCGCGGCGATCGCCACCGCCGGCTTGTCGTTACAGTAATCGCGGTACCGGAAGCTTTCGAAATCGAGCGTCTGCCTGCTGTTATCGCCGGCCGCGTTCGAGTGGCGATAAAAGCCGCCCTTCCCGCCTTTGTTGCCGACGTAGCCATCGGCAATCATTCGCACCATGACGGGTATTTCTGCCGACACCTCATGGAACACGTCGTCCTTCGGCAAAATCGAAACCAGGCTCGCCGCCACGTCGCTCATGAGATCGATGCCGATCAGGTCGTACAGACCAAACACACCGGTCTTGGGAATACCCATCGGCCGGCCAAATATTGCGTCGGCCTCCTCCGGCGTGAGTCCCATCCGGAACGCCGTGTGCAGCGCCGTCTGAATCGCGAACACGCCGACACGATTGCCGAGAAACCCGGGTGTGTCATTGCAGACCACGATGCCTTTACCCATGCGCTCATCGCTGAACGCCTCGAGAGAGGCCATGACTTCGGGTTTAGTATCAGCGCCCCGCACGAGTTCGAGCAGGCGCATGAACCGCACGGGATTAAAGAAATGCGTGATAGCGAACTCGGCGCGAAACGACGCTGGCATGTCTTCGACAAGCAGGGAAATCGGAATCGTCGAGGTGTTGGACGAGACGATCGAACCTGGCTTGCGTACGGCGTCGATTTTCCTGTACAGGGCCTTTTTCAGCGCCAGCCGCTCGACGATCGCTTCGGCGATCCAGTCGGCGTCAGCAAGCTTATCGAGATCGTCCTCAATATTGCCGATTGTTATGCGCGACAGATTGTCCTTGTGCGTCAGACCCGGCTGGTTGACGTCGAGCAGTCGCTCAATTGCGCGCTCAGAATGCGCATTGCGGTTCGGGCCGGTCGCGGGAATATCGAGCAGTAAGACGTCAACGCCTGCATTTGCGAGTTGCCCCGCAATACCGAGCCCCATGGTTCCTGCACCGACAACGGCTGCTTTCCTGATTTCGTACATCGGATTCCGCGCTACCGGATCACGTCGCGGGATTGTTCGCAAAGATAAAATCGCGCAGCAACTTTCGGCATTCGTTGGGTGCCTCGAGCGGCACCATGTGGCCGCTGCTGTCGATGACATGTGTTTCCGTGTTGCCGAGGTGCATTGCGAACTCCACGCCGGCCTTGCGCGGCGTCATGCGATCTTTGCCGCCGAGAATAATCTGTTTCGGGCAGCGAAGTTTTTCGGCCGCGGCTTTGCCGTTTTGGTAGGCATCACAGGCTTTCAGGTCAGCCGTGAGGCCGGCCGGCGCATTGCGGGCCATGGTCTTCATGCCTCCCGCCACCATTGAATTACCCGGAACCGCGCCCTGGTGCTTGTGCCCCGCCTCTCCGAAACCCCATGAATTCATCATCGCAACCGCGGCCGCAGGATCCTTTTCGGCGGCCTCAATCAATGCGGCGTTGACCGGGGTTGCGAGACCACTGCCAATGAAGGATACCGAACGCACCTTTTCAGGATGGCGAGATACATATTCCAGTGCCACCAGGCAGCCCTGTGAATGACCGACGACAGAAATACTCCTGGCACCGAGGACTTCCACGACCTCATGTATCCAGTCGGCCATCGATTCGATCGACGTGAGATTCGGGCCTTCCGAGTTCGTA
>Ga0224496_10001068_pt1 | contig 17665 bp, 20 predicted proteins | sample SF_Jul11_sed_USG_2_FD_168127 | JGI IMG/M metagenome (GOLD analysis project Ga0224496, IMG submission 168127) | Sediment microbial communities from San Francisco Bay, California, United States - SF_Jul11_sed_USGS_8_1 | ecosystem: Environmental > Aquatic > Marine > Sediment | place: USA...
ATGGGGATTTGCTATAAACAGAGCAAACCCTATCAAAATTATCTTAAGCCCATAGCCACTGCACACCTTGGTAACCTTAAAACGGTGAAACTTCAGATAAAGAATTGCCAACTCGCTAAAAACCCAGACTCGCCAGCAAGTCATCAACTTGATTCTGATTGGTCACGACGTCATTACGTTTTTCCGGACTTATAACCGGACCATTTAATAGTCCATTGTCGGTGTTATCTTTTTTGTTTTTAGATGCATTGTTAACGAGAAGTTGCAGTAATTCGACTTCCAAATCCTGTACCATCTTGGTAACTTTTTTGATTACTTGCCCCGTCAAGTCCTGGAAATCTTGAGCCATCATAATTTCCATCAAGCACGAATTTGTGGTTTCGGTCTGTTTCGGAACTTCGTCAAGATATGTCAAGGTTTGTATTAATAGATGCCTGAATTTTTCCGTATCTGCTGGTAGGGATTGCTGGGTTTCCAGTGCTTCATTCCATTGTTGTGATAGTTTAATGGCTTCAGAAGAAAGTTTTTCCTGAATCGGCATGGCAATTTCTGTGGCACTAAGTACACGTTCGGCAGCTTGTTCGGTTTTTGAAGCGACATAAGATAATTTATCTTGAGCTTCTGGGACTTCTGCTGTAATTTTCTCTAACCGCTTATCATAGCCGAGTTCACGCAAACTATTATGTAACGTGCGCGTTAATTGGCCAACCTGGTCAACCAATTCTTTTTTTACTGTACCATCTTCGATTTTTTCAGTTTCTGATGTGTCGACAATAATAGCTGACTGAGACGGTTCCTTTTGCTTCCAAGTCGTATCGGATTCTTCTGAAAGTGTTTGCTGGGAAAGCGTATTTGGAGAATTATCCATTTCTTTTATGCTTGTTTGTTTATGATATCGTCGAACTCATTAGGCTGATACGCTGCTTTCCATATTTTGGAAAATCTTGCTTAATTTTTCATCCAGGGTGGCAGCTGTGAAAGGTTTTACTATGTATCCACTGGCGCCGGCTTTTGCTGCGGCAACGATATTTTCTTTTTTTGCTTCTGCGGTTACCATTAAAACGGGAATTTTCTTCAATGCTTCATTAGCTCTTACATTTTGCAACATTGTTAACCCATCCATATTTGGCATGTTCCAATCTGATACTATAAAATCAAAATTTCCATCTTGAAGTTTACGTAGCGCAACTGCACCATCTTCAGCTTCCTCAACATTGACAAAACCTAATTCCTTTAGAAGGTTACGAACAATCCTACGCATCGTTGAAAAATCATCAACGACTAAGAATTTTAAATTTTTATCGGTCATTACAATCTCCACTCATTTGTACCAGTTTAAGCTAACAGGAATCAGCGTTTTTTTGTTAGCCTGCGTTTTGGAAATATTTTGCGCTAATAGCTTTTTGTTTTATAAGGTAACGGCAAAACATAATAGAAATTTAGTTAGAGATTGAAAATTTGAATATTGGTCACAAGAATATGCAGTAACCATATGATTCTGAATTAATAAGAATTGATGTGATTTTGTTGCGTATCAGGCGGATTTGATTCAATGACAATAACCATTTTCTTTAAACCACATAACCGCATCTTGAAGCGCTTCTTTTGCAGGTCGGTATTGATAACCCAGATCAAGTTTTGCTGTCTCGCCGGAGAAAAACATCATTTTTCTTGCCATACGGATGCTATCGATTGTTGCACACGGTTCAATGTTAGTTATCAATGCCATTTTTTCCATTATCCAGGCAATTGGCAATACCAAATTGACGGGTAAATTAAACCGGTTTACATGCTTGCCGGTAATGTCATCAATGGCTTGTAGGATTTGTAATAATGTCATATCCTCTCCACCGAGAATATAGTGTTCCCTAATCTTCCCATGCATTAAGGCGCGCAGATGGCCATAAGCTATATCATTAACATGTGCGATATTTAAACCGGTATTAACATAGGCAGGCAATTTGCCGAGCAGTGCGTGTCAAGCACGAGACGCGGCCAGTCGGGGTTGGTCTGACATCGCGTGGCCCTATTGGTGTAAAGGGGTCAACGATGATAATTGGTGAATTGTGTTGATGAATAAGTTGTTGAACGGCTTGTTTAGCAAGGAATTTAGTTCGTTTGTAATGTCCACTGACAGTCTCGAGCTGGACGGTGTATTTTCATTGGCTAGCGTGCCATCATGATTTAATCCTAATGTGTGGCAACGCTACTGGTATAGATAATGCGAGTTACGCCAGCTTTCGTTGCTGCGCTGCGCACATTAAAACTTGTGTTCCTGTGACATTAATGTCATACATCGTTTAAGCATACGGAACCCAAAGACGGTAATTCGCCGTAACATGAAACAGGTTGTCACGGCCGGTCACAGTCTGTTTTAATGATTCAGCATCACGCAAATCACCTTCAGAAATATCAATGGGTAAATTTTCAAGATTACGCCGATTGCTTTTTGTTCTGACTAATACACGCACTTCCTGGCTCGCATTTAGCAAACACTGCATAACAGCGGAACCGGGAAAACCGCTAGCACCCGTGACTAATGATTTCATTATTTTTTACTTGATAATTAGAATCAGGCAAATTTCTGGATGAAATTGTAAGAAGCTGATTCAAAGCCCAATTATTCCCAGCCAAAATACTCGTGGTAAAAATTGTTGCTTTAACGCTCGAACGGGTTATTTTGACTTGTGTGCTTTCAGTAAAGTCTCGATGCTGGTTGATTTTATTCAGTGTTAGCACCGCCATTCCCAATGCCCATAGGCAAAACCGGCGTATTCCTTTTTCCTCTGTTGGGATTAAACAAGTATAGGTAAGTGCATTTTGTAAGTGATTCTTGGCAATACCGATTAATTCACCCAATCCTTTCTGAAACCTAATGTCAGAGTACCCGTCCTGTAACTCATTGAGCGAAAATCCTTCTTCAAGGAATATATCTTGTGGCAGCCAGCATGCGCCGCGTTTTCTATCTTCCCATATATCCTTGAGAATATTAGTCATTTGCAGTCCTTGGCCAAAGGATACTGCAAGTTTCATCAAGGTTGCTTTGTTCTGGCTGATTTTTGCTGAATAATCACAGAATAATTCGGTTAACATCTCTCCAACAACACCGGCAACGTAATAACAATATTGATTCATTGCGGTTAAATCTTTTAGGCCATCCAACGTTTCAGTCGCTTGATAAGCAGCCATTCCTTTGCCCATAATGCGAACGCAGCGCTCTAGCGCCATCCGCTGTGTGGCGTTGAAACTATGTGTGACACGAATGACGGAAGGCGTATTCTTTATCAATTCATGTTCAGCTGGAATGGTATGGTCAGAGAGTAATGGAAATAATTCATCGGTAAATTTTTCTGCAGAAATATTGCCACTCACGACCTCAATAAACATCTCGGAAAGTTGTCGCGTTTGCTCTATCGATAACGCGTTATCATCTTCAATCGTATCGGTAATGCGACACAAAAGGTAGGCATTGCCAATGACATGACGTAAAGCTGTTGGTAATTGAGGGATCGTCAATGCAAAAGTACGTGAAACACCCTGCAGGATATACTCTTGATACTGTGCGTCTTCATTACTGGGAATGGATATCATGACACGTATTAATTGGCAAAATTGTTGGTATTCTATTTCCAGATATCATTTATTAAAGTGTTTTTTCGCCGGCAACCAACTGGTCGATAGTTTCACGTGCGCGTATGAGGTGCACGTCACTACCATCAACCATTACTTCAGCTGCGCGAGGGCGCGTATTGTAATTTGAACTCATACTCATTCCATATGCGCCTGCAGACATTACAGCCAACAGGTCACCATTTGTTAAGCATAGATTACGGTTATACCCTAGAAAATCACCTGTTTCGCAGACTGGCCCGACGATCTGATAATTTTTAACTGCATCTTTATTTTTTGTAACCGGTAGTATCTCATGATAGGCATTATATAAGGCTGGACGCAGCAAATCATTCATCGCCGCGTCGATAATAGCAAAATTCCGATCAGGTGTATTTTTAATGTATTCAATACGTGTGAGCAATAAGCCGGAATTGCCAACCAGTGAGCGGCCAGGTTCAATCAGGATGCGTTTGTTTCGCTTGTTGGCGATAGCGCACAGTGAAGTTACGTAATCATTGATTGAAGGGGGTGTTTCATCTGCATAGCGAATGCCTAAACCGCCGCCAAAATCTAAATGTTCAATTTCTAATCCCTTTGCCTCCAAGCGATCAAGCAAGCCAAGTAATTTCTTGCCGGCTTGTATAAAAGGGTCCAACTCCGTTAATTGTGAGCCAATATGACAATCGAGACCAGAAAAGTGTATGTTGGCAAGGTTTTGTTTCTCTGTGTAGATTCTTTCCGCTTCGTCGGTGGAAATGCCAAATTTATTTTCTTTAAGGCCAGTTGAAATATAAGGATGTGTTTTTGCATCGACGTCAGGATTAACTCGGAGGCTAACGGGCGCAACTTTGTTCATTTCACTCGCCACCTGATTTAAAATCATCAGCTCCGTTTCTGATTCCACATTGAAGCATAGAATATTAGCAGCAAGTCCCATGCGCATTTCATCAATATTTTTACCGACACCTGAAAATACCGTTTTTTGTGGGCTGCCACCTGCTTTTATTACCCGTTGCAATTCGCCGCCTGAAACGATATCAAAACCACAGCCAGCGCGCGCAAGCAGATTTAAAACAGCAAGATTAGAATTGGCTTTGACAGCATAGCAAATAAGGTGATTATGCCCTGCAAACGCATTATTGAATGCCTGCAAGGTAGTCATTAACGCTGCACGGGAGTATACATAGCAGGGTGTGCCAAATGTTTTTGCAATTTGAGTTAAAGCAACGGATTCAACATTGAGTCCATTATCTCGATAATCAATAAAAGGAAAACCGCTCATTGATCATTCTCTTCATTCTGGGATGATTGTGGTGGCGGATTATCTTGTGGAAGATAAAGCGGCCCTTTTGTGCCGCAGGAACTAAGTAATAAGGTGAAAATAATAACGCTACTGAGCAAACGCACGATGAATTGCTGAAGTGTAAAAATGAAGGATATTAACACAGGAATTTGGTTTAACTGCCATCCTTGTCTTTTCAAAAGTAATATTACTGACTTTTGTCGGTTATTTCTTTAATAATCCAGTCACCTAAGTTCTCGGTCAATTGATTGCTGGCTTCGGTGAGCGCATTAACCGCACCGGCTGCGTCGGTCGTTGAGGTTTTTTGTTGCATCCTAAAGTTGCGCTGGGCAATTATCGAGCGTGTTTTGCGTTTAATCAAACTGGCGTTTAAGCTGATGACAGCGTGACTGCTGTCAATGGCATCAAAAACTTGGGAAAATTCATCAAGTTCAATTTGTAGCATGTAATCAGCCTGTGCACCATCACCGGGTTTAATCACAGTATTACCGGTTTCGGAGAGCATATGGTTCCTAATTTGCAGCGTTAGCATCGCCGCAGGTGTAGCAGCCCAGCGGCTATTTGCATAAGTGTATAACTGCTTGGGATTGTGATAGGCCAAACGATATTGTATCGCCTGTGAATCAAGCCATATTGGAGAAGTTGCTTCGACAATCAGTAAACTTGGCAACTTGATTGAAAATTGATTGGCTGGTTTATTGGTGTCAGGTGTCTGCTGTAAACCAAAGTTATAGACAGCCAACGGCGCATTTACTTGAGGTGCGATGGCGCATCCTGAAAGCAGTAAGATAATAGTAGCGAGAATAATATTCATTTGGTGTGTTCCGGTGGCGATACAAAGCCATCCTCACCCGGTCCAGGTTGAGGCGGTGGCCTGCCAAATAACAAGCTCTCGGGGTGATGCTCTAATTGAGACAAAACACGATCCGCATTGTGGGCGCTTCGAGTAATGCTGTTACTCATTTCTTTGATTTTTGGCAGCGTATCAGCCAGCGCTTCGCTACTTTCAGACAAATTGTCAATAATCCCTCCCTGTTGGTTTATTTTAGTCATAATGTTATGTAATTCCTGTGACAGCTGATCAAGGTGGGTTAGAATAGTTCTTGTTTCGGAAGTAAATCCGGTAAAGGATTCGATTCCAAGTTGAAGCTGGTCGATAACGCGGTCAAAATGATTGGATGCGCGTTCTACATTTGTCAGAATTTGTGAAATCTGCGCTTGATTCTGATCATTTAGTAAAAGTTGTGCCTTTTTAGCCAGCTGATTTGTGTTGCTGAGTAATTCCTGACCTGAAACAGTTACCTCGTCCAGCAATGAGGGCATCATCGAGATTTGTGTGTCTTCTTCTAACGGTTCACCCTGTTTTTTGTCATCATTTAGTTGTAAGTATGCCAATCCAGTAATACCCTGATAGCCAAGTTGTGCGTAAGTGCTCCGGGTGAGCGTGACATTCTGATCAATAGAAATATCGATCAGAATTTGATTCATATTTTCCGGGTCAAAATGGATAGCTTCTACCTTGCCAATATTTACGCCGTTGTAATATACGGCTGCTTGGGGATTCAGGCCGGTTACCGAGGTTTTTGATACCACTTGATAATTATTGCGTATGATGTTATCGCCATTAAACCATAGCGCTATAAAGGCAACACTTATGCTTAGAAAAATCACGAATATGCCTGCTGCCAAGGCGTGAGCGCGGTTTTCCATAATACATCTCCTAATAATTGTTTTCTGTTTTGGCCTGGCTGCGTGCCGCCTTAAAAAAGCGCTGAACAAATGGGTGTTGGTGGTTACAAATTTCTTTTAGGCTGCCGATTGCCACAACATGCTGATCGGCCAACACCGCAATACGGTCGGATAATGCTGAAAGTGTATCCAAATCATGCGTCACCATGATGATAGTGAATTTCATGTCGGCACGCAGCGTCATGATCAATTCTACAAAACTCTCACTAAGTTCAGGATCTAGGCCGGCGGTAGGCTCATCCAGAAACAATAACTCCGGATCCAGCGCCAAAGCGCGGGCCAATGCAACACGCTTAACCATGCCGCCTGAAAGATCTGCAGGCATTTTGTTGGCGTGTTTTGCGTCAATTGCCACCATCGCGAGCTTGAGCATAGCTAGATCACGTATCATAGATTCATTGAGAGTATGTAGTTCACGCAATGGTAATGCAACATTGTCGTAGACGGATAATGCGCTAAACAGTGCGCCGTTTTGAAACAGCACACCTGAACGATTGCGTATGCTTTTTAGCAAATTATAATCGCAGTCAAATCTTGAACAACCAAAAACCTTTACCGAACCATGCTTGGGCGTCTCCAGACCCAACATTTGGCGTAATAATGTTGTTTTGCCACTACCCGAACCACCCACTAGCGCCAACACTTCGCCATTGTGTACACAAATATTCAGATCCTGGTGAACGACATTTTCCCCGAATTGCGTATGCAATCCCTCAACTTCAATAATACAGTCCTGGGTTTTATAATCCTGCGTGGTTTGCTCATTGCCGATTGAGGTCATCGTTGCGTTGAAGGTATTCACTGAATCAGTATTGTTTAATACGGTCACATAAGCCCCACATCAGAAAAGACAATGGCAAACAATGCGTCGATAATAATAACGACTGTAATCGCAGTAACCACGGAACTGGTTGTTCCTGCGCCTAGACTTTCGGTATTAGGTTTGATTCTTAGACCAAAATGACAGGCTATAAGTGCAATCGCCATTCCACAAACAATCCCTTTGCCGAGACCTAGCCATAAATTAGCAATGGGGACTACATCAGGAAGCGCGCTAAAAAAATATTGATAGCTAAGTCCAAGCTGTAACTGTGCTGCAAGCATTCCGCCCATTAAGGCAGCGGCGCTGGTCCATATGACCAATAGTGGCATCGCAATGCCCAGTCCAATGACTTTTGGTAGTACCAAGCGCTGACTATGCGGGATACCCATAACCGTTAATGCGTCCAACTCCTGAGTGACGCGCATCACCCCCAGTTGTGCGGTCATCGATGAACCCGAGCGTCCCGCGACCAGAATCGCGGCAAGCATCGGCCCAAGTTCTCGGATAATGCTTATCCCAAGAATATTGACAATAAAAATATCAGCGCCAAACATTTGCAGCTGTTGTGAGGAAAGATAGCTCAATACGATGCCAATCAGAAATCCAACCAGTGCAGTTATTGCCAATGCCTGTGCGCCGGTCCGATAGAGGTTTGCGGAAATTTCTCGCCATGGAATTCGGGCTGGATGCGTGACCAAATACTTTATATCTAGGAGTAATTGGCCAATTAAAATAATTGTGCCGGTTAAGTGCGTCCATAATAATAAGGCGCCGTTTCCCAATGCCGTTATTGGCCACCATATATCATGGTGCGCTGGCTTAGGCGGCGCTGGTAATTTTTTTAACCGTTCAAATATATTTTCTTGTTCTGGTCGTAGAATTAAGTGTTCAGGACGCTTTGTATTCCACGCTTGCCATAAAAGAACAACACCCGTGGTATCCATTTGCTCAATTTCGGTTAAATCCCAGTAAAGCTCTTTTTTCTGTGCGTAGGCAGAAAATTCAGTAGTTAAGACGGGCAGATGTTGTTCTAGGGTGGTTAATGTGTACGCGCCCATGAGTATCAGGCGTGATGATCCATTCTCGCTAACGAGTCGATAAAAAGCAGAGGAAGTTGGAGGATGATAAATTGTCGGCATCAATATTTTTCAGATGGCTTCTTGCGCGTATATTTCACGAATCAATGGTAAGAAAACGAAAAAACATTATCCGTAGCATGTGCGGCAAGATTAATTGAAGCTCAGGAACTTTCAATTGATGGAAAAACTATTCTACCTGGGCAATACTCGTACGTGCCAGCGCCGGACTGGTTGCAAGGTAGCGTTTGATGCCAGTAAGCATGGCTTTTGCCATTTTGCTCTGAAAACTATCTGTTTTTAGTTTCTTTTCGTCATCTGGGTTGGAAAGGAAAGCTGTTTCAACTAGTATTGATGGGATATCAGGCGATTTGAGTACCGCAAATGGCGCGCGTTCAACTTGCTTTTTATGCAAGCGATTAATGCTGCCTATTTCGTTAAGAACATGCTGGGCAAGCGCGGTGCTGTCGTTTATGGTTGCGTTTAATGATAAATCTATCAGTATTTCTTTAATATCTGAAGATTTTGATACCAGATCAATACCACCCATCAGGTTGCCATCAACACTGTTTTCTTTCTTTGCTAGCCAGCTGGCCATCGTAGAAGTAGCACCCCCTTGAGATAAAGTGTAGACGGAAGAACCGCGCGCACTTTTTCTTTTAGCCGCATCTGCATGAACCGATACAAACAAGTCTGCATTTAAGCGGCGTGCTTTGGCGCGACGCATGGGTAATGACATGTAATAATCGCCATCGCGCGTAAGGACTGCGCGCATGTTAGGTTCTTTATTAATTTTTTCTTTAAGTTTTTTTGAAATCGCCAGCGTAATATCTTTTTCGTGTGCGCCATTGGGTCCTGGGGCGCCAGGATCTTTGCCACCGTGACCGGCATCAATGGCAACGATAATGATGCGGGTTGGATGAGGCTTGGTGCGTTGCGCGGCATGTAAAATCTTGTGGGCTATCGGTGCAGTGTTAGCAGGAGATTCTGGGACTGGTTTTTTTTTAGTGAGGGACGAAACAAGCTTATCCAGTTCATCATGTTGGCCTAGATGGGCAGCTTTGTCCGCCGCATAAATATCTACGACCAGCCGATGGCCAAACTCATGCGTCGGATCAATCGTAAATGCGCGTGGCACCACGTCTGCCTTAAGGTCAAATACCAGCCGTAAAATATGCGGTTTAAAGCGACCAATACGTATCGCCTTGATAAAAGGATCAGATGCTTTGATTTCGTTCGGTAAATTTTTCAGTGAAGATGTTAAGGCGGTATTTTCCAGATCGATGACAACACGACCTGGATTATCCAGCATAATGAGCGAATATTGTATTGGTATGTTTGATTCCAGGGTGAAGCGTGTGTAATCGGGTGTTGACCCGATACGGGCCGCACTAACCATTGTTTCAGCTTGTACAGATTTGCTGATTAACGAAAACAACAATAGCGCTGCTAACAATAAAGGAAAAAAAGATAATGTGCAGAATAGACGATGGCCGCGTATTGCCATGGTCAGAGATTTTGTGTTTCTTGCCAATGTGTTAAACATCGTTTTCCCGCTTCCGTACCTGCATGAATTTCAATGTTGCGGCCTGGCTCACTGAAATAAATAAAAACCTGCAAATCCGCAATAGGTAACAAATTACTAGCTTTCTCTGGCCATTCCACCAGACAAATTGAATTTGCATTGAAGTATTCGCGAAAGCCTGCCTCTTCCCATTCGCTTGGGTCATTGAAACGATAGAAATCAAAGTGATAACAGTATAACTTAGAAATTTTATAGAATTCAACTAAATTATATGTAGGACTTTTGACGACATGTTGATAACCCAGTCCACGAAAAATGCCACGTGTCAGCGTTGTTTTACCCGCGCCAAGATCTCCGTGTAGGTTAATAATCAAGCCGGCGTGTAAAATGGTTGCAAACTCGGAACCGAATGAAAGCGTGGCTGTTTCGTCCGCCAGATGGCGTGTTGATTGTTGAATCATGGTAAAGTCGGCTTGATGAAAATGATGGAAGAAAATCCCGCTACCGATTTAACCCCGGATTATGTTGCGCTCGCCAGTATAATTAAGGGCTGGAGCAAAGAGCTTGGCTTTCAGGATATTCGTATTGCAGATGCCAATGCTGATATGTCGCATATCCAGTCCGGCTTGTCTGAATGGCTAGCCCAGGAGCGTCATGGTGAAATGCATTATATGGCAAAACATGGCAGCAAACGTACATGCCCAGCCGAACTTGTGCCAGGCACACAGCGGGTAATTTCCGTCCGTATGAATTATACACCGCCAAAAGCAAAAGATAGCTGGCAAGTGTTGCAAGATAACAACAAGGCGTTTATTTCACGCTATGCGCTGGGGCGGGATTACCATAAAGTGGTAAGGGCACGACTGCAAAAACTGGCGGAGAAAATTGCTATCGAAGTGGGCCTATTTAATTATCGGGTGTTTTCTGACAGCGCGCCCGTCATGGAAGTGGCTTGGGCAAAAAAATCAGGTCTTGGCTGGCGCGGAAAGCATACTCTGCTGCTTTCACGAGATGCAGGCTCGCTATTTTTTCTGGGGGAGATGTATACGGATTTACCGTTGCCGGTGGATAACCCGGTTGGCAGTTATTGCGGAACCTGTACCCGATGTATTGATATATGCCCCACCCAGGCCATTATTGCTCCATATCAACTCGATGCGCGACGTTGTATTTCTTATCTCACCATCGAATTGAAGGGCAGTATTCCAGTAATGCTCCGGCCCTTAATTGGTAACCGGGTCTATGGATGCGATGATTGTCAGCTGATTTGCCCTTGGAATAAATATGCCACGATTACAGATGAAAACGATTTTTCCGTGCGTAATGGACTGGATGACGTTAATTTAGTCGATTTGTTTGATTGGACGAAGGAACAATTTGAGTCTCGATTGGCAGGCACGCCAATTCGACGAATCGGCTATGAACAGTGGTTGCGAAATCTTGCAGTCGGGTTAGGCAATGCTGCTTCAACTGTTGCAGTTTCTAAGGCGTTACAAATGCGTCGTGATGATAATTCAGCGTTAGTGCGTGAGCATGTGCAGTGGGCATTGCAACAACATGCTGGTCGTGGAGAGAGTTAAACAATGATGGTTAAACAAGATGTGATAGGTACACCGCTTAGCCCTTCCGCAACTAAAGTCATGCTGTTAGGCAGTGGTGAGCTCGGCAAGGAAGTTATTATTGCATTACAACGATTGGGTGTGGAAACCATTGCCGTGGATCGTTATCCAAATGCACCGGGCCATCAGGTAGCGCATCGTGCGCATGTGATCAATATGGCGGATGGAGATGCTTTGTTCAAATTGATTGAACAGGAACGGCCGCATATTATCGTGCCGGAGATTGAGGCAATAGCCACGGACAGGCTAATAGAAATAGAACGTGCTGAAATGGCGCGTGTCATTCCAACCGCAAGGGCGGCGCAACTGACTATGAATCGTGAAGGTATCCGTTGTTTGGCTGCCGAAACGCTCGGTCTGCCGACTTCATCATATATTTTTGCGGAAAGTCTGGATGAGCTGCGGACTGGCATTGAGGTGCATATCGGGTACCCTTGTATCGTAAAGCCGGTCATGTCTTCTTCCGGTAAAGGCCAGTCGAAAATAAATAAGGCTGCGGATATAGAAGCTGCCTGGAACACTGCCGCCAGCGGCAGCCGCGTTGATCAGGGACGGGTAATTGCCGAGGGTTTTATCCAATTTGATTATGAGATAACCTTACTAACTGTGCGCGCAGTTAATGTGCGTGGCGAAGTGGAAACATTCTTTTGCGAACCGATTGGCCATATTCAGGTGAATGGTGATTATGTGGAAAGTTGGCAACCACAGCCAATGTCGTCGCTGGCTTTGCAGCACGCACACGACATTGCCCAAACAATCACTGAAAATCTTGGTGGTTTAGGTATTTTTGGGGTGGAGTTATTCGTTAAGGGTGATCAGGTGTGGTTTAGTGAGGTGAGTCCACGTCCCCATGATACTGGCATGGTGACCCTATGTAGCCAGGTGCAGAATGAGTTTGAACTGCACGCGCGTGCCATACTTGGGTTACCGGTAGATACTACTATGCATACGCCTGGCGCCAGCGCTGTGATTTATGGGCAACTGGAAGCGCGGGGAATCGCGTTTGCCGGTGTCAATGAAGCGTTGCAAGTACCGCAAAGTGCGTTGCGCTTGTTTGGTAAGCCAGAATCATTTGAACGTCGACGTATGGGCGTGGCGCTGGCAAATGGCAGGGATATTGCACAGGCTAGAGAGCGCGCTAAGCTTGCTGCAAGCCGCGTTGTGCCTGTCAAAACCTAAATTATAGACAACAATTTTGTAATTTCAACACAACAATTGAAACAGGAAAGAATATGAATATTGCACAGCTCAATAAAGATCATGCAATCCAAGATCAGCTGAAATTTATCGAAGGCAAGGGTGGTTTGCCCGTGATTCAGATCAGCAGTGCTAAAGCGAGCGCTTTAATCTCGATTTATGCGGGTCAGGTACTTTCTTATCAACCGGTCAATGAACCAGCAGATTTAATGTTTCTTAGCGAGAAAGCCTATTATCAAACCGGCAAAGCCATTAAAGGCGGCTCGCCAATTTGTTGGCCATGGTTTGGCCCAGACCCGGAGGGACTTGGTCGTCCAGGGCATGGGTTTGTACGCAATCGTATGTGGAAAATGGTAAGTACTGACGTAACGACTGATGGTGATGTCAAGGTTATCTTGGGACTGGAAGATTCTGCTGAAACTAAAAACATTTGGCCATATTCATTTATTTTGACACAGGAGATCACTGTCGGGAAGTCTCTAAATCTGGAGCTGATAACTAAAAATACGGGTGCAGAAGCTTTTGTTATTACACAAGCGTTTCACACCTATTTCAATATAGGTGATATTGGCCAGACAAAGGTGCTAGGACTTGAAGGGTGCCAATATATTGATAAAGTTGATAATAGTATGCAAAAACAACAGACAGGTGCGGTCATGATTAATTCGGAAGTTGACCGGATTTATCTGGATGTAAAGAATTTGCAAATTATAGAGGATGCTGCGTTGAAGCGTCGTATTCACATAACATCAAAAGGGAATGCAACAGCTGTCGTATGGAACCCTTGGGAGAAAATAGCCGCTGAAATGGCGGATTTGCAGGACAGTGATTATCAACGGCTTATCTGTGTTGAAACCACCAATGCAGCAGGGGATGTCATAGAAGTCAAACCGAATAGTAATTGCCGATTAGTAGCGAATTATTGCATTGAGCGGGATTAAAGCAAAATATTTATCTATTTGAAAAAAATTGTTAGTTATTGTATGGCGTGTATTAACACGCCATACAATAACTTTTTATTTTACATGCACTGTAATACTTTGACGCATAGCGTAGCCATATGATTGATGTGCGCCGTCTGCAAATTGCAGTGTCAATATGTGTTTTCCTGGTGTAAGTGTTAGTGTGGTTTCTGTTTGCCCTTTGCCAAAATGCAAATGCGTAGGAGAATTTGGAATGACTTCACCTGTTTTAATTGGACCTTCATCAACCATAAGGTGATGATGGCCAGTGTTGGGTGTCATGTCGCCGGCGGGTTTGATTGCCATGCCTGTGATACCCATTTTAACGGTGAATTCCTGGTCAACAGTTGCGTTGTTTTTGGGTTCAATAAAATACACAGCCTGTTCAGGTTCCGCTGCATAACTGGGGTTCGCTGTATAACCGCCACCGCCATATGATAGCGCATCTACACTGGCTATAAGGAGGACAGATGTGGAAGCAACTATGAAAAAATGCTTGATAGATAACCTGGCTGCATGCGAGTTCATGATATTTTCTCCATATTGATTTTGGTCAGCTGACATCAAAATTAACCGTGCTAAGTGCACGGCTAATCAATTTTTTGACTGCTCAAATTGGGTTTTGTTCCATGTAACAATGCGTGATAGTGATCCCAGTCAAAATGAGGACCCGGGTCTGTTTTTCGTTCCGGGGCAATATCAGAATGACCGACGATATCGGTTATCGGGTAATTTTGACGCAATGTCGTCGTGAGTTTGCTTAGTGCGATATACTGCGCATCAGCAAATGGTAAGTTATCGCTGCCTTCTAGTTCGATGCCAATTGAAAAATCATTGCAACGGGCTTTTCCTTGCCAGCATGATTCGCCAGCATGCCATGCACGTTTATTGCAAGATACAAACTGTATAATCGTTCCATCCCGACGAATAAAAAAATGCGCTGAAACCTTTATTGATTGAATAGACGGGTAATAAGGGTGTGCCGCTGGATCGAGCTGGTTGGTGAATAGCTGAATGACGCCATCACCACAGAACTCATCGGGTGGAAGGCTGATGTTGTGTATTACTAATAGAGAAATGTTACACCCTGACGGACGTTCGTCATAATTGGGCGATGCAATAAATAAAGCGGTGTCGAGATGACCGGATGCGTCAATTAGCATGGATTAAAGAAAATTTAAGTGTTAATTCATGGCATATTAGCAAAATCAGACAGCACAACAAAATTAAGACGTTATGGCAGCTTAATAATGAGCCCGGGAAAATTTATAACACTGGAAGGAATAGACGGCGCAGGCAAGAGTACACAGCTTGCATGGATCGCGGATTTTTTACAGGGTAACGGAGTGAATGTGGTGGTGACGCGGGAACCCGGCGGAACGCCGCTCGGCGAAAAATTACGCGCTGTTTTGTTAGATAATCGCCTGACCATACACCCAGAAACTGAGGCGTTGCTGATGTTTGCCGCGCGACGGGAGCATTTGGATAAAGTCATTTTTCCTGCGTTGGCGCGGGGTGATTGGGTAATCTCTGACCGATTTACCGATGCAAGTTTTGCCTATCAGGGTGGCGGAAGGCAAGTTAAAATAACCAAACTTGAAGCGTTGGAGCAATGGACACAAGGCGCGCTTCAGCCTGATCTGACATTATATTTTGATGTGCCTGTAGAATTAGGTCAGCAGCGTGTGGCCGACATCAAGACACCCGACCGTTTTGAAAAAGAACAAACAGAATTTTTTCAGCATGTTCGGGCAGCTTATCTGGCTAGAGTTGAAAAATATCCTGATCGAATACACCTGATTGATGCGAGCCAGTCGTTACAGAAAGTACAGGAAGCGGTTAGCGGCATTATGGAACAAATTTTGCCATAAAAGCAAAGATGAATAATATTTATAGCTGGCAACATAAACTCTGGAAAAAGATAACACAAAACCATCGCTCCAGCGCGCATGCATTGCTACTAAAGGGAAGAGCGGGAATTGGTAAACTTGATTTCGCGCTTAATCTCGCAAAATTTCGTTTATGTGAAAATCCATCACCAATCGGTGAGGCCTGTGGAACATGTCTGAGTTGTGGTTGGTTTGAACAAGGTGGACATCCTGATTTTTATCAGATTGCACCTGAAGCTTATTCAAACTTGTCTGGTGAAGCCGCGGTTGCGACAGGAAAAGACGAGCTTGCTAGCAGTATAAAATCAAAGAAAAAACCCAATCAACAGATTAGTATTGCGCAGATTCGTGCTTTATCTGATTTTGTCTATATGACTAGTCATCAGCGTGGCCAGCGCATTGTTTTAATTTGTCCGGCGGAAACCATGAATGCCGCCGCTGCCAATGCATTGCTGAAGAAGTTAGAAGAACCGCCTCTGCATGTGTTATTTATTTTGGTGGCACACCGTCCGCAACATTTGCCAGCAACTATCCGCAGCCGATGTCAACTCATTAATATGCCAATCCCAGACATTGCGCAAGCAACCGGCTGGCTAAAACAACAGGGGGTAAATAAGCCGGAAGTTTGCCTGTCTGCCGCCAGCTTTGCGCCACTTTTGGCATTAACATTTAATGAGCAAAATTATGTGACTCAACACGATGCATTTATTGAACAAATCTCTGCGCCGAAAAAAATCAGTCCAATTGAACTTGCAGAAAAAATGCAACAATCTGATTTACCGGTCGTCGTTAGCTGGATGCAAAAATGGTGTTATGATCTGCTAAGCTTTTGTTTAACGGGTAAGATACGTTATCACTTGTCCAAAGTGGCGGCTATCCGGACTTTAGCCTCAACAATCGACACCAAAGCGTTGGTTGCGTTTTTACGTACATTGCTATCCTCGCAACAATTGTCACGCCATCCATTAAATTCTCGCTTGTTTCTTGAGGAGATATTTTTTACTTATGCAGCCTTGATGACTCCAGACAGCGTGGAGAATTAGCGATTAATCCTTGATGAAGTCTTCGCATCTGCTCAGGGTGGTGCGATTGCATATTAAATTCAGGGTGGCATATAAATAGCGCGTTCTTGCATAATGCAATCATTTGGTCAATTCCTTGTGAACTATTCACGATGTAAGCCCTCATGGACTATCAATGATAAAATTAGTTTAAATGGATAAATCTTCAGCTTCTATATTTCGGCAGAAAAAGTTTCTCTTGCCTTTTCTCAGTGCCGCAATTGCCATGTTAATGGGCGCTTTGGTCTTTATACTCCCACCCCCTTTGGCAACCCAGCTTCATGAAACAACGGTGAATCAATATCAAAGTGTTGCGGTAACACCGGAGATCACCGTTGAATTGGACGAGCGGAGCGCTATAACAGTTACCAATAGTGAACCACCGGGTGTTGAGCTGTTAATGGGCAATGCTTATTTTGATAGCAAAAATACATCTGTGGATATCCAGACAATAGAAATATCCGTTGGTGATGTACGTTTTTCAGACATGGGCGCCAGCTTCAGTTTGGAAACGCTCAGAAATGGTGGAAGTATCGCAATCACTAACGGTCAGGTAGAAATGAGTATTGCTGGTCAAGTCCGTTTGCTCAGTGCTGGCCAACGGATTGATTTTGATAATCAGCGTATTATTGAGGAGTCGTCGATTGTGGGTCTGGAGGTCGCGTCTTGGCGACGTTGACATTTGTGTGTGGTGATCTGTGCCAGAAGGGGCAATTGTCGCCTAATAGGCAAAAATCTAATAGAGATAATTGGGGTTCATCCGGCAAGTGCGTACTTTCAGGCGCCACCGACAAGAGCATAATTGGTTTCATGCAGCGCCATAATTTTCAGTTTGAAGAATTCAATATC
>Ga0224496_10001069_pt1 | contig 17663 bp, 14 predicted proteins | sample SF_Jul11_sed_USG_2_FD_168127 | JGI IMG/M metagenome (GOLD analysis project Ga0224496, IMG submission 168127) | Sediment microbial communities from San Francisco Bay, California, United States - SF_Jul11_sed_USGS_8_1 | ecosystem: Environmental > Aquatic > Marine > Sediment | place: USA...
TTCCGCACAATTTGCGCGGCCCTGGCCTTCGCTCCATGAGTCGCTACGGCACATGCCCGCCTTTAGGCGGTCACGTCAAAAAATTAGAGATTATGCGCCAGGGGGCTAGTCTCAAAAAAGAATATTAGGGTCTCATTTTTCCGTTGCCCTTATGTTTCATTCTTGTAATCTGCTTCTTAGCCGTTTTGCAACAAAATCATTTATAATTACGGAGCGTTAATATGTCGAATAAATTTGATTGGGATAGGTATTTAAGGGAAGAAACTTACAATAAAGTTTTGGAAGGAATGGAAGACGTTAGAAAAATCATCCCGACAATGTTCTCGCCAGATAAAAAATTGATTTATCTAAAGACTCAGGACCTTGATTTCGAAACAGGCGACAAAGCATCCCTGACAAGCCTTTTAGATGAATTATTGGAGGAATTGCGATTGGAATCGTCACGAATAAAGTGGAGTTTTGAGAGATTGTATTTGCTTCAGATTGATTTTCGTATAGTGTATTTATTGTTATCAAATTTGGACGCTTTGCCTGCGGATTCCGAGCCTCCTGAAACTCATTTGGAAAAAATAGTTAAACTCATTAATGCAAAAAAATAAATATGATCGATCCTGAAACAGTTAATAAGATCACCAAAGATGCTTTGAAAATTATATATGAAGCAATCGCAGAGGCAAAAGAATTCTAGCCCGGTGAAAAAATTATGATCTTGATGTGATCATGATCCTTGCAATCAGGCTTGCTATCATTGGATAGATTTAGATCACCCTGTTAGCTTTTCCTGGTATTTTTTCTTCAGTCGTTACAGGCGGCCGCCAGCCCTGCGAATACCTGAGATATTGCGAAGGCTGATTTGAGCCTGCATTTTGTAGATTAATCTTTTTTGAAGTTTTTTATATTTTGTCTGATCCATTGGACCGACCTCCTTGAGCTTTTTGCCTCACTCTGAAGGGCGAAAAGCGATAAGGAGGGCGGGACAGAGAGGGGCGTTAATGGTGCATTCTGTAAATAAATAAAAAATTACAGATCGTAAAATTTAGTTTCAGCACTTACGTATGTGTCGTATTCAGAGACGCATTTTACCATTTTTTCGATTTCTTTTTTAAAATTTGATTTCTGAATATCTATATCTGAAGTGTTCTCGATTATCTGATTTAGTTTCTTTCGTGAGGCCCATATCACAGGTGTGAATATCGAATTTCCACTTCCAATTGCAAGTGATACAAATCTATTTTCTTTAGCAGTAACATGGTTCATTGTAAACAAATTAGCTTCCTCCCATTTATTTATCTCAATCGAATACGCATAAAAAGTATCATTTTCGTTATTTAAAAAACATAAAGCATCTGGACTTTCAGTGGTATTAATCGCATAATATTTCCTACAAAATTCCAGTATATTATCTGGATTTTCTTTTAAAATGGAATCCTTGAATTTAATAATTTTATTAAATTCGCCAGCTCCTCCAAAAAAACAAAAATCGCTTATTTTATATACCTTGGTATTTGTATCAATATTAACTCTCGGCGAAGAAAAAGTAACTTTAGGGCCATTTGGAATTTGAATATTTCCTGTAACATTTGTACCATCAGAGTTTTCATAAGAATGACGATTGTCGCAGGCCATAAAGCCCCAGTTTTTTGTAATAAATGCTGTTACTAATGTCATTTTGTTTTCTCCGTTATTATTTGAGTATTAGTTCATTTTCTATCATTCTAATATCTTTTCAATACAAAAACAATTCCCCATCTCAGCCGAAAAAAGTCAAGCGGCGCGTCCGGCGCAATTTTTGCGGTGAGCGTTTCAGGGTATTTCAAAGGAATATAGAAACCACGGGGAAATTGAAACGCGAACATGCAAAAAGTCCGTCCCCTGTTGAGGGCCCCCGCTATAAACCGTTACCGCTTTAAGGCCAGGAAGGGGTAAGCCTGGGGTCGGGGGCCGGCCAGGGGAAGGACTGCCAAATTGTGACGGACGCGACGCGAAGTATAACGTGAGGGCTGGCGAGCGCCACGGACGGCGGAGCCAGCGGCTGAAGGGGGAAAGTCAGGAAACCATTGCTTTTATTTTCTTTCTGGCAAGAAATGATTCAATCAGTACTTTAAGAATTTCTTTGTCTTTCTCTTCCAAGCTTTCAGCTTCTTTAAATATTTTCAGGAAATCTCGATCCTGAAAATCAGCAACAGCAGCATCCTCTTCATTTCCATCATAAAGATAATCGGTTGATACATCCAGACAATCCGCCAGTGCTTTCAAAGCCTGAGAAGAAGGAACGGATTCGCCACGTTCATACCTGCTTATATGCGTGTTATGCATATTAATACGTTTTGCAAGATCTGTTTGAGAAAGGCCTTTCTGTGTTCTCAGGAGTTTGAGTCTTTCGGCAAATCCAGTTTCTTTATTTTTTTTAGAGGAAGCGGTCATATATTAAGCAAATGTGCCAACTTTTTAAAGTTCGTCCATTATTTTTTCATCGATTATGCTGAAATTATTGCATTTTATGCTTGACCCGGGTAAGCGGTCATGCATACGGTTTTAGCATAGATGCTGAATTTGAACATTCGGCAAAAAATTATCATAATTTATCACGGAGCCCCATAAAATGCAGAAAAAACTGGAAACTGTCGATCTTGAACAACTGAAGCGTGATGTATCCCTTCTTTCTTTAGCCGCCTCTTCCGGAATTGAACTGAAGAAACTTGCAAACAATGAATATTCCGCACTCTGTCCCTTTCACGACGATAAAACGCCGTCTCTGCATCTGAACGCTTCCAAGAATCTGTTTCACTGCAAGGCCTGCGGCAAATCGGGATCCGTTGTGGACTGGATCATATTTTCTCAGAATGTTGATGCGAAAGAAGCAATAAAAATACTGAGAAGCGAATACGCAAAAAATCACACAAACGGCTCAAGCGGTAAAATCAACGGATTCAACGGCAGAGAGGATAAAAGCGAAGAAAAAGAAATCCCGAATCTTGAAGATATGAAATACCGGAAAGCCCTTTCCCTTGCCGTTCGCTACTGGCATGAGAACTTCAAGAACAAAAAGGAAGGCGTGGAATATCTCATAAAGCGGGGTCTTGTATACGGCGAACTTGTGGACGCTTTTCAAATAGGATACTCGGATGGATCCCTCGCCGATGTCATAAACGACGAATCCATAAAATCCGCACTTGAAGAACTCGGAATCATAAAGGACGGCCGGGAACACTTCACGGGTCGGGTCATTTTCCCCGTCATTGATGAAAAAGAAAACATCCTCCAGATTTACGGAAGAAACACCGTAAGAGAAGGAGTAAAACATCTCTACATGAAAGCCCCCATGTCCGGCATATACAACATATCCGGCCTTTCAAATGAAACGATACTCTGCGAATCCATCCTTGACGCTCTGTCCCTCATATCCCTCGGCTTTTCCAATGTTGTTTCCTCCTTCGGAGTGAACGGCATAAAGGAAGATGTTCTCGATCTGCTTGAAAACAGAGGCGTTCATAAAATATACATTGCATACGATTCCGATTCTGCAGGGGATACGGGCTCTTCCGTTCTTTCTGAAAAATTCATATCCCGTAAAATTGAATCATACCGCATACGGTTCCCGGAGAATACAGATGCAAACGATCTTCTCAAAAACCCCGATGCCCGTGAACTCTTCCGAGGTCTTCTTGAAAATGCCGTTCCCATAAAGGAGCTTGCTGACGAAGCGCTTGTAGAAAGTTCCCGCAATGAATCCCTTGAAAAAAAAGACGGCGAATACAGATACAGAGTCGGCCCGCGCTCATACACCATACGAGGAATTGAATCCAATACAACCAATGCAAAAATGAGAATATTTCTCCGCCTCGACTGCAATGACATCTTTCTCATAGACAACAACATCGATCTTTTCAATGCAAAAACAACGGGATATTTTGTAAAATCGGCATCGGAAAGACTCTCCATGGACGAAAGGGTCATACGCGCCGACCTCGACCGGCTCACGAACGGCCTCGACGGAATTCTGAAAAAAGCAATAGAGGAACGGGAGAGTAAAAAGAATCCGCAGAAAATCGAGTTTCATAAAGACCTCATACTCTCGCAGAAATCCCGTGAATTTCTCAATGATCCGCTTTTCATGGTTCGTTTTGTAAGGGATATAGAGACTGCGGGTCTTGTCGGCGAATCTCTGAACATGCTCTTTTCATACATTGCATCTCTCAGCCGTCACAGAAGAAAGCAGATACACATCATCATCCAGTCCGAAAGTTCCGCCGGTAAATCAACCCTTCTCAATCTCTCGGCGGATCTCATTCCCGAAGAGGATAAAATCTACTTCACGCAGATAACGCCGCGTTCTTTATATTACGGCCCTCCGGGATTTCTCAAAAACAAATGCATATTCATAGCCGAAGCCGACGGACTGAAAGAGGCCGAATTTCCCGTAAAGCAGCTCATGAGCGAAGGAAGACTTTCCATATCATACACGAAAACGGATCCCCAGACGGGAGAACATACCTCGGAGATAAAGGAAAATGAAGGGCCCTCTCAGTTCAACATCACAGAACCGCAGGAACGTCTTCACGAAGAAATAGAGAACCGTTCCGTCGTGATGATTCTGGATATGAGTCCCGAGCAGACGGAAAGAATCCTCGCCTTTCAAAGACTTCTCCATTCTCCGGAAGGAATAGAAATACAGAGGAAAAAAGAGGAAATCTGCAATTTTTACAGACACGTTCAGCGTGAAATCCTTTCCCTTGACGTGCAGAATCCATACAGCAGGTTTCTGAGCTTCAATGCAAAGAGCCATCTGGCAAGACGCGACAATCAGAAATATCTAACCCTTGTGGACTGCATCACGCTCATATTCCAGCACCAGCGCGAGAAGGTAATGGACGGCGGGAGCATGTGCGTGAAGACTCAACTTGCAGACATAGCCATTGCCAATTTTCTTGCAAGACGCATATTCGCCCGGACTCTCGACGAGCTTCCCATACAGACAAGGAATTTTGTGGAAACGCTTGCCGATCATTTCCGCGCGTATGCAAAAAAGAACGAAGCGGACTTCGATCAGATATGGTTCTATCGCAGAGAAATGCGGGAGATCACGGGGCTTTCCAATACAAGAGTCCACGAACACACGAACCGTCTTGTGGACTTTGAATATCTTGCCTTCCGGCGCGATCAGAACGGTATATCATACCGTTTCCTGTTCGAACCGAATACGGACCGGGGATTTTTCACAACATATCTCAAACTCTGCGACATGGAAGAACTCATAAAGAAGTCGACCAGAAAAGAAAGGCAGGAATATACTGATTTCATACCCCGTCTCAAAGAGATTTTCAGCGCACTTGATCCCACATATACGGGAGGCGAAGTATGATTTTCTCTGAAAAGTCTCAAAAAACGGCGAAAATGAGGCCGTTTTTCCTACCCTTTCCGCCCCAATTCCTGGGGTTTTCCGCTTTGAGAAATCAAAATTCTGCATCGTATCCAGTGTTTCACGGCGTTTCCTGCGTTTTTCCGGAAAAACAGCCAAAAACGAAGGTATGGGGGTAAAAAAATATGAAAGCACTCAGGGAAAATAAGATATCGGACATTGAATTTGCTCTTCAATTGAAAACAGAATCCTCCCTTTTACTTCCGGAATTTCTGGAATACCTGGAAAAGGAACGCTGCTCTTCAAAATGGACTCTTTACGCATACAGAAGCGAACTTGCCTTCTTTGTCAGATGGTGCATGGATGCGGGTCTTCGCAGTCCCTCCGCCATCACGAGAGATTCCCTGGATGCATACAGAGCATATCTGAAAGAATACAGAAAAACAACGGGCGATCCCCTCCAGTCCACAACGATCAATGTCAGGATTCACAAGATACGCGGATATTTTCGCTGGCTTGTCCGTAAAAATCACATCCTGCACAATCCGGCTCTGAATCTGGATCTTGTAAAGGAGGCCCGTCATATTCCGAGATCCATCCTTTCCCGGGATGAGGTGAAAGAAATATTTTCTCTTCCCGTTCTCTCTCGCGCTACGGGGATCCGCGACCGTGCCATTCTCGAAATGCTGTATTCAACGGGAATGCGTAAGCGCGAACTCATGGAGCTTAAAACAGATTCCATTGATTTTGAAAACGGTCAGGTGTTCATTCAGAAAGGCAAAGGCGCAAAGGACAGAATCATTCCCGCCGGTAAAAGCGCTCTTGAACGGGTGAAGATATATATGGAAAGTGTGCGCTGTGTATGGGAGAACGATTCATCAGAGAACAGGCTCTTCATCGACACAACGGGAAAGCCCATGGGAGATTCTCTTTTAAGCAACACGGTGAAAGGATATCTCACACGGGTGAATGCAAAAATCACGGGTTCCTGTCACGTATTCCGTCATACGATGGCAACGCACATGCTTGAGAACGGAGCGGATTTACGATATGTTCAGGAAATGCTCGGTCATGAATCCATAGAGACAACACAGATCTACACCCATGTGAATATCATAAAGCTCAAAGAAATTCATGCGGCGACAATGGAGGCGATACAGATTCCGTCATATCGTTCGTCCGTTGCATCTCCGGTTGGGAGTGAGCATTCAAGCGTTACAGAAAACGCCGGTATGACCTTATCTCCGGAAAAAGTAATGGTAAAAAACAACCTTATCGAACGCCGTCAGGGACGAAACAATGGAAGAGATGTTTTCTCATTTCCCGAAATCGACGGCGATTTAATCAAATACATCGAGATGTATATTCATGATCTTTCCATTACCGGTTACTCTTCTTTTACTCTGAGAAAGAAGAAGTATCATTTAAAATCATTTGTTTTATTCTTAAAGGATAAAGAGATTTATAATATAAAAGATATTTCAAGAGATGATATTGAAAGTTACGTGAGATTCATTCACGACCGTGGAAACAGCTATGGCGAAGGGCCTCTGAATGTCAGAACGAAAATTACAATTCTTGAAACTGTAAAAACTTTATTCAGCTGGCTTTCAAAGAAAAACCATGTGATTATAAATCCGGCCTCTCATATTGAATATCCGAGAAGTCCGAAGTCGTTACCGAGACACATTCTCACCCGCACTGATGCGGAGGAGATTTTTCTTTCAGCCGATATTTCAACGCCTGCCGGTCTTCGCGACCGCGCCATTCTGGAAACCCTTTATTCCTGCGGACTCAGGCGAAACGAAATCTGCAATCTGTATACGGATGATTTCAACGAAGACGCAAAAACTCTTCTCGTACGGGAGGGCAAGGGCCGTAAAGACAGACTCATTCCCGTGGGTGCTTCTGCAGTCCGCTGGATCAAAAGCTATTTGGAAAAATCGCGGCCGCTCTTTCTCGGCGAAAAAGAGAGTCCTTTTCTATTTCTGAGTATGAATGCGGACAGGATCAATGAAACATATCTGGGGATCCACATATCCGATTATGTGAAAAAGGCAAATATCGGCAAATCCGGAGGATGCCTTTTATTCCGTCATTCCATGGCAACAACCATGCTGGAAAACGGGGCCGATATTCGATACATCCAGCAGATGCTCGGCCACAGCGATATTTCAACAACAAGGCTTTACACCCATGTGAGCATTGCAAAGCTGAAAGAAGTCCATGAAAAGACCCATCCGGCTGAAAGGGAAACTGGCTGATTTTTCCTTTCAGCTGCCTCTTTATCTTCTCAAATTATTATATTTTTTACTTGCACAATTCAGCAATATCCCCTCATATTTGTAATGTTTGTTTTTGGTGAATTACCCGGCAACACCGGGGGCCGTCATTATGACGGGATTTGATCTTTAAAGTGGGCCTGAAGCTGAAGATTTCTGGATTTTCGGGGATGGAAGCAGGAAAACCGGGTTATTTTCGAAAATGACCTATGGATGAATTATTTGGTGCACGTTATTATGATGCGCGAACGTCAGTGTGGCAGAGTGCTGATCCTGCGTTTGAGAAGTATCTGCCGACGGGCGACAGTGAACAAAATTCGAAGCTACCTGGAAATGGTGGAATAACCAATTCTCGTAATATGGCAATGTATACATATGCTTCACAAAATCCACTTGTCATAATTGATCCTGATGGGAATTGGGGAATTTCAATAAAATTCCAAGTATCAGGGGGAGCAGTAGATAATTCTGGTGCAATATCATTCGGAAAGGGTTTGTTGTCTACTAAAGATCAGTTGGTAAGTTTTACACAAGAAACACAATCAAAAGGAACTACTGCGGGCGCAGGTATATCTGTTGCATTCGAAGTAAGTTTTACAGGGACTGAAACTTTTAATGACATTGAAGGTGGTTCAACTTCTTATGGTGCTTCGCTTACACCTGGACCAATTGGTGGTGGTGTTGAGTATTCATCGCCAAATAATTCTGATCCAAGTAAGGAAGGCAGTTTGACGTTGTCAGGGATACTTTCGATCGGTACGCCTGCTGAAGGTCATGTATATCAAGATAATACAAAAATATTAAGCAAGGATGTTCTTGGTAGAAATATAACGAAATTCATGGAAGATGCGAATTCATTACCTGGTGTTGAAAGTATAATGCAGGGATTGTCGGGTATCCCTATAGATATATTCTCAGGTAATTGATAATATTTATGGTGTTTACATTTTTAAATAATCTTTTATGTGCTTTACTTAAATGCGATAAAAGCAAAGTAATCGTAAATATTGATCATGATCGTGCCATTATGAGAATTAGCGAGTTTGACATCAACAGTTCTGATTTGAAATTTACGCATGTTAAACTGAAAAGAAAAATCTATAAAAATAAATTTTATTTCTGGCTTAAGCCAACAAATTTGGCACATCCATGCATACCAGTTTTATACGCAACTTTAAGAGGACATTCTGGCAAAACCCACATAGACATTAAAATAGGAGCTCTTTTGGAACAAAAAATATTTTTAATTATATTTTTATTGTTTTTTGTAATTGTAACCGCGGAACAATTGATAAACATGAGCGTCATTCATTATTTTATTCTTATTGTTTTAGTATTTTTTATCATGATTCTATTGCTTTCGTTGCAATTTGTCACGCGACTTAAAGCGAATAAAATCCTATACAAAATATTTTTAGAAATTTATCATGATGTGATAATTAAAAGAGAAGGATTTATTTATAAATACTTTAAGTAATCATTACCCCGGCGCATAATCTACATTTTTTGCAGCCGGGCTGTCATGGAATAAAGGAGCGAAATTCCGCACAATTTGCGCGGCCCTGGCCTTCGCTCCTGAAGGTCGCTCCGGCACATGTCCGCCATTCGGCGGTCACGTCAAAAAATTAGAGATTATGCGCCAGGGGGCTGGCTGGCTTGCGAATATTTTTTCTTCAGCCGGCAAATGCGGCCGCCGATTTTCCGGATGCGGTCGAAATTGCGAAGGCTGATTTGAGCCTGCATTTTATAGAGTAATCTTTTTTTGATTTTGGTGTATTTTACTTGATCCATTGGACCGACCTCCTTGAGCTTTTTGCCTCACCCTGAAGGGCGAAAAGCGATAAGGAGGGCGGGACTGGGAGGGGTTATTTTTTGGACTTTCTTTTCTTAGCTTTCTTTTTTTGGGATATTTTCTTATTTCCTAATTTCATTCCAGGTATCATCATGTTTTGTAACAAATATAAAGATAATTTATTCAATGCTTGTGAATTTTCTTTATAGCTTCCTTTTAACTCTTCAGGTCTGATTTTTGAGAATTTTGATATTTCGTCGTCATTTTCAATATATTCATATGGCATCAGCTCTGTAAAATAATGGAAATTATCAACAAAATCTTCAAAATTATTAATTTCAATTTTATTTTTCCCCATTACATCAATGACTTTCTGCACCAAATCTGAAAAGTCTTTTGATTTTTCGCCTCTCAGAAATTTAAATAGATCGTTTCCTGTCCAGGATTGATACAGTGTTGCAATTAAAGCAATAAAAGATATGATTTTAAGAAACGATTCAAATAAAGCATCAGGCAGACCAAAATCATTCCAGAATACAATTGTAATAACAATAATTAAAATTGCTGAAACCAGTGTGATTCTATCAAAATCTATTTTTATCTTTGGATTATTTTTCAAAAGGTCTAATTTTTTCAAAACTTCTTTAGGGATTATCATGACGGCTTTCCCCATCATGGGGACTCCTTCCAGATATATTCCATTAAACTTACTTATTCGTATTGACAGTATGAAGATTATGAATGAGATAAGAATTCCAATTAAATATATAAGCATTTTCTCTCCGTATTAGTGTTTGTATAAACACAATGGCTATATTTTTCTTGTTTCTGTATGAATTATTTATTTAATTTCCTATGCATGCTAATTGAATAACTTGATATATGTATTGGTAATTATATCGCTAAAATCTTTCCATCCAAGAATTAAAGTCACCATTCCCGAAACTATAGTAATTAATGTTGCTATTCCGCTGATCAGAGAGAGTGATTTAATTAATAAATTGAAAGCGAAAGAGGGGATTAAATTAAGTTCTCTTAAGATTTCAAATGGCAATGAAATAATATAATAAATGCCATCTTTGAATAGTTTAATCGGGTTTCTGTATTTAAGTTTATATGCTTTTATTTGTTCGTCTACGCTTCCAAGATAACGCAAAGTTGCATCATCAATTGCCTGTGCATACTGGGTACTTTGTTTGCGTAATATGTTTTCGTGAAAACTTTTTCTGATTTCAGGTAGAAAGGTGCTCAAGATTTCTATGTTGCTTAAAATGTAATTAGCAAATGGAGGTCTGAATTTTGAAAGTATACCAAAATAACCCAGTATTCGTTGCATTCTATTTGAATTATATATGAGCTGTGTATATAATTCACTTTTTTCTGGGTTGCTATTAAAATACTCAAAAAAGTCTTCTCGAAAAGTATTCGTAAAGTCACGATTCTGCTTAAGTTTTTTTATTTTAAAATAGTTTAGAGAGGACCCAATCAAAATAATTATAATAAAAATTACTACTATAATTATTTTGTCAAACATATCAATCAGGAAGCGAAAGACTGAACTTTTTTCTGCACAACAAAAGCCTTCAATACAGCCTTCACATGCGACTTTTCTTCTTCCGTAAAAGCCTCTATTTCTTCAAAAAGCGTGAGAAGTTCTCTGTCTTCAAGATTGGCGATTGCAGCATCTTCCGTTTTTCCTTCAAGAAGGTAATCGACTGAGACATCCAGAGCATCTGCAAGTTTGGAAAGGCTTTCTGCAGAAGGAACTGTTTCTCCATTTTCATATCTGTTGTACTGAGTATAATTAAGTCCGATAGATTTTGTGAAAGCTCTCTGAGATAATCCTTTTTGCATTCGGAGGCTTTTCAGTCTCTCGGATAATCCTGTATTTATACGCTCAGCGTCCATTATTATGTAATTAGCGTATATTTTAAATTTGTCCAGTAAAAACTTATACTTTTCACAAAACTTAGTTGACGGATAAGGATAAGTATATACGCTATAGGCAATAAAAGTTATCCTACTCAGGATAACTGCTCTAGGGGCAAAAAATGACGCAATCCAGATCAGAAATCGATCATCTCAAGAAAACAACGGACCTTTCCGCGTATATACAGAGCCGTGGAATCTCTCTTTCAAAGAAAGGCCGGGATCTTGCGGGACTCTGCCCCTTTCATGATGATAGAAATCCGAGCCTTATTGTAACGCCTTCAAAGAATCTCTGGAACTGCGTTTCCTGTAATGCCGGGGGCGATATCTTTGCATTTGTCATGAAGCTTGATGGAATCGACTTTCCGTCCGCTTTTGAAAAAATCCGGGAATATGCTGGCATAAAAGGCGAAGATTTTTCTTCTTCAGCCGTGACTTCCTCCGACGGGAATGATCTGCCGCTTGATGACACTCTCGATCTATCGTCAGATGAAATTTCTCAGGAAGATATGCAGATCCTTGAAGGCGTTATTCGATTCTACAGACGCAATCTCAAGGAAAGCTCCCGTGCACATCAGTATCTAAAAGACCGCGGCATTTCAAATCCGGAAACCGTTGAGAAATTCCAGATCGGATACTGCACGGAAGGGCTTCTTAAAATGCTTCCCCGTCCGGACTCAGCCGAGGGAAAACACATTCGCTCCATTCTCCTGAAATACGGAATCATACGCGAATCGGGAAGAGAACATTTCCGGGGCTGCATTACATTTCCCATTCTCGATGAAAGGGGAATCTTCAGAGGTCTGTACGGAAGACGCATTGAATCGGGTTCGAGGATCCGTCATCTGTATTCGGCCGGAAAAAACAGAGGCATATACAATCCGTCCGCCTTCTCACAGGAAGATTTAATTTTATGCGAATCGATCATTGACGCTCTCACATTTCATTCAAACGGAATAAAAAATGTAACGTGCATTTACGGCGTGAACGGATATACGGACGTGCTTCATGAGAAGATTAAAAGATCGGGCATAAAGCGGGTGTATGTGGCCCTTGATGCGGACGATCAGGGAAATGCATCTGCAGAATCGATCATGGGTCGGTTGAACGTATCGAATATCGATGCCCTCCGTGTTGTTCTTCCGTCACAGATGGATATAAACGAGTATGCGCTGAAGATGCCTCCGGCTGAAGATTCGCTCCGCTCTCTTCTCAAAGGTTCCGTCCCTCATGCAGAAAAGCATTCCGTGAACATACCGGTCCCTTTCCATCCTGCAGCTGAAAAAGAAAACATGAAACCCGGAAATGATAAAGAAACTTTAATAAATGGAGAGCCCGTAATTTCAGGTGAAGAAATCCAGATAAGCTACGGGGAAAGAAAATACCGAATACGCGGCCTTTTCAAAAATACTTCAGACCACCAGATGAAAATCAATCTGAAGATAAGCGCCGGCGATATGCTCTATGTCGATACACTGGATTTTCTTTCCGCAAAGGCAAGGCATCATTACATCACAAATGCGGCAGTTGAGCTTTCCGTTTCCGATGAGATCATAAAGACGGATCTGGCGAGACTTTTAGATGCTTTAGAAAAAATACAGGAAAAACGAAGTGCGGATAAGGATCGGGAAAAAGAAGAGATTGTCGAGATCCCGGAAGAGAGAAAGGAAAAAGCCATTCAATATCTGAAGGACCCGGGTCTCATAAAAAACATCGTGCATGATTTCGAACGCTCCGGTCTTGCGGGTGAAAGAATCAATGCTCTTGTTGGATATCTCGGAGTCATATCGCGGAAAACAGAAGCTCCCCTTGCCATCATCATACAGTCTTCAAGCTCCGCCGGTAAATCCACGCTCATGGAAGCGATACTCTCATTTGTTCCGGAAGAAGACAGAATCAAATATTCCTTCATGACGGGCCAGTCCCTGTATTACATGCAGTCCAAAAACCTCAAACACAAGATCATAGCCATATCGGAAGAGGAAGGCATTGAACGGGCGAAGTATGCCATAAAGATTTTACAGTCGGAAGGAAAGATCACCATTGCAACGACCGTGAAGGATTCCGTTACCGGGATGCCGGATACAAGAGAATTCACGGTGGAAGGGCCGGTCATGATATTTCTTACAACAACCAATGCAGAGATAGACGAAGAGATCCAGAATCGCTCTTTAATCATCACGGTAAATGAAACAAGAGAACAGACAAGACTGATCCAGACTCTGCAGAGAGAAAGCCAGACTCTTGAGGGGATACTTCGCAAAAAGGAAAAGGATCATCTCTCGGAGCTTCATGCGGACTGTCAGAGGCTTCTGCGCTCACTTGAAGTGATCAATCCTTTTGCAACACAGCTTGATTTCCCGGATCACAACCTGCGGGCAAGACGCGATCACATGAAGTTCTTAACCCTGATACGCACCATAGCCCTCCTTCATCAATACCAGCGGGAAACAAGGACAGAAAAAACTCAGAACGGCGAAGTTGTGGAATGTATTGTTGCAACGAAAGAGGATGTGGCCCTTGCCGCATTCCTTGCCGGTGAGATATTCGGAATCTCGATGGATGATCTTGCACCGCAGACCCGGCAGCTTCTTTTTTATATCGATGAATATGTGAAAAAAAAAGCGAGTGAGGATTCTGTTGATACAAGAAAAATTCGCTTTACAAGAAGAGAGCTGCGGGAAAAGATTTTATGGAGCGATACAAGGCTGAGAAGACATCTGGACAGGCTTGTAGAACTGGAATTTATAATTCCCTACGGAGGCGGACAGGGAAAGCTCACGGAATATGAGCTTTATAATCCTGCCGGGATTTCTGCGGATGAACAGAGTGCGGCTTTATTTTTTCTTCCGGAATCCGTGGAACTTCCGGACTCCGAGCTTGTTTTATACCTGAAAAACGGCGTTTCCGTAGAAAAAAAGTCAAAAGATAATGGAAGTTCGCCGCCTTTTGACCCCACTTCGCCGGTAAAAACGACAACTTCGTCCCCCCTTCGCACCCACTTCGCCACACCGGAACGGCGAAGTCAAACCCCCGAATTCTCCACTCAAACGGGTGTTTCACGGCAAATCGACCCAACTTCGCCGGTAAATCGGGAAAGCATATTAAGAGAGAAAAATTCTTCATGTATCGGTATCACTTCAACGGGCCGGTATAACGGACAGAATCCCGGAGGCATGGTATGAGCATAACACTGACAACCCTGAAAAAACTCTCAGCCCCTCCCGGAACTCTCCGTTCCCTCATTACCGGATATGCCGAAGAGATGTCACGCAAGGGATATTCTGAAAATACAATTGAAGGCCGGATCTGGTGCGTTCTCCGTTTTGTGGAATTTGCAGAAGAAAGAAATATCATAAAGCCGCAGGATGTTACAGCTTCGCTCGTTGAAAGATATGCAAAGCATCTGACGAACTACAGAAGACCGAAAAACGGAAGGCTTCTTTCGAGAGGATCCCGGATCACATTTCTTTCAGCAGTCCGGGAATATTTCAGACATCTGTACAGAAAAAATATCATTCTTTTCAATCCAGCATCAGAGGTGGAACTTCCCAAACAGAACAGAAGTTTACCGAGAAATATCTTTTCCGTGGAGGAAGCGGAACGCCTCATGAACATACCGGACATACACGACAGAACGGGACTCCGCGACCGCGCCATTCTTGAGCTTTTATATTCCACCGGCATGAGAAGATTTGAGGTCTCAAGGCTCTATATATCCGATGTTGATTTTTCAAAGGGAATCATTCACATACGGGAGGGCAAGGGCCGCAAGGACAGAGTCATTCCCGTCGGAAAAAGAGCCGTATTCTGGATTGAGGAATATCTGAAAAAATCCCGTCCGAAGTTCGTGGATCCAAAACTTCCCGTAACGGATGCAATGTTTCTCGGACGATACGGCGAGCATTTACGGCCCCAGAGCATCTCTCTTGTTGTTCGCAACTGCCGTAAAGCTGCAGGAGTGACAAAGGAAGGAGCGGCCCACATCTTCCGTCACACAACGGCAACCATGATGCTTGAAAACGGCGCCGACGTAAGATTCGTCCAGGAGCTTCTCGGACATGAAAGCCTGGATACAACGAAAATATACACGAGAGTTGCCATAACAAAGCTGAAAGAGGTTCATGAAAGAACCCATCCCGCTGAAATGAAAAGAAATCCGGAGGCAATATCATGAAAATAATTTCCGTATGTTCGCTCAAAGGTGGAGCGGGAAAAACAAGTCTTTCTGTGTTTCTTTCGCTCGCTCTTTCAAAAGGAAAGAAAAAGATTCTCATCTGCGATGTGGATCCGAATAACAATCTGACGGATTTTTTTCTGAGGAATACAGATGCAGAGGAAATTGAGAAAAGAAATATAAAGCATTTTCTGACCGGCGAACTTTCAGCTGAAAAGTGTATATATGATGTTCCATTTTCCGATGAACTTAAAATTATACCCTGTACGGTAAGTCTTCATACCGCAACCCATGACCTTTCGAGAAGTCCGGGAAGTTTACTCAGATTTTCTTCGCTTCTTCGCAGGCTTCCATTTGATGCCGTAATTCTGGACACCCCACCTTTTCCGGGGTATGAGTTATCTTTAGCCCTTCACGCATCGGATATAGTTCTTTCTCCCGTTGCTCTTTCCAGATGGACGGTGCAGGCATATACGGCCCTTGAGAGCGAACTTGAACTTATATCCGATGGTATGGAGAGACGACCTTTATTTTATGCCGTTCCCTTTCTTGTAACGGAAAGAGAGGAATTGATTCTTCGAAGATCGCTCAACGGAACGCCCGTCATGGAAAATTCCGTTCACAGATCTGCAGGAATACGAAGCGCAATTGAAAAAGGTATAACGCTGAAATCCGAAAGTAAAAGCGAACAGGAATTCATGAAACTTGCAGGAGAATTTTCTTTATGATTTCAGATAAAGAACAGAAAAAAGAAATACGTCTGGATAAAGCGGCGGAAAAATTTTCAGAAAATTTGAAAGTAAAGCGTCCGGGTTTCGGGAACTTTTCCTCTCAGCCGGGAAAAGAAAAGAAACATCCTGAAATCCAGAAAGATATAAAAGTATCTGATACAAGGATTGAGCTTTCTGAAATCCTGTGGATTGAAGTTGAGAATCTTGCAGAGAATCCTTTTAACGATTACCCCCCGTTATCCGAGGAAGAGACGGTCGAGCTTGCCGGAGACATACGGGAAAAAGGAGTCCTCATTCCTCTCATCATCCGCATGAGTGAAAGCGTAATCATCTGCGGTCACAACAGGAAACGGGCCTGTATCCTTGCGGAAGAAAAACGCGTTCCCGTCCAGAGAGTTCTTCGCATACTCACGGAAAAAGAAGAACGGGAGATCATGAAATCTGAAAACGACCGGAGGCGCGGAGGTTACTGGAGCCGTGAGAAAAAAGAAGAGTTCATCCGTGAGCATTTTTCTGACAGACTGGAGGTAGATAACAGAGGCGGAGACAGAAAATCTGAAAAGAGAACGGATCAAAACTTCAATGAAGTTTTGAAAAATAAACCTGTAAATCTGGCTTCGGAAATAGAAAAGAAATCCAGGGGGAAAATTACAAAAGGAACTGCAGACCGTATTCTTTCTCGCATGAGAAAAGAAAAGAAGGTATCTTCTGGCGGGAAATTAAAATCTGGAATATCAGAGAAAGACCGTAAAAAGGGAGAAAAACTGGTTCTGCAGCTGACAACCATAAGAAAGACCAGGGAAATTCTGGAAAACAAGCTTTCTAAGGCAAAAGAAGAAGAAAAACGTCTGTTGAAAGAACTGAAAAATATTGGACAGCCGGAGCTTTTCGGGGTTTGAAAAGTGCTGGACAAAGATTGCTTTATTACTATACTTATGTTACGAGGTAAGGAAATGAGTTCAAATGATAATAACTTAATTAGATTTCAAAAATCGTTTAGACTTGATTCACTAAGAGAATCTATAAATGCATCCAGTTCGAATATAAAAATTAATGATGCACCGAGGCTCTTTTCTCAACCATCGACAACGCAGTCACAACCTTCGAGTCAATCATCCAGCAATAATAACACTAATAGTTCAAGTAGTTAATCTTGGAATTCCATGATTTAATAAAAATATTATTAACCTCACTATTTATTCTGCCTGGTTTTTTGCTTTCGAAAATTCGAGAGAAAGTAGAGGCATTTGATCATCAAAATGATTTTTCTGCAACGACCTATTCACTTGGCATAAGCATTATTATATTCTTTCTTTGGCTCTTTTTTAATTTTCTTTATGAAAATTATTTTTCATCAGATTATCATTTCAGTATAGCTCTAAAACATCTGGTA